>JACCDG011273055.1_pt1 | contig 10097 bp, 13 predicted proteins | sample 7442471 | NCBI WGS metagenome assembly JACCDG01 (sample SAMN15323444, study PRJNA562643) | freshwater metagenome | isolation source: river surface water | place: USA:Blue River Watershed | collected 2017-08-17 | reverse complement strand
GAGGTCTCCCCCGAAGACGGCCGCGATCGCGACGAGGCGCCGTCCGAAGACGGGCTCGTGCGACCGACCGCTGCGGAGCTCCACCGTGCCGACCCCACCGTGGTAGGCGGGGTCTCGGTGGAGCAGGCGCCAGGCGCCCTGGACGATGCCGTGCTGGTCGCGCGGCAGGTTGCCTACGTCGATCACGCGACGCTGATCTCGCTGGCGCGGGCGAGCGAGAGATCCGAGCCGCACACCGGGGCGCCGTACCAGGACAGGCGGCGACCCTGCTGCGACTCGCCAGCCTTCTGGCCGAGGTCGCGCAGGCGGAAGCCGAGGACCGTGCGGTCACGCGGGTCGCTCTCGACCTGCTGCTCCGCGCCACCCGTGGCGCCGCAGAACACGCCGCGGTCGGGCTCGAAGTTGGCGAAGTAGACGCTGGTGAGCGTCGAGCCCGAGCCGCCCTTGACCTCGGTGGTCGGGATGTTGTCGTCGACGAGGATGGGGTAGCCGTCGAAGGTCGGAGCCCGGAAGGTCTCCAGCATGACGGTCTGCGGGCCCGCGCCGTTGGTCGCGGTCACGAGGTCCTCGTACTTCTGCCGCGCGGAGCTGTGCATGACGTAGGCGACGAGCCCGGTCTTGTCCTTCACCAGGTCGCGCAGCTGGCGCAGCTTGCGGAAGCTGAGCGCATCGCCCGCGGCACCATCGGAGTCGATGACCTGGGACGGCGCGACCAGCTGCTGCAGACCGTCGAACTCGTAGCTCGAGGTCGTGAAGGCGATGCGGCGGATGGCGTCGGCGGTCGCGTCGCTGACGTCCAGCGTCACACGGATCCACTTGCTCGGGCTCTTACTGGCGAGCGTGTAGCTGCCGTCCGTCGTGCAGGCCACGGCGGTGCCGAACTCCGTGTCGCCGGGGGCGCGGAACTGGAGGAAGGTCCCCGTGTGGGTGTACTTCAGCTCGCCCGCCTCGGCGCGGTCACGCACGAATGGGGAAGCCGCCACCAACGCATCCACGTATGGGCCGCTCTGGAACGCCTCGGACGTGAAGCCGTTGATCGAGGCGCCGGTCACGAACTTGCCGGCAAGCGTGCGGCCGGCCGCCTTCAGCTTCATCCGGGTCTGGGCCTCGAGCGGGTCGAGGATGTCGCCCATGTTGTCCTGGGCGAAGTTCGGGACGTAGAAGTCCGCGGTGGCCTCGCGCTTGCCGATCACGAGGTGCTCGGTCGTGCCGGTGCTCTCCTGGACGGTGCCTCCCGGGTTGATGAACCGGAACGAGCCCACGGAGACCTCTCGGTCGTACTCGAAGCCCTCGCCCGCCTTCGGGACGAACGGCATCACGCCGAAGAGTTCGCTGGAGGTCGCGATCTGCCGGAGCAGCATCGTTTGGTACTCGTTGCGCGATCGCTTCATCGCGTCGAAAAGTGTCTGCGACATGGTGGTTTCTTTCTGCTGTTGTTGGCACCGTCACCGCAACAACAGCGCGGCACGGGTGATGGTCAGCGCCGGCTTGCGCGGCGTGCGTTGGCGGCCCGGATGAGCTCGTCGTCGGTCTGTTCGTGGAGCGGCTTGCCGCCTCGCCCGGCGGTACCGGGGCGCGTGCCTGCTCCACCGGCTGGCGCCGGCAGGAAGTTGTCGTTGTCCTTGAGCCAGGCCTTCACCGCGTCGGCCACGGACACGTCCTCGGCGTCGCCGTAGGTCGCGGTCATGGAGCCGTCGTCGTGGTGCGTGATCGCGATGTCCGTGAGCGCGTACTTCGCGGCCTTGTCGGCGTTGATGGCCTTCTCGGAGGAGAGGGCGCCCATCACCTTGGTGGTCGCGCGGTCGGAGCGGAGCGCGTTGAGCGCTTGGGTCTCGCGGGCGGTGGACTCGCCGAGTCGCTTGTCGCGCTCGTCGATCTCGCGCCGGAGCTTGTCCAGTTCCTTCTGGGCCTGAGCCTGCGCACGCTCTGTGGCGGTCTTGCCGGCCATCTCGCGCTCTTCCTCGAGCTGCGCGAGCTTGGTCTTGAGCTCCTCGACGCTGCCGAGTTGCGACTTGAGCGTCTCCAGCTCCGTCGCGTGCTTCTTGTTGATCTCGTTGACGCGCTGGGAGATCTGCTTCGAGAGGTCAGCCTTGGTGTACTGCGGCGCTTCGGCCGGAGGCGGCGTGCCGTCCGTGCCGCCGTCGTCGCCTTCGATGAAGCAGACGTTCGGGTCGGCGGTCATGCGCTCGACGTTCGGCCCGGAGAACGGATCGAGCATCGGGCCACGGGCCATGGAGGAGAGGACTGCGAGACGCAGCTGTGTGGACTTGGACATGAGGGCACCTCACCGATTGACCCCGGCGTGGGCGTGACATCCCGATGACCCTTCTCTCCGCTGGGATGAGCGCGGAGAGGGGAAGCGCTCTTGACGAGCGCGAAGATGGAGCGGGTTCCGAGGCTTCGATCTCGGATTCACAGCGTCAGCCGCTAGCGCCGCATTCAGGGGCGTACGTGGCAGCCTCGGTGCTATCCCCCGGGTCGCCTGTACGACCCGTTTTCGTAGGGCCCACGAAGGTGGGAGCTCTTCCCAGACGGCCGCGTCGGCGGTCGCGTCGGTGCAGATGAAGGCCCCGCCGTCGGAGCTGTTGATCCACAGCGAGCCGGGCGCGTAGCCCGCGTCGGTGTCGTCCGTGGCGGTGGGGTCGGCCGCGGTGCGGTTGACCTTCGGCGCCGCGATGGCGTTGGGACCGCGCGGTCGTCAGCGTCTGCGCGCCGGTGGGCGGATGTCCTGCACGCGGCGGATGGCGCCGCCCTCGTCCAGCACGCGGGCCGGGTCGTCACGGAAGGCATCGAGGCGCGTGGGGCCGAGGATGGCCAGCTGCAGCTCTTCGGGCTGCCGTCCGAGCCAGTCGCTCGCAGAGGAGAAGCCGCCCACCTTCCAGGTCTCCGGCGGCGCTGGCGTGCCTTCCAGCTCGGCCAGCTCACGCTCCGTGTTCATCTGGTCGATAATCGCGGTCTGCGTGCAGGTGCAGCCGGGGTGCGGCGTCGCGGGCACGCCGTCAGGCGGGTAGCCGCCGGGGCCGAGCCCGTGGAGGTTCTGGTTCGCCAGCAAATCGCACACGTCAGCGCGAGGGTGACTCGGAGAAATTGCCCACTTGAAACCTTTCACCCACGGCTTGCCGGCCATGCTGCGCTGGTAGGCCGTGCGGTGGGCCTCGTTGCGCTCGTGGCGCGCGATGACCTTCGCCTGGTACTGCGCCTTGTCCTCGAGCCAGCGGGCTACCGCAGCATCGATGTCCTCGGCGTTCGCGCGTCGGAGGCGCTTGATCAGCTCTTCCGTGCCCGCGCGCATGGACGTGTTGGCGCGGTCCACGCTGCCGAGCCGCCGGGCGTAGGCCTCGGCCGCTCGGAGCTCCTTCTGCAGCTTGTCCCCGCCGATGTGGGCAGCTTCACGCAGGCGCTCGATGTACCGCGGCATGTCCGCCACGACACCTTCGCGCTGCCGCACCTCGAGGATGCGCTCCATGGTGTTCCAGGAGGTCTCGCCGGCCTGCAGCGACTGCTCGACCTCGCGGCCAAGCTCGCTGATGAACGCCTGGTGGTTCTGGTTCAGGCGCCGTGCGATGGGCACGTCACGCGCCCGGATGCGTCCGCGCAGCACGTCGGCGGCGGCCCGCTGAGCTTCTCGCTGCGCACCGAAGCGCGGAGCGGCGGCGTCAGGGAAGACGGCCGCGAAGGTCTCGGCAGGCGTCCTGGCGCCGGCGATGGCTGCTGCGGTGACGCCGCTTTGGATGATGGGCAGCGCTTCGGCGAGCGCGGCGCTCATGCGGACGCGGGCGATGGCCTCGATCTCGGCGCGCGAGGTGACCCCTTGGATGTCGCTCTGAACGTCGGCAGCGACCTGCGCGTAGATGGCGTCGAGGCCTCCCAGCTCACGCTCAGCAGCGGCCACCATCTCGGCCCGGACGCGTCGGAGGATGCGCGCGGAGAGTCTGTCCGTGGCCGCTCGCGTGCGTGCCATGGATCAGGCCTCCGGGTTCAGCTCTTCGTCGTCGGGCTGGTCGTCGTCTTCCGCGTCGTCGTCCTCGGCAGCCAGCGCGAGCGCTTCAGCTGCAGCCGTGGCCGCCTCTTCTGCCGCAGCATGGTCGACCTCCTGCTGCTGCAACTCGGCGGCGAGCTCGGCCTCGATGACCTTCGCGGTCTCGTGGTCCAGGTTCTTGAGCACCTGGCGCAGCGCCTTCATCTTGAGCAGGTTCGTGGCCGTGGGGCCGACCTTGCCGGCGATGAGGTCGAAGGCGGCCTTGATCTCGATGGCGAGGTTCTCGACGTCGAAGCTCGTCGGCGGCAGCACGCGGGCCGCGCGGAGCAGCGCCTCCTCGACGCCGTAGTAGCGCCCGACGAGCCAGTCGACGTGCTCTTCGGCCTTCGCGATGTGCACCGCGAAGTCGGAGAGTGCGTTGTTGGTCGCCGCGAACTCGTAGGCGTGCGCCTCGCCGCTGGAAACGTTACCAGTCGCGCGCGTGTACTCGACCCGGGCGGTGCGGTACATCTCGCAGACCTGCGTCTCGAGGCGCTTCTCGTACGTGGCCGCCACACTCGCTGGGGGTGCGATGTAGGCGTGCGGCTGGCGCGCGTCCTGGTCGATCGGCAGGCCGTTGTAGACGCCGATGGTCTCGTCGGGCTTCTCCTGCGTGCCTTCCTTCGTGGAGAGCACCAGCAGCGCGAACACCTGCCCGCGCATGTGCTCGTTGAACTCCGAGAGGCGGTTCAGGTGAGCGCGCGCAACGTTGCTGATCGCGCCGTTCATGGAGCAGCCGACGATGGGCTCCTGAGGCGACGGCTTGTGCTGGTAAATGACCAGCGGGACGGCGTTGAAGGGGTTCGCGCCTCGGCCCACCTCACGGACGTCCTTATTCTGCCCGTGAACCTCGTACTTGAGCCACTCGGTGGGCGTCCAGATGGTGTAGGTGGCGACCTCTTCGGCCTCAGCGTCCCACGCCTCCTGGCGGACCTCCGTGGTCTTGATCTTCGCGTACCGGAGCTGCCCCGCGTCGTCCACGCCGTAGTCGAGGATGTTCGCCGGGAAGAGGGGCACCGGGTATGGCTGCAGCCGGAGCTCGCGCGCCTGCGCCGCGTTCGTCACCAGTGGGTTGCCGTTCTCGTCGGTGTCCACCGGGCGCGCGTCGATGAGCACGGGGCGCCACCCGAGGATGCCGGCGAGCAGCACGTGCTGGGGCCGGAGCTCTTCCCACGCGGTGCCGTTGCCGTCCACGTTCTCGCGCCAGGCGGCGACCTCATCAGGCCGGCCGACGGGCACGAACTCCTTGCGGTTGATGTGCCCGATCTTGAGGTCGGTGATGGCCTCGACGTAGTTGTGGTACTCGACCCCGTTGACCCGGAGCCGGAACTTGGCCGGCTCCTCACGGGGGTATGCGTCGAGGTAGGTGTCGATGCTCTCGTGCGTGCCGCCGGTGAAGGTCGAGTACATCTCGGCGGCCGCGCCCCAGGGGCCCGAGAGCGGCTGGCGCACCTTGCCAGCAAAGCCGCCGGTGGCGAGGTAGGCGTCGAGCAGGAAGCGGTGCCAGATGCACTCTTCGAGGTAGCCCTTGCGCGTGTGCTCGAGCTGTTCGATCAGCGTCTTGGCCATGCGCACCTGTGGTGGGGCGTCAGAGGCCCTTGATTCGTATGCCGCGGATTCGCACGCCGCCGCGCGTCAGGAAGACGTAGGCGCGGGACATCATGTCCACCTGGTCGTCGTGGATGCCGGCGGTGGGGAAGGCCTCGTGCTCGCTCATGAACGCGTCGTTCCAGGCGCCGCGCACGAGGTAGACGTCGCCGCGTTCGGCCACCGGCGACCACAGCTTCGCGTAGGTCTCTTTGTTCGACGTGGCGGGCTCAGCATCGAGCACCAGCCCATGGCGCATGAGCAGCTTGCGCTGGTGCTCCACCTGCTGCTTGCCGGCCTGCCCGGGGTCCTGCCACACACTCACCGCAACGCCGCGCCCGTCCTGGGTGCCGAGCCGCACGATGGCGTCCTCGACTCCACCGGGACCAACGCGGAAGCGCTCGACGTCTCGGACCACCAGGGCCCCGTCGCGCGTGATGCCGACCAGCCCGCCGGCGGTCCAGTCGGGATCCTTGTTCTTCTCGCTGGGCTCGGTGGCCGCGAGGTCCCAGGCGCGGCACCAGCGCGTGACCTCGGAGACGATCTCGTCGTCGGGCTCGACGATGCAGAACCACCTGCGTTTGAAGTAGTCGCCCGCGTGGACGCGGACGTTCCAGTTGCCGTTCTTGAGGCGCTCGCGCTCGACGCTGAACTGCGCGTCCAGGTTCGACTCGTAGTCGGGGTCCGCCTCGATGAGCGCGCGGTTGTCCTCGAGCTTGGCCGGGATGAAGGTGAAGCTCTTGGGCTTCGTCTTCGGGAACCGCTCGACCAGTTCTTCGCGGGTGTCGGCCCAGTGGTCCGTGCCGTCGATGCGGGCGATCCAGCGGATGACGCCTGCGCGCTCTTGGATGGGCAGGCCATCGGGCCCGATCCACCAGTCGATCAGCTTGCGGACGAAGCTGTCGGGGTCTGGGTTGCACGTCGCGCGGACGTACGGCTTCACGCCGCAGACCGAGCGGAGGCGCCCGACCACGTACCAGAATTGCTCGGCCGTGAAGTGGGTCAGCTCATCGAAGCCGAAGAACGCGGCCTGCAGGCCCTGCTTTCGCTGGGTCGCCTTCTCGTGCGACATGTGGTCGAACGAGATGCGCGCGCCGCTCGGGAACGACCACACAGCCCGGGGGCTCTGCACGCTGTTCCCGCCGAGGTGCGGGTAGATCTTGCCGCTCTCGTCCCAGAGCCCGCCCTCTTGCATGAGGTCGGTGTGCACGCGGCGGAAGAGCACCGCGCGGTAGCCGCCGACGTGGGCCCACTTGGACGCCTCCAGTAGGAGCGCGTAAGACTTTCCGCCACCAGCGGCGCCGCCGTATATGGCGATGTCGGCCGAGCACTGCGAGAACTGGCGCTGCCGCCCCTCTTGCGCGCGGAACACGACCTCTGCCGCGTCCTCTGCTGCGCCGAATGGAGCGGACATGCATCACTCCTTCGGCGCTGGCGCTGGTCCCCTTCCGTTGTCCTCGAAGACGAACTTCACCGCGGCGGACTTCACGTCCACGTTGTGGTTGATGGAGTAGGCCCCGCCGCTCTTGAGCAGCTTGTCGAGCGCCGAGATGCGGTCCTTCGCCTCTTGCGTGTCGTCGCGGGCGATGTCCGAGAGGATGCGCTTGGCCTCGGACACGGTGACGATGCTCTCGTCCTCGACCTTCGCCGCGAACCCCCGCAGCGCCGCGGCCACCTTCGGGATCTGGAGCAGCTTGTAGGCGTAGTTCTTCAGCGTCGCGTCGCTGCCCGAGTAACCGGCGAGCTTGGCGGCCTGGAACCCGTTGCCGTTGGCCTTGCCCACGTACGCCTGCACGAAAGCGCGTTGCTTAATCGTGAGTCCGTCCGGGTCTGTCGCCTTGCTAGCCATTCGTCGCACCTCTCGCGACCATAGACAGATTCACCCGGTTTCCCTGGGGCGCGCAATGCGTCAGACCACGACAGGAAGCGCCAATGTGCGTCAGAGCGCGACACGGGAGGCGGTCAACCACGGCCGTCGTCTCCGATAGGGTCCGGGAGGGTCGCGTCGTGGACCCAGTGCCCGAGCGAGCGAGCGCCCAGTTGGTAGAGCAGCTCGGACGCGGGGTGCCCCACCACGTTGTGCAGGGTCCACCGCCACCGGATGGGCAGGCGCCCGAGGCGCTCGCGCAGGCCGGTCACAGCCTTGCGTCCTTGCTCGGGTCGCCCTGCTCGATCCATGCCCGCAGCTTCTGCTCTGCCAGCCGCTTCCCCTCTGAGCGCTCGTCAGCGTAGAGCCACACCTTGCAGAGCGCGCGCAGACTGGGCAGCTGGCTGGCTTCAGCATGGGCGAGAAGCATGCGCACGCGCTCCGCGTCGTTGGGGTTGCTCACGCGGCCCTCGCGTTCTTCGCGACCCACGCCTTGAGCGCCTCGCTGCTGGCGCGGGCCCTGCCCAGCGAGATCTTGACCGGCAGCGGGTCGCGCTCGCGCTGCGAGAGACGCTGCGCCGTGCGGATGCTCACGTCCAGGGCGCCCGCGATGGCGTCCCAGCCGGCGAGGTCGAGCCCGGTGATGATGCGCTTCTGGCGGGCGGTGGGCTTCTGCGGGTCAGCGGTCATGTCCACTCCAGGGTGATGGATTCCAGGCGCGTGCCCACGGGCAACTCGCGTTCGATGATGCGGCGCGCGGCGTCCTCGATCTGGGCGTCGTAGCACAGGAGCGTCGGGTGGACGGTCAGCGTCACGGCCAAGGCGCCCGGGCTGGGCGAGTGGAAGCGCACGTCGTCCAGGTGCAGGTCGTTGGCCAGGACGACGTGCTTGAACCACGCCTCGGAGAAGGGGATCGGGGGCGCGTGCTCCAGCGGGTCCGGCTGCCACCCGCTCGGCGCGATGCGGTAGGGGTCGGTCATGGGGTCCCTTCCTGCGCCACCTTCGGCGCATGCATGTCGGCGTAGTACGACCACGCCCATTCCCGTCGCCAGAGGTACCGGCCGGGCTGCGCGGCATCGATGGCGCGAAGGGCCATGCGGGCGAGACGGGTCGCGTGCTCTTCCTGCCAGGTGTTCAGCGTGCCTCTGTCGTAGGTGGCACGCGATCGCACGCACGCCATGCCAGCCTCCCATGCCAGCCACCCGGCCACGCGGCGCAGTGTCTCGGGGCAGGGCGTCTCGCGCGGCACCGTGTAGACGCGCGGTGGCAGGCCGGGGGACTCGACGCGGTAGGTGCGGTCTTGCTCGCCCCACCATGGCCCGCTGGTCGGCGGTGGCACGTCGCTCGGGATGACGTGCGGGAGGTCTTCGGGCCGGATCATCGCAGCGCCTCCACCATGAGGTCCGTGATCGCCTCGCGCTCCCATTGCAGGAGCGTCACGGTGTGGCCCTCGCGCATGACCAACTCGCATCCGCCGGCCAACTTGTCGCGCACCAGCACCACCATCTTGACGGGGACGGTCACGCCGTTCGCCATGCCCTCGTCACCCTCGAACGTCAGCAACGGCCAGTCTCGATTCCTCTTGTCGATCTCCATCACGCCGCCCTCCTTGCCACCAGCCCACGCGCGGCCAGCAGTTCGCCCACCTTGGCGCGCCCCGCCCGCACGATGCGCTCCACGTCCGCCACCCGCAGCCCGTAGACCGCGGCCACCTTCTCGGGGTCCATGGGCACGTATCGCTGCACGGTGCGCCCCGCGTCATGCGTACGCTCGAGCTGGCCCACTCCGCACGCCAGCAGGATGGCCACGCACTCGCTCTTGCCGAAGCGCAGCGCGTCGGGGTCGCCGTCGAAGCATGCGCGCAGGGCCAGCTCCACGTGGACCACGTCCTGCGCCGCCCGCTCTGCCGCCGAGGAGAAGGCCCCCTCGCTCTGGACGAAGGCGCCGAGGTCACGCATCGCTTCGAGCGTTCCGCCCCAGGCCTTGATCGGGTAGCCGTCCAACTTGTGCGCGACGTAGGTCTCGAGCGCGGCGCTGGGCGAGCTCCATCGGGGCGGACTGGCCGCTGTCCGGGCCCGCATCCGGGAGCGGTAGGGGCTCGTGTGCTGCTCGATGCGCACGGCCACGGTGTGCCGGCAGACGTCGCAGGAGCCACAGTTGCAGTGCGCCAGCAGTCGGCGCCACCTGTCGCGGTCCACGACGAACGGGGCGGGGCCGCTGGCGCCCTTCGGAGCCTCGCCTGCTGCCAGGGCCTCGACGAACGCTTGCGCGGCGTCAGGGGGCTCCTGGTGGCCATCCTGGGCAGCCTTGGCCAGCAGCTTGGCGCAGGCCCGGCAGGTCACGGCGGCGTGGTCGGTGGTGACGGCGACGCCCAGCTGGCCGCAGAGGGCGACCGCGAGGGGGCCGGTGGACTCGGTGCGTAGGTGGGTGCGGCTCATTCGTCGTCGTCTCCCTCGTCCTCTTCGACCGCAAACCCACACGCGAGAGCCGCGTACACGAACGCCGTACTCGCTGCCGCGTAGATGGCCGTGGCCCACCAGAAGATGATCGGCAGCACCTCCTCCCACGGGGTGATGTTCTCCTCCGGCACGCCGCACTGCCGCGTGTTGTACCGAGCCCACGTGT
>JACCDG010967628.1_pt1 | contig 10098 bp, 16 predicted proteins | sample 7442471 | NCBI WGS metagenome assembly JACCDG01 (sample SAMN15323444, study PRJNA562643) | freshwater metagenome | isolation source: river surface water | place: USA:Blue River Watershed | collected 2017-08-17 | reverse complement strand
TAATTAAATAATTATTTTTGCGGCCTAATTAAATAATTATTTTTGCGGCCTAATTAAATAATTATTATTTTATTTTTTCGCGCCATGAGTATAGGCTATGTTGTCAATCAATAATTTACAATTATTTTATCGGCCCACAAAAATTGAATGCAGGATTGCATGAAAAACTAGGAGCGAGGCCAGAGAAGCACTGCGTTGATTCGCGCCGCAACCTGTTGCTTCACAACAAAAAAAATGCTCCATTTATTATTTGTGATGGATGTAGTTTCATCACACGCGATTTGTAAACTGTGCCATAAAATCATCAGTCTAACATATCCACAGGTAGTAAGAAAACAAACTAAATTCCCCGTAGAACTAACCCCTCACTTGATAGAACATATAGATCGGGTGGAAAATAAGTTTGTTTATTGCGTATATTTCAACCATCTTGTCGCAAAAATCACATATAAGAATAACCGCGAAAGAAATTATAATCTAGGCCGGGCTTACGATTTTAATTTTCCCCAAATGATGTTTATTACGCCATCTAACATGTCAAGTTATTCTGACGAGCTTAGTGCAGCCGGAAACATAAAGGACCAATATCTATTATTCGATGCTATAATCAGAAACAACGATATTATATGTGATATTATAACCAAAAGCAATTACAAATGTGTCATATGCGAGCTCGAATATGATTCTCAAATGCCAGCAGGTGAGATAGTGTCGGAACATATTTTGAACTGTCATATTAAACAATTGAATCTGTTTTTTGTAAAAGAACCAGCGGCGAGCACGACCGGTACCGTCGAAGACGACACGATCTCGGAGAGATCCCAAAAGCTTCTAATTGCTTCGCAATCGGCTCCGTCGATTTCTACTTCGCTTCGCTCGTAGAAATCTTACTCGCCAGAAGCTTTGGGCTAGAGCGCAGCCAGCGAAGCGATGTCCATTCTTAACAAATTAGTGAAATTAGAGGATAAGAACAAACTTGTTTGCATGTTGTGCAATAATAACATCCAGGTACATTTTCGTTTCACAGGAGACAGTTGGTATATGACATGTCGTGTTGCCAAACATTTCCATTTGCATTCGCAGAGTGCTTTCTTCAGCGTTGTCTGCGGAAATGCGCCTTGCCTAGTATTTGAAAACGCGAAATTGTGCACAAGAGAAGTTTACTCAATTGACGCGGGAGAAATGCGTTCGTTCCCACAGTTTGTATTCATTCACCCGGTTGAGAACATAGGACCACTCAGAAATGCAGGCCATTTAGTTGATGACGGAGAAACTTTAACCTCCATCTACAATATTCTTACTCAACTCAATTACTGCTGCAATATATGTGGAGAGCACTTTGAAAGCGGGATTCCTTCAATTGAAATGGTGGCGGAGCATGTGAAAAAATGCTTTTGCGTAATCAAAAAATGATATTATTTTTTGATAGCGTGCATGTGTGTGGCAGAATGAGCCTTAATAATGTCGGCGGATACTGTATCAAAATCCTTATCACACTTCATACAAGTTATTACCCGCGAATGATAATCATTAAGTAGTTTATTCCATTTCTCCTCGCTGTAATATGATCTATTTCTCTTAACGGCGCGAATTGCATCAGATGGCTCCCCCATAATAATGATTTGCACTTCTTGAGTAATATGGCTAATACTACATATTTTAGTTTTTAGAATATCATTTCCATTTTTTGTATATACTTTCGATATAACTTTGTAGTTTCCATTCATACACAATAAAACAGCCTCGGTATACAATTTGGATAGTCTAATTGGGGATATGGATATCATGTGCTCCTTCATCAGATGTATTTTTATCGCGGGCTCAACAACGGACTCGTTGCAACAAACGCGCGAAGGTATGATGGAACCACATAACATACATTTTTCAATTAAAACTGTGCAACAAATCCCGTTGAATAGTGTGTCTTTTAGATAATAATTTACCAATCTGTTTATGGTAGAATTCACTCTTGAATTAAATGGAATGGATAGCCGATTTACTTCAAAATGACGTATTATAGGCGGGGAGTTATCATATATTAGCGTGGAGTTAAGAGGTTTGTCCTCAATGGTCCAATTTTGAGGAATGAGTTTCATAATTACTCGCTTTGCTCGTAATTAAAGCTGCGCCGTGAGTAGATTGCGAAGCAATCAGACACTCACTCGGCTCGCTTCTTTCTGGTCTTGCAAATAATTGTTTCGCGATTCAAATTTTTTGAGATTCCTGTATGAGAGAGGCGCAAAGACCGGCGTACCAAATTAGATGATGAATAAAACAAAAATGAATTGCAATACTACATAGTACTCAGCGGCGAGCCCAGCAAAGATCGAAGATCTTTGCGGCGCAGCCTTTTGTGAAGCTCCGCTTCACAAAATATGTTCGCTTCAGTAGTTGGGCCATTCAAATCAAGCGATCCTGATCATTATGATATCAGCCTTGGCAACAATACCTATGTTACTTACGTATGTGGATTGTGCGGGTGTAAACCATCCCCAAAAGAACGAGAACATGGAAATTTATCCAGAATAATACGGTTCCATGAAATGTCTCATGTAAAGGGATTCGTAATATCCGACCTATATTGGTCGTTTATCAGATTGAACATGAAGAATGATGACGGGATGGAATATAATTTCGGCGTCGATGATGTCATAGAAATCCTTCCGCAGTTAATATTCGTTATTCCCAGTTCGGTGACAGAATTTGCAAACAATTTATTTAACATAATGAGGAGGCACAGAATAATATACGGCACAACAAAAGCAGGTATTTTGAATAGCTGTTATTTGAACGAAACACAAAAATATGATGGCTGGGAGGATTACAAGCATGATGCCAGAAATTTAGTAAATACAACACAGTATTCATGTTGCAGATATGGGATGGATTATGATGCTGGTATGCCATCGCGCGAAATGGTGCAGAGCCATTTCATTGTCTGTTGGCGGACAGTGAAAATTTGAATTGCAACGCAAAGAACCAATGAGTCTGATACGGGTCATTTACAATTACAGGGATGGAATAGACTTATTCGAATGTTCATTATGCGATGAATTTACGACAACTGTATATACAGAATTAATAGCGCATTTTCTCCGTATTCACAACAACAAATCCTTCATTGGAATTGCTGTGGGAAGCGTTTACATCATTGATGCATATGCACATACATGCATGGAATATGTGGCGAAGAGGTTTCAACAAATTTTGATGGTGAATCCAGTCGATAAAAAGTTATTTATGCGAGGCTTGGCCCAATCTGTGCTAAATTTCCCCAACAAATACCGGCCAAAAAGTGTATTATTCCCCTGCAGCGATATTATTAACGGGGAAGACAGCACAGACTATTGTCATCGCGTAATACTTTATTCGGATTATTGTTGTGCATTATGTGATACGGAATACGAAAGCGGACTCCCATCAATAGAAATGGTGGTGAAGCATATTTCGCTGCATGAATCCCAACTAAAGACATTATCATAAACATCTAATATTTCAATGTCTCCGTCAGAATGGCTTTTCGTAATAGTAATCTAGATAATAGGATATGTTGGATTTGTAGCTATAACATACCAAACGTTCACTAATCCTGAGAAAACAGAAATGGAGAAATTAATAACGGCATTATTGTTACCGCTAGCTATGGCTTTTAATGTCATGATTCCACTATTTCGCGTAAGAAATGCATATAGAGCGTTTCTATTGTTCATTTGTTTCTGGATAACGTTGGTAATTTGTGTATTTTTGTATTTGTCCACTAACAATATAATTTTGACTATAGTTGGGACTATATTGGCGTTTTTATACATCGTCGGAGAATGTCACAGAGAATGGCTAACCAATGCGGCTTAATTAAATGCTTCGCGATCGTCGCTAGTCGATTCGGCCTAATTAAATAATTATTTTTGCGGCTCAATTAAATAATTATTATTTATGTTTTTCTCACCATTAATATAGGCTATGTTGTATAACATGATGTTAACTTTTTTTGACGATTACCGCCCCGAAAATTTGAACGCCCGACTGTACGAGGAATCAGTGGCGAGCCGAGCAAAGATCCTTTTGCGAAGCAATATGTGGTGCTGCCTTGGGCAAATGCAATTACGTTCACTCGGACTCAAGTGTGACCTCATTGATAAAATTGTGCCAGTTTATAATTGTGTTGGTTGTGGGCAAACTATGAGAGCGTGTATTGTGTGTAGAGATGATGGTAGATTCGCCGATCGTTTTAGTTCCATTAATCATATTGTGAGATGTCACACAGCCGACAAACTTTTCGCTGGAAGAGTTGGATGCTACATACTAATTTCTAAAGACATTGGATATTTGTCTATTGAGCCTATTATATTGCGCTTTCAACAAATATTGTGGGTTGTATATCAAGATCACGTATATGATAATATTAGGCAATTAGTACTTGACAATAGGGACGAGTTTTGCCGCACTCATATGCGTATCATTGAGTTTTTATTGGGAAAATCCATTCTTATCAGAATAATACACATGTTAATAAAAGAATCATGCATGTGCACATTTTGCGGGCTCGAATATGCCTCAACGCCAACAATAATGATGGTAGAACGTCATCATATTATATGTGTGGGATTGAACACAAAAAATGAATCATGTTAGCTGTATGGATGAAGTTCATGGGTGGAATTATAGATTTCTTTTGCCGTGAGATAGAGCGTCCAGGGGCTCGCAAATTTGTGAATTGTAAACTCTGTAATGTGTTACTGCGGGATCATTCCTCCATCGATGATGATAGTGTAAGTTGGTGTCTAATGCGGCATCACAATTCATGCAGAGAATTGAGATTGTTTGATATGATATCATCTGTCGAACATGATATTCATACGACTACTGTTACTGCGTACAACATAAATGGTGGAGAAGGCCCATGTCTCGCCAGAGCAATCCCGCAGCTTGTGGCATTGCATGCCAATGGAAATCCTTTTCTGATCCTTTGCGTGGAATATATAGAAGGACAATATATGCATGTATTATCAAACAGCGAATATTCTTGCAGATTTTGCGGGACGCAATATCAAGGATTTCCTACCGAAGAGACTACTTTGAACCATTTGTACAAATGTGCCGCAATAAATCACAATTTAGTCAACTCAGCGAATATAAGGGATATTCAGGGTTCCAGAGCGAAAAATTGATTTTTTTCCACCAAATGATAGTATTGATGGCATGGAGAACAATTCCCCAGCGATTTGCCCATTTTGCGGAGAAGAATGCAAAATTTATTATGCGGATCCAAGAACTACATATACTAACAAGTTCAAGATAAATCATCATATTGTGAAAAAACACACACGTGGAATGCTTTTTGCGGGGCACAGTGATTTGTCCTTGTCATTTCCCGCTGGTGATAATTTTACTATATCTTATACATTCAACGATGCAATTGACATGTATGAACAATTTGTATATATAAATTTTATAGACAGGAATGAGTTTGGTAGACAGCTCAGGGAATTAGATCCTGATTTTGGCTTTTATTATGATGGCGGATTCGTAAAAATGATGGGCCGAGGGGATGGGATTGCTGCGTTGGTGAATAATGGCAAATATAAATGCTGTGTTAGAAAAAAACACGAATTGTGTGACTATGTTTATGAGGATGGGTTCCCCACATTGCGTTGGTGTTAGCACATGTAAAGCGCCATCATTTAAAAAATTGATAGTGGTATTGCTGGACAACGCAGTGCTGTACAACGCAGTGCTGTACAACGCAGTGCTGTACAACGCAGTGCTGTACAACGCAGTGCTGTGATGGATCGTAAACTAATATATGCGTTTCCTTCTGTTCCTGGTAAAGACAAATGGATAACATGTTACTTGTGTAATACGTCTTTGAAAGTTGCGCCTGTGGCCAGCACCGACCGGCAAAAATTATATTTTGCGCTAGAACATATCGCAAAGCATTCCAACTGCGATTTACATGTAAGGGAACAAGGAGGCGGTGGGTTGGTATTAAATTATCCATTTTCTGAACATAGTCGTGTCGGTTTCAGATATGTGACGGAATACATTCCACAATTGTGCATGATTAAATTCGATGATGTCGACGAGTTCATAAAAAATATAGGACATTCTCTGCGCTGTTATTTGCCCGATTGGTCACGCAATTTTGATGAATGGCCGGAACGTAATGGTGGAATGTTAAATTCATCTTTCGTTGGGACTCCAGGAAGGCACGGCATAGACAACATCATACAAAAAAATATAATGGAATTCAAATATAAATGCGGTATTTGCGGAATGCACTATGATTGTGGGCTTCCAAGCATAGAGATTGCATCAGCGCATTTGGCATGATGTTTTGCTCATTTGGCATGATGTTTTGCTCATTTGGCATGGTGTTTTGCTCATTTGGCATGATGTTTTGCTCATTTAGCGGGGTGTTTTGCTCATTTGGCATGATGTTTTGCGCATTTAGCGGGATGTTTTCTGCATCTAGCTACATGACTGTAAACAACATCAGCGGCTGGCATTCCTTTTTCATATTCCATCCTGCAAAATAAACACACGTACTCCCTCCCCAGTATGTATTTCTCTAAAATTGATGTTACATCATCATCTACGCATACAATTAAATTGCCTGACGACCCTGATATCGTAAATCCGCCATGTACCTGACTCATCATTTTTTTAATATCATCGTCATAAAAATGTCTTTCTTTGCTCACAGAGTCAAAATCAAGCAATAATAATTGCTCGTTTAACCTACATATTCCTTCTGCCTCCACAAACAAAGATGGATATTTAAAACTATTCGATGCATCGGGTAGCCCTTTGCGTTGTTGCTTTGCAACAAAAGAACTATTATGGTTGACTAGAAACGACATGCCAGTAAGTCCGTACAATCCAAAATAAACTCTCGCACGTGTATCAAACGATACATGCGCTGGATGTATTTTATCATGCTGAGAATATGAATGTATCAATAAAGCATAGTAACTTCCATTTCCTATGGATTTCATGCATTTATTACAATATTGGTCTTTCCGTGCGCCGCACACAGCACACGCATAAGATGGGTATAATTCATTGTAATATATGTCTTTCACTTTATCATTCGTGAAGCAATGTAATCTCTCCCATGTGCACTTTTGGCATTGCGACATTCATAAACATATATGTTGGGGTAAAAAATCAAATTTCGCGTCGGTAGGGGCAAGGCCCCTACCTCGCTTGGGCTGCGCCGCGAGCCTCCGAAGGAGGCGTTGCTCGGCTCGCCATCATACCGGTTCCGCATAATATCCGGCAATACTATTATATTGATTTAATTTTGTGTTTTGAGATTGTTTAATAGTATTACCGGATTTCATGAGAAGTTGAGTTAACCGGTTGCCCACTGGACTCAGTACACTAGTATACTGAAGGCGACGAGTTGATCACCAAAGGTGATCAACAAGTATTAGCCGTTTTTATCCAATACTGTATGAGGCGAGGCGCTGCCCCGGATGGGGCGATCCGAAGGATCGGGCTAGCTCCGCTAGCCCTAGCCGACGCCATAGCAAGGAATAGGCGTAGCCTATTCCGCCGCTAAATTTGATTCTATTATCTGTAAAGTGTTAAGATGTCTTTCAAGACTGTCTACATTCCCGAAAGTTGGAAGATAATAGAAATTAAGCATGTTATGGACCCCGGCAAGCTGCACGCCGAACGTAAGATGCAATCCAGCTTGATTCACTGGTGTGATCGCTACATGCACGTTGACAAGGATGGAGCAACACATAACGGTTACATGATCAATTACGACATGGCAACATACCAATTCCTCCCAGTAGATGATGAGGACTGTACGGAAGACGATGATGAGTTTCTAGATTTTGAGAGACAATTCACTAGGTTTCCGTACTTTCCTGTTCGGCCAGATGTTCCCATCAAGCCATAACCAATGTTTTTTCGCTGATTGCCGAAGGCAATCGTCTCTGTAGGCCGTTGCGGCTTTGCCGCAACAACATTACTCGACCCGCTTCGCGGATAGCTTCGCTATCGCTTCACACCTTCGGTGTTCAGCCGGGCTCGCCATAATGCTGGTTCCGCGTAATAACCGGCAATACTGTTAAACAATCTCAAAACACAAAATTAACTCGTTATAACAGTATTGCTGGATATTATGCAGAACCGGTGAGGGCGAGTCGAGCGGCGGTTCGAAGAACCCCGCGGCGCAGCCTCTTTTGGGGCATCGCCCCAAAAGAATTGATTCTGTTTATCCTTGTTTGTGTTGACAACCAATAGATGCCTGTCGAAGAATACATTGTTATTCCTGGATCCAAATACCGGGTCAAGTGCAATTATCGCGCCCATAAAATTGATCAAAATGGAAATTCTCTTAATACTAAGGATTTAGTCAAAGAAGTGATAAATGAAGATTTCCGAATTATTCTCGCTGATGTAGCTGCGTGTAAACATAGAAACGATATGTACGATATGCACGTCAGAACTGATGTGGGACTGAAAATATATAGATGGCATTCAGAGGTGGATCCAGAATTTGAATCCCAGTTTGCAGTATTTCCCATCTCCATTGACCACACAATGGGTCAAATAAGTAAGAGATTAATAGAAACATGCCTATTGAAAATTAGCAGAATGGAAGAAGAGATGGTTTCTATGAAAGAATCTCTTGATACGATCTCTAAGTCAAACAATAGCATCATGGATGCCTTGGAAAAACTGATCAGCAAATAGGGGCGAGTCTGGCTGAACGCCGAAGGCGTGAAGCGATAGCGAAGCTATCAGCGATGCCTCCGAAGGTAGACCGCGACGCAGCCCATTTGTGGAGCGAAGCTCCACAAAATATTGAATTCTGTTATTATTTTTTGATACACAATGCAATACGTCAACTCTGGCACAGAGGGTCTCTATATGGTAGCAGATCACGCAACCCGGATAAATTTAAGGCCGTTGAATGGAGGTCTTATCAAATTACAGTATAATTGGCCGTGTAGTATGTTTGATGGCAAGCAATGGGTAAATATCTCAACTAGAGATTTCCATTTAAATCTCATCGACACATGCTCAGAAGTTTCAAATGGATTTTTCGCCATGAAATATGATGGCAATGAAATTAGCATATTATCGGAATATGGCCCCAATTCAGTGGATCATATTAAAGCTTTCAAAGATTCGTTCCCAGAATTTCCATACATAGCAAAGAAATTATTGTTGGAAGATCATCTTAAACTAAATATCGCCAATGAAAGGATTAAAATGTTAGAGGATAAGATGGATATGTTAATGGGGCATGTTGAGGCTCTCTTGATAGTTACCGGCAACAAAAAATATGCAGACGATCTTCTGGATCCAGTGAAGACAAACGTGTAATGGAAAAGGCTATTTTTGTGGGCAACGAAGTGCTGTACAACGAAGTGCTGTACAACGAAGTGCTGTACAACGAAGTGCTGTACAATTAAACAATATAGGAGGCAGGTCGAGTAAGATTTTTGCATTTTTGCTTCGCAAATTGAATCTCACTTGTAAAATCATTCTAACAAATGCCCTTTCTATTCATGAAATTACCGGCGCACAGTCCGTATGTGGTATGTAAGATTTGCGGATCATACACACTACCCGACAGATTTGGAACCGGATATCATTTAGTTCAGCATGCGTCTAACAACATGTTCGCGTATGATAGAGGAGTGTTGGTTTTTGACTACAACGGTACTAGATTGGAGGTAGGTCTCATGCTTCAATTACTAGAGCAGTTGCCATTTTTGCGAATAGAAAACGGGAAGGATTACAAAGAGAAAGTTCTAGACATTTATGAGGCTGTGTTGGAAGAAAATAATTTATGTGATGACATATTGCTAAAGATGATTAATATTGCTTCGGTTGATGTAATTGGCGCCGAATTCATACAAGAATATGTAAAATTGTTATCCGGATTAGATTATTCTTGTTCCGTGTGTGGAAAACTATATGAATGTGGATTGCCGTCCAAAGAGATTGTTCATGTCCATATTTCCACATATTGTATGGCGGATAAGTTCCCGCGTTATATAAATTAAACGCTACGAGAGGCAAAGCCTCTCTCCGCTATCGTCGCTAGTCGTAGCTTCGCTACAACGTCGC
>JACCDG010774053.1_pt1 | contig 10098 bp, 6 predicted proteins | sample 7442471 | NCBI WGS metagenome assembly JACCDG01 (sample SAMN15323444, study PRJNA562643) | freshwater metagenome | isolation source: river surface water | place: USA:Blue River Watershed | collected 2017-08-17 | reverse complement strand
TGACCCTAATGCCGATTATCTGCTGGGCAGGGCTTATCACTTTGCCAACCGTTTCGATGATGCAATAAAATGGCTAAATTATTTTAAAGAAAACAAAAAGGGGAGTGCCGAAAATTTAAAAAACGTTGACCAACACATTCAGTATTGCTGGAATGCCAAGGAATTGATGAAGTTTCCACTTGATGTTTCTTTTGTGAATCTGGGCGATGCAGTGAACTCTGAGTTCGACGAGCGTTTTGCCTTCATTCCGGTTGACGAGTCATTTGTAATTTTCAATACCAATCGCCCTGATAAGGATGCTCAGAAAATGGACAATGGCGAATACCCCAATTCCATCTATATTTCAACGGTTAAAGACGGGGATTTTCAAAAGGCTCAGCGTATTGATGCCCCTATAAATAAAGGGAACAGCGGGGAAGAAATTATCGGATTAAGTGCCAAAGGTGATATTATGCTTTTATACATAAAAGATGGGCTAAAAAGCGGGAACATTTATGTTGCTGAGAAAGATGAAAAAGGAAAATTCAAAAAACCAGTATTGCCTGGCGATAATGTAAATTCAGCGTATGAGGAGATTGCAGCCTCCATAAGCAGCGACGGCAAAACCATTTACTTTGCCAGCAATCGCCCGGGTGGTCTTGGCGGAACCGATATTTACGTTTGTCATAAAACCCCCAATGGCAAATGGGGATTACCTGTTAATCTGGGAGCCGCCATTAATACTCCTCAAAATGAGGATTTCCCAAATATTTCGCCCGACGGAAAAACCCTTTACTTTAGCAGTACGGGGCATACCAGCATGGGAGGTTATGATATTTTCAAAGCCCAATGGAATGAAGAAAATACGAAATGGGAAAATGTGAAAAACCTCGGATACCCTATTAATACTACCGACGACGATATGAACTTCCGTGTCTCCCGGTCGGAGCGCTATGGTTATATATCGGCTGTACGCGATAAAGGGCTGGGCGGTTTTGATAATTACCGGGTTATTTTTAATCAGGTAGATCCGGAATTTACTGTACTGAAAGGAAATGTGCTGTCCGAAGATGGTTCATCCATTAATTACCCCGATGTACTGCTTACCGTTACCGACGATAACAGCAGGGAACTGGTTGGCACGTACCTGCCGAATCCCAATACCGGCAAATACATCATTATACTGCCCCCCGGAAAATATACACTTGGTGTTGATTTGTTCAACTTCAGACTACTTACCAAAAAGCTTGAAATACTGGATAAAGTATCTTTTCAATCGGAAATAGACCTTGACCTGAAATTGCAAATTAAACAATAAGCCTAAAATGTCTGCTGCTCAGAAATATTTTTTTTCATTTCTTACTTTTGCTACGGTTATTTCCTGTAAGCGCGATGAGTATAAAGGACTTGATTGCTCTACTGTAAATGCCAAATACAGCACCGATATTAAACCCCTGATCAGCAGCAACTGTAACTCATCAGGTTGTCATGGTACAGGTTCTTCTAAAGGCGATTTTACTACCTTTTCCGGATTGAATACCGCCGTGAACAATGGTACACTTGATAAGGAGGTATTGTCTAAAAAAAGCATGCCCCCTTCAGGGGCTCTTTCGCTGGAGGATCGTAAGAAGATTAAATGCTGGATTAATTCAGGCGCACCCAACAATTGAGCGCAAGCTATTCATTTAATTCCGTTTGGAAATATGTTCAGGCCAATTCTCCTTTCGGCAGGTTGACCTGAACATATTTATACTTTAGTATCACCCCATTGAATAATACCGTTTGCATTAATATAATGGTTCAATTTCGTTTCACTACATTGCACCATAACATTAATAGCAACGGCATTTACCACTGTAAATATTTTATTTGGATTGGATCAAATAAAATATAACATTGGTATAATGGTTTACGTATTGGAATTAACCCAAAAACCTTCTTTTCAGTTTTTCGTCAGGAATCATACACTGTTCGCTGCGGCCAAACCAGGCATAACGCTTTCGTGCTACAAATTCATAAACGGCATTACGGATAAATGGGGGGATTATCAGGAAAATAATCAACAGGGGGTAGAGACCTTTCATCCTTTTGCAAAGATGCAAAGCCGCAGAGGATTTCAACAGTACTTTTCCTTCCTTAATAAACACCACACTATTGTTCTGTTCCGGACTCAAGCCATGTTGTTGCAGTAAACGCTGCCCATATTCAGATTGCAGAGAAGCAAAATACAGGGCATCGTTTTTTTCATGACGGAGCAAAAACTGCACGGAGGAATTGCAAAGGTTGCAGTATCCATCAAACAAAACAATCTCCTTTACTTCAGGTTCTTTCATCAGGGGCGTATCGCAACCGAATAAGGATCGGCAGATACTTCGCTTCTTTTAGTCAACATTTGCAGGGTGTTCAAATCAATATAACTGATATAACCATTACGACCGCCACAAATACTGCTGTGATGAGGTGTAGGGCCGGAACTATCCAGGTTCCGGTTTGCAACATACACCAGGTTTCGAACATCGTCGGCTGCCAGACCATGCGGCTGGGTACCCGCATTCACGTAGGTTAACAAACTATTGTTAGTAATATCTATAATAGCAATTGCTCCCAGCGTTCCGGCGAAATGATGCGAATCCCAACTGCTCACCAGCAACAGTTTTTTAGATACGGAGAATGTCATTTCCAAAGCACTACCATCCAGGCTTATACTGGTTATAAAGGCATCGTTGGCAGCATCGAATACACGAACAGTTTTTTCAGTTTCGCAGGTTACATAATATTTACTGCCATCCGGCGAAAAAGCCACTTCATGTGGGTTGTATAGATTGCTGGGGAGTCCCGGTATTTCTGATGGCGACAGCCCGATATAATCTACCTGCGCTGTAAGTATGTTTATTTTATAGAGGTAATTGCCTTTGGTGGCCGTAGCATACAGATAAGTACCATCCGGCGAAACCGCTGAACCATGCGGATAATCGGCATACTGCGTAGTGTCGGTAACTACCATATTCTCCAGGTCGCAAACGGCAATTTTACTTTTTGATGACCAGTCGATAACAAAGGCTTTTTTAGAATCGGGACTAATTGCAAAACTGTTCCACTCCCCTGCTCCAATAAATAGCTGTCCGGCATAGGTATCATCAGCTGTACGGTAACGGCGCAGGTATCTGCCATTGTTATTGTAACACACATACCAGTACTTATTATCGGGCGATACTTTTAGGGCATGAGGAGTGCATTGTTCGTCCGCTTGTGTTAGATTAACATAACGCATGGCCAGTTGACTTTCAGCGTCGAATACTGCAGCTACCCTGCAAGCGCTATGAGCTACATAAAATTTACGCCGGTAAGGGTTATCCGCAAATTTTACAACTCCTTCCCGATCCGGGGCTCCGGCGTTTATCCAGTCACGCAGTATATTTACCTCTTCGCGGCTAAGGGCAGTTCCGTTAAGCGGCATAAGGGGTGTATTTACCGGGCCTATATCCGTATAAGTATTTACAAAATAAATCAGTGGGCTGTAATCGGCACGGTAAGGAATAATACTGGCTCCTGAGCGGGTTCCTTTAAATAAATCGTTCCAGGTACTCATATTCAGACCTCCCGCAGCCTGATGACTGGCATCATTATGACAACCAATGTTAGCGCAGCGTGAACGGATAATTTTGCCAACTGCATTCGGGTAATCCTTATAATCAATAATCTCCGTATCCTTCTTACAACAAACCAAAGCCCCTATTGTACTTATCAATAATAAGAGGCGTTGGATAAAGGTATATGGATTCATATTTATTTACTCAGGGCAATATCCTGCTGTTTGTTGTCTTTTCTACCTAATACAAGCGCTGTTCCTCCGGTTACCTGCTCAGTAATTCCCAGATTATTCTGGTCGTAACCTACTACATATAGAAAATAGCTACCTTGCACCAGACTACCTATAGCATAATTACCATTAACATCACAGGGGTATTCACGGTCGTAAGCTGCCACATTGGTACCTGGCGAAGTGCCGGAACCATACTTAATATATACCTTTGCACCTGGAATAGCAACCCCGTCGTGGGTAACAACCCCATAAACCCGGGCCTTACCACCAGGGCCTTCACGTTTACATGAAAAATTAATTGTGGTACAAAGGCCAATGAGCAATATAAGCAGGCCGGTTCTATTTCTGTTTGTTGTCATAATTATTGTACATTGTGGGTTGTACATTATAGTGTTGCATTTTACTGTTGCAGCATACAATTTACAGTATGCATTATACAACATACAACATCCACCTCTTAGTTTTTCATCAACTTTCTCGTTACTTTAAATTCTCTTTTTCCTTTAAATACTACTTGTACCAGATACATTCCTGTTTGTAACTCATTCAGTTCCAATTCATAAGTATTACTGCTTGTTTGAATATTTTTAAGCAGTCTGCCACTCAGGTCATACAGGTTTATTTCTTTTTGCTGTATGTTATAATCATTAAACTTCAGGTGCGCACTTTGTTGGGCAGGGTTAGGGTATAAGCTAAGTCCGCTTATTGTTTCCAAATTCTCCTCTTGGCCTAAACTACCCTGTCCTTTAAAATAAGCAAGACCACCACTGTAATTGCCCAACACCATATCTGTTTTACCATCCTTGTTAAAATCCGCAAAACAGGGCGCCACATGCTGCCCTTCCACAAGGTCGAGGTAAATAGAATCAAGCAATGCAAAATTACCGCTGTTCAGGTGGCTTTCTATATCACCATATAAGTATATATAGCCCCGTTCGGAGCCTACAAAGAGTTTATAGGTGCCTGATTGATCGTAAAGAAAAGGTATGGCATTTCCGGTGTATGAGGTTGTTTCTGTTGTTTTTACCCCGCCCCAGTGATTGTTTATTAAAGTAAGTACCGGATTCTGTGGCGTTCCCGTATTGCGGTAGTAGCCTATATAACCATCTTTCCCTCCTACCAATAAATCTTTTACACCGTCGCGGTCAACATCCACTGCAAAAGGAGCGGCTGTATTCCCTATATCGATGTTATAAAGAAAAGTGCCATTCATGGTATAATTCGACTTCAGCACAAATGCAGCCGGCGCAGACAAACCGGCAGTATTTTCATAATAGCTTAACCTGCCATCAAAACTACCGATAAAAAGATCCATATCCCCGTCATTATCAAAATCGGCTAATGCCGGAGATTTATTAATGATGTTTACAGTTGAAAAGTTCTGAAAATCGTTGGTCGCTAATGTAAATTTTGGTTGTTGCGGGGTACCGGTATTCAGAAACAATGCCAGGCGGGAAGAATAATTGCCCGGGCTGCCCGGGCTGTAATAACCAAAATTACCCACAAGCATATCCAGGTCGCCATCTCCTTCATAATCAAAGGCCGCCGGATAAGCCCCTTCTCCCAATTCTATCATCTCTTCCTGGAAAAAATTCTTTTTTACGAATTGGAAAACAGGACTGCTATCGGTATTTACGTTTTTATACTGCCATACGCTCTGGTAGTTTTCCGAAGCTGTAATGTTCGGAGCTGCGATAAGGTCGCGTTTCCCATCATTATCCAGGTCGAGAAAATAACTACAGGGAAAAGATTTAAAGCTGGCAACATACTGGGACGGGAATGTTTTATAGGTAAGATCAATATGAGCATAGTGAGTTGAACCACCATTATGATAATAATTCAGTGAATCGCAGGAAATATCACCCATCACTATGTCTATATCCTTATCGCCATCAGCATCATAGCACATAATACAGGAGCCGGCATGGCGCGTTCCCCCTCCCATTACACGGGTTTCCTGCTGAGCAGCCTGAAGATATTTATGAAACGGAGCGCAGCCAATTACTCCTGAGTTTAGGTGCGTAATACAGGCATTCTCATCAAAATCGCCCCAACATTCGTCTACCATATCAAATACCAGACTATCACAGTTGTTGTATAATTCCATGCTCTGGTTTTTGTGATACTGTACTGTAATTCCCGTATAGCTGAAACTGAGTACGTCCATATCGCCATCCTTATCTACATCGGCCAGACCCGGTATGGCAACAGCATTGCAATATAAGTTGTATAACTGTGGGCTTCCACCCGGATTATAGTCGGATTTTATTTGGGTGCTTACAAGGTTAAATTGGAGATGGCCGGGCGTGGAAGTATTCTTATAGAGGCGCATTGCACCGAGTCCGGTGGCATAAGTAAAAAGATCGGGCTTGTTGTCGCAGTTATAATCGTAAAATATACACCACTCGTCTATATAGGGAAATTGATCCTGGTATTGAGGGGCATGCGTATAAGAAGCTATTCCGGCTATTTTATCGTTAAGAAAAACCCGGAGTTTCTCGCCGGATTTATCAAATACCACCAGATCCTTATAGCCATCCATATCTATGTCAATAGCACTCCATTCCGAAAAATTAATTCCCCCGGCCCAGGGGTTTTTTAGCTGAACGGAACCTACCTCCACACGAACCGTATCGAAACGGGTTAAAAGCGGTTGTGCCAGCAAGGGTAAAAACCCAAAAAAGCCGGCTAAAAAACAAGTATATTTCCGGTAATTTCCCATCTGCCCAAATATAGTTAAAAAAGCCCCAGTCTTCGTTCCCGGCTCAAACTAAAAATTGGTAATTATCATTTGTTCTTATATATTTGCAGCCTTAATTTTTACAATACTAAAGACCAACATATTATGCAAAACAAGGGTGCTATAAAATTATTCGCTATACTCTTAGCCTTGTCCTGTATTTTTTACCTCTCTTTTACCTGGATAACGCGTGGCGTAGAGCAGGATGCTGCCGATTATGGCAGACAATACGCCTCATCTGCTACTATAAGTAAAGCAGCCAGAGATTTTGCATCCGGAGATTCATCCAGGGAAAGGCATTACATCGATTCTATTGCCATTAAAAAGACCGATGAATACCTCGACTCAATGAAAAAGGTAAAAGTGTACGCCATGTATACTTATGAAGATTGTAAGCAAAAAGAAATTAACCTGGGTCTTGACCTTCGCGGAGGAATGAACGTAACCTTAGAGGTTTCAGTAGCCGACATTATTAAAGGGCTTTCTAATAACGGTGAAGACGCCACTTTCAAGAAGGCATTGGAAGAAACTCAGAAAAACCTGGGAGTAAACAATAACAAAGACTTTGTTTCACTTTTTTCCGATATGTACCAAAAGGTATCTAACGGCGGGCAACTTGCTCCTTTATTTGTTTCTCCTGAAAATAAGGATAAAGTAAAAGCCGGTAGCAGCAATGAGGAAGTAATTGCATTTATACGCGAACGTGTGGACGAGGCAGTAAAAAATTCAGAACATACTTTCCGCAGCCGTATAGACCGCTTTGGAGTAGCTCAACCCAATATTCAGAAATTAGAAGCCAGCGGGCGTATCCTTATCGAGCTTCCCGGTGTAAAAGATAAAGAACGGGTTCGTCAGCTTTTGCAAGGTACAGCCAACCTGGAGTTTTGGGAGACCTACGAAAATAATGAAGTTGGTGGCATGCTGGATAAAGCCAATGAAAAACTGCGCTACATTTTAAACCCGGAATTAACTAAAGTTGATAGTACAAAAACCGACAGCACTCATACTGACTCTGCAAAAGTTGCATCAACTATTCCTGCCGATACTTCAAAAAAAGACAGCTCTAAAAAAGAAAACCTGAGCCTTTCTCAAAAATTAGCTAAAGATAAAGCTCAAACCAAAGAGGACTCCTTACGTAAAAACAACCCTTTGTATGCTGTTTTAAATAAAGCCATTGGTTCAAACGATAACAAACAATTCTTTTACCTGCCCGGAGCAAAAGTAGGTTATGCCCAACTAAGGGATACTGCTACCATTAACAAATACCTGAATAACCCACAGGTTAAAAGTATTTTTCCAAGCCGCCTAAGGTTAATGTGGGCATACAAACCCAATGTAAACGAAAACCAGGGAAAAGTATATGAACTTATCGATTTATATGCAGTTAAAGCCACAACTTCCGGAAAAGCCTCCATGTCGGGCGATATTATTGCAGATGCCCGTTGGGATCGTGACATGCAACGCAACAACGGAATAGCCATAAAAATGAACATGACCGGTGAGGCTGCTGAAAAATGGAAAAACCTTACCGCTGCCAATGCACCAAAAGGTAATGATAAAACCGGCCATTGTATTGCCATTGTAATGGACAATATGGTATATTCTGCCCCTACAGTAAACGGAGAAATTGCCGGCGGTAGTTCGGAAATTACAGGTAACTTTTCCCAATCCGAAGCGGAAGCATTAGTGGCTATTTTAAGTGCGGGTAAACTGCCTGCTCCTGCCAAAATTGTTGAAGAGTCCGTTGTTGGACCTACACTCGGACAGGAAGCCATTAGTTCCGGTTTAATTTCCTTTATTATTGCCTTTATTGTTATCCTTATCTTTATGGCTCTTTATTACAATAAGGCAGGCTGGGTAGCCAATCTGGCGCTGTTCATCAACGTATTCTTCATTCTGGGTATACTTACCTCCATGGGTGCTGTACTTACCCTGCCCGGTATTGCGGGTATAGTGCTTACCATCGGTTTATCAGTAGATGCTAACATCCTTATTTTTGAACGTATACGCGAGGAGCTGGCTTTGGGTAAAAACCTTTCGCAAGCCATTAAAGAAGGGTTCAAACATGCGATGTCTTCCATTATCGACTCTAACATTACCCTGCTTATTCTGGGTATTATCCTGTATGCTTTTGGTAGCGGTCCGGTGCAGGGTTTTGCCACTACCCTTATTATTGGTATTCTTTCTTCGCTGTTTGCTGCAGTATTGTTATCGCGGGTGGTGTTCGAAACCATGCTGGGGCGCAAAATGGACATCAGTTTTGATAACTCCATGACCCGTAATGCCTTTAAAAATGTAGCCATCGACTTTGTTAAGCGTCGTAAAGTGTATTACGCTATTTCCATCACCACCATAGTATTGGGTGCCATATTCTATTTCAAAAACGGAGGTTTTAACCTCGGTGTTGATTTTAAAGGCGGTCGTACCTATATGGTAAGGTTTGGTAAGGAAATGAATACCGAAGAGGTAAAAATTGCCGTAGCTAAAGTATTCGACGGATTAGAGCCGATTGTAAAAACCTCCGGTTCGGCCAGTCAGTTAAAAATTACTACTACCTACCGTATTAACGATTCGGGTGAAGGAGTTGAGGAACAGATTGAAAATACCCTGAAAAGTGGCCTTAGTTCATTAAACGCTACCAGTGAAATTGTAAGTCAGCAAAAAGTGGGACCGGCCATAGCTACGGATATTCTATACAGCGCTTACGGAGCCGTACTATTCTCCTGCCTCATGATGTTCATATACATTGTGGTGCGATTCAAGAAATGGCAATATGGTTTGGGTGCGGTTGTTGCCCTCTTCCACGACGTACTGGTTGTATTGTCGTTCTACACCATTTTCGATAAAATAGTGCCCTTCTCCCTGGAGATCGGACAAGACTTTATAGCAGCCATCTTAACCGTTATGGGCTATACCATGACAGAGACCGTGGTAGTTTTCGACCGTATCCGTGAGCGTTTGGCCGAGAGCGGGAAAGAAGACGTTGTGGGCGAAGAGCGCAATAAGCTCATCAACTTTGCTCTGAACAGCACCTTAAGCCGTACCATACTTACTTCCTTAACCGTATTCTTCGTACTGTTGGTTATCTTTATTTTCGGTGGCGATAGTATTCGCGGATTTATCTTTGCATTATTGATCGGACGGGTTATTGGTACTTATTCTTCACTCTGTATCTCTACCCCTATTGTGGTGGATTTCGACCGGAACAACAACACTACGGTAAACAAAAAAACTGTGGCTGCCACTACCGCATAAACCCTAAATAAAATTGGAAAAGCCGGGTATATTATCCGGCTTTTTTTATAGACCTCTTTCATTTACTTAAATAGGGTCTGCTTAAAAACGCATTATCCCGCAGTGTCGTCTGGTTCTTCCTCCACAGTAAGTACAATAGGCTTGTTTCTAAAAGCCAATTTATACCAATGTTATATTTTATTTGGTCCAATCCAAATAAAATATTTAGGGTCTGCTGAAAAAGTAAAATAAGTTCCTTGTTCTTTCTCCCTTCTTTTTCCTTGCTGAAAAAGAAGCAAAAAAGCAAGACACGGCGAATCCC
>JACCDG011887405.1_pt1 | contig 10100 bp, 4 predicted proteins | sample 7442471 | NCBI WGS metagenome assembly JACCDG01 (sample SAMN15323444, study PRJNA562643) | freshwater metagenome | isolation source: river surface water | place: USA:Blue River Watershed | collected 2017-08-17 | reverse complement strand
TAGCAATTTCGTCTTGCAATTTTGTTACTAAAGCAGCTTCTAAAGCTTTGGTTTCGGTTTCTACTGAAGCTTCATCGCTAAGCTGAACTCTGCTTATAATATCTTTACCAGAAGATAATCTATAAACTTCACCAGTATCTTGAGTTATTTTTTCGATAAATTTTTTGTTATTTTCATCAGAAACATCGTAGGTTATAACATCACCATTTGCTGTATAAAATTTATGAGCAATATTGTAAAGTTCTTTTAGTTTAACTTGCGCAGCTTGATGGGCGTTGGCTTGTTTTTCTTCAAGCGAAGGTTGTGGTATTGCTCGTTTTTTTCTTGGTGGCGCTACTGGCGATTGTCCTACTTGCGATAGCTCCGGTGAACCCGAGCTTCTTGGTATTTGAGGTAAGCTTCTTCTTCTATTTCCTCCACCCCCTTGCTGCCCTGATGCTACTGCACCTCCTCTCTCTTCTTGTTGCTCTCTATTATTAACATAAACCTCCATAGCTAATACAGCCTCAGCCTTATCTCTATTTAGAGCTTTAATAGCCTCTCTTCTTTCTTGACTATATCCATTAGTTGCACCAATAAGTGGAATATGAATATCCTCTATAGAAACAAAACTTCCATCTGTTTGCTTAATTTTTATATCTTTAGCCTCAACACCTCTTTCCACTTGATAGGTTTTAGCATCTTGGCTAAATTCTACAGAGCCTCTTTCAATTTCATCACCATTTTGAGGATTAATTTTATCATATAGCAAATTTAATTTTTCAATCTCTGAATTTCGTCTTCTTGCAAGAAGAGTTCTAAGATTGCTTTGAATAGTTGTCGCTTTTGAATTTTCATCTGGTAAATGATTAGCTTGCTGCTGCAATATTACCTGAAGCTCATCTCTTTGCCTAATTTCATTATAAATGCCCGATATTTTTTTCAACGCCTCAATTCTGTCTTCATTGCTTGCGCTCTGTGTGCATTCCAACAATCTATCACCAACATAAACTTGTCCAAACTCATCAACTGAAACTTCTTTGGTTGCTATGCCATTAATTTTGCAACGGCCCTGTTTGTCTTTTTCATCTTGCTTATAAAAGCCCTTCATTTTAACCCTAAGTGCTTCTTCAGTTTCGCCAATGGCTGATTTAATTGGATCATTAATCTCAGTAGCATTTCTAAAATCTATTATTGTGAGTTTGTCAGCAAAAACATTTTGAAACAATCGATATTCTTCTCCTCTTTTTCCCACACGATAATTACAACGTTCACCTGCATTGACTAATTCAAAACCCTCAAAACCACCTTTATCGGCAATTTCAGCCTTAGCGCCAAATAAATTATTTTTGGCTATTATTTTATATAATTCGCCTAATGTTTTTTGATGTTGAGAGTTGGCAGCGCTAATTAATTGCTCGTCTTGCTCTGCAGATGAAGCTGCTGGTTGAGGTGGTAATGGTCTAGGCGGAGTTCTAATCATTGAATCCCGCAATGCATCAGGCTCTGGCGAGGTAGATCTATCTGCAGAAGTCACTGGCATTATACGAGGGCTAGCAATTTCTTCTGTAACTATAGACGCTCTTGGCCCAACGCCAAACAATGTTTCTTTACCTCTATGTTGAGCAACAAGAGCTGCATAATTCGTTTCTTTCGGGCCTGCCCTTAATTGATCAACATTTTTTTCAGAAAAAATTGTGCTAGAAGATGCTGATGATGAATCTAAACTAGAAGAGCTTGAAGAACTAGCAGAACCCAAAGAAGGCAAAGCCGCTTCTGCTACATAATTATTTTTTTTCAAAATAGATTTTATCGCATTAACAGGAACAGAAGCCCCACCAGCCGCATTATCAATGTTTCCAACCAAAAAACCACCCAAAGATTCATTGCCTTTTTTCAAATCATCTAAACTTGTTAAAGGTTGATTATCCTTTGTAATAGTAAGTCCTTCAACACCATTTCCTTCGGAGTAATTATATGATATATTATCTTTTCTAACTGTAATATGTTTTGGAGCACCTCCAATGTTTATTATAGTAACATAAACACCTTCAGGCTTATGATCTGCATTCGCAATTTTTGTAATTTTATCAATAATTTCTAATCTAATTTGCAACTCTTTATAGAATGTTTGTAATTCTTCACCTTCTATAGACTTACCCATAAGGCCATTTTTTTTCACGCCTCCATTATTATAAAAAAGATATTCAACATCATTTAATTTCACTTCTTTATATTTTAAAATGTCATCTGCACGCGAATTTGCAGATTTTTCTTCAACTTGCAATCTATTATAAATTCCTTCAACACTTGGGCCTGAACTTAAATATTCATGAGATAATTTTTCTTCCTTAAAAACAACCCTTTTCTTTTTTTTGCTATCACCAGAGTTTGCAGAACCAGAAGAATTTGCAGTATTTTCTGACATAGAGCCACTTGATAACAAAGGATTTGACCCAAAACTATCATCTAGAGGAGGAGGGGGTGGAAATTTAATACTAGAAAGAGCACTTCCGCTTCTTTGTTGTTTGCTTGGATGTGATGATCTTATAGAACTGACAGTGCTAGAAACTGGAGAAACGACTGCAGAAACATCTCTTGACGATAATTCAGCTTCCAAAGATCGAGGTTGCCCTGCAGATTGTTTACTGTTCAACTCTTTCAACATTATAGCATATTCTTCCTCTAATTCACCTTCAGGCGCACTTCCTCGCGAAGCTCTACCAAGAATACCGCCAATTTTATCAATTTTTGACTGCGCCGCCGAAGTTTCTAATTGAGTTTTTTGAAAAGTTATTTGTATTATAATTTCATCTATTGCCAGTTTAAATTGATCAAAAGCTTCCTTCTCACGCGCTCCTTCCTCAGGTCCTTTTAAATTTTTAATATTTTCAATTAAAAAATCTTTTCCCTTTTTAAAAATTAATTCTAAATCACCTAGCTGTTTTATTTTTTCTTCACCTTGTTTACCTTCAATATTTTTTAAAACTTCATCAGCTATAATTTGCAGTAAATACTTATTTCTGATAAATAAGGCAGTCTTTTTAACATCATCTTTATTAGCATCTTTTTTAATATTAGCAAATATTGTATTTAAAGGGATTATATTACTTTCCTCTCTCATCCATAAAATAGGGTCTATAGAGCCAAATTTATTTTCATATTCTTCTTTTACTAAATCTGCAATTGTTTTTTCATTCTTTGCTTTTGTTATACCAATTTTTTGAAAGTTATTAGTGGAAGATAAAAAAATCGAAACCAAATTATTCATTGATAATTGTGAATTTGCAGAAGATGCACTTGATGGCGAAGGCGGCAGGCTTTCTTTTGCTTCTTCTTTTCTGACACGCCTAAAAAGATTCTTCATAATCGCTTCATTAAATTAAAAATAATCATAATTATACCACAAAAACCAAATGATGTAAAGTATTTTTTTTAATAATATTGAATAAGATAGAAAATTTACCCAAAAAATGTCTATTTTTGCGACAATTATAACATTATTTTTTGAAGCAGATTTTTTAGATATTTCGTTGCAATATTTATTTAAAATTTATGATTAATAATTTAAGCGAGTGATAAATGTAGTGGCAGCACGAGTGGCAGCAGCACTGTACGGGCCAGTCGCGACTGGCCCCTACCAAGAACGATATTGTAGGGACAAACCTAGGGTTGTCCCTACCTACCCCATAATCCCCCTAAAACACCAACTCCTCACCCTTGGCCTTCACCACAACCTCTTGGCCATCAACCACCTCACCGCGCAAAATCTTACTTGCGAGCACATTTTCAATCTCGCGTTGAACCACGCGCTTTAGCGGCCGCGCGCCATATTCAGAATCATATCCCTTAGCGGCTAAATATTTGCGTGCGCTTTTATCAAGCACCAAGCTAATATTATGCACCAAAAGCCTTTTAGCAAGGCGCGCAAACTGCACATCCACAATGGCTTCCATATTATTTCGGCTCAATTTATTGAACAAAATTATCTCATCAAGTCTGTTTATAAATTCAGGCCTAAAGTGCTGTTTTACTGATTCCATCACACCTTGAACTAATTTTGCTTTATCAAATTTTTCATCTTCTTCGTCAATCTCGCTTAGCGCCTTGGTTCCAAGGTTTGAAGTTAGAATAATTATCGTGTTGGTAAAATTCACCACATGGCCTTGCGAGTCGGTCAAACGGCCATCATCAAGCACTTGCAGCAAAATGTTAAACACATCATTATGCGCTTTTTCAACTTCGTCAAACAAAATCACTTGATAAGGGCGGCGCCTTACAGCTTCAGTTAACACACCACCTTGCTCATAACCAACATAACCGGGAGGTGCGCCAATTAAGCGGGCAACGGCGTGCTTTTCCATAAATTCGCTCATGTCAATTCGCAAAATTGCGCTTTCATCATCAAAAATAAATTCAGCCAGCGCCTTACAAAGCTCGGTTTTGCCAACCCCTGTTGGGCCTAAAAATAAAAATGATCCAATTGGGCGATTAGCGTCTTGCAAGCCCGCACGCGCTCTTCTTACAGCGTTTGCCACCACCTCAAGCGCCTCGTCTTGGCCCACCACACGAGCGCGCAAAAACTCTTCCATTTTGAGCAATTTTTCTTTCTCACCCGACATAATTTTATCCGCCGGAATTCCCGTAATTTTGGCAATAATTTGCGCAATATCATCTTCATTAACTGTTTCTCGCGCCATTGTGCTTGATGCTTGCGCCTCAAGGCTTTCAAGCTCTTTTTGTAGCGTTGGAATTTGTCCATAAGTTAATTCACCCGCTTTAGCCAAATTGCCCTCGCGCTGCGCTTTTTCTAACTCAAACTTAGTGTTTTCAAGCTTAGTTTTTAACTCATTAATTTTGCTTAATTTCGCTTTTTCTGCCTGCCACAAAGAAGTTATTTCTGAAGATTTTTTTTCTAAAGTTTCAAGCTCGTTTTTTATAACATCAAATCTTTTTTTCGAAGCGCTGTCATCCTCGCGTTTCAAGGCTTCAGACTCAATTTTAAGCTGAATAATTTTGCGATCAATTTCGTCTAATTCTGCAGGTTTGCTTTCAACCTCAATTTTAAGGGCAGACGCCGCTTCATCAATTAAATCGATAGCTTTATCAGGCAAAAATCGATCAGAAATATAGCGATCACTCATAACAGCTGCTGCCACCAGCGCACTATCCTTAATTTTTACACCATGATGAACTTCATATTTTTCTTTAATGCCGCGCAAAATCGAAATAGTATCTTCAACACTAGGCTCATCTGCATAAACAGGCTGAAAGCGGCGACTTAAAGCTGCGTCTTTTTCAATATATTTGCGATATTCATCAAGAGTTGTCGCACCAATGCAATGAAGCGTGCCGCGGGCTAAGGCTGGTTTTAATAAATTTGAGGCATCCATCGCGCCATCAGTTTTGCCAGCACCCACCAATAAATGCAATTCGTCAATAAATAAAACCACATCATCATTGCCTTCAACCTCGCCTAGCACTGCTTTTAAGCGCTCTTCAAACTCACCGCGAAATTTAGCGCCCGCAATTAAAGCGCCCATGTCAAGAGCCATTAAGCGGCGTCCTTTAAGGCTGTCTGGCACATCGCCATTAACAATTCTTTGCGCTAAAGCCTCAACAATTGCGGTTTTACCAACTCCGGGTTCGCCAATTAATACGGGATTATTTTTAGTGCGCCTAGACAACACCTGCATGGCTCGGCGAATTTCTTCATCACGGCCAATTACGGGGTCAATTTTTCCTTCTCTAGCTTTTTTTGTTAAATCTATCGCATATTTTTCAAGCGATTTATATGTGCCTTCAGACGAAGCGCTGTCTGCCTTCTTGCCATCTCTAATTTTATCAATTGCACCTCTAAGCGAATTAACCGACAAGCCCGCCATCTTCAAAACATTGGCCGCTTCGTTTTTTTCATCCTCTAAAAGCGCTTGCAGCAAGCGTTCAAGTGTTATAAAATCATCTTTATTTTTATCAGCAATTTTTTCGGCTAAAAGAAAAACTCGCGCTAATTCTTGCGACATTGTCAAGCTTTGCGCACCACTGCCCTCAACGCTTGGCAGCTTTTTAAGCGAAGCCTCAATTTGCGCTCGCGCAATTTCAAAATTGCCATTGCTAGCTGCAATTAAATTATGCGCTAATCCGTCAGAATCGTTTAAAATTGCATGAAGTAAATGCTCTGGCATTAATTTTTGATGACCACTGCCTAAAGCTAGTGTTTGCGCGGTTTGCAAGATTGATTGCGCTTTTTCGGTGTATCTTTGAATATTCATAATTCCCCTTACAAATTGTTGAAAAATCTTATATTCCTAAGGTTATATATAATTACGATTATTGAAAAATTCAAGTATAAAGGAAAATTTTTTAAAAGAGTGTTGCAACTATTATGATACCGTAGGGGCGGGGTCCCCCCGCCCGCCATTTAGAACAATTATTTCAACTGTTGTAGGGGCAACCCTTGTGGTCGGGCCGCTTATAATAACAATATTTTTCGATGATTGCGGGCGGGGGAACCCCGCCCCTACGGGGTAAAACAAACAGTGCGGGTGGATCGCGACGCGCCACCACGCTATAAATTATTCCTTCTTACCACCAACAATTTCAACCTTCATCTTAGCCTCGTCAAGCCTTATTTGGCAATGCTTCTTAAGCATTTCTCCTTCTTGATAAAGTTCGATCATTTTATCAAGATCAATATTATCGGCACTTAGCATTTCAACCACTTCTTCAAGCCTTGCAATTGCTTGCTCAAAAGACATTTTAGTGATTTTTTTCTCGAAATTTTCCAAATTTTTTGTCATAAATATTCATTTGTAGGGGAGGGTTTAAAACCCTCCCTAAACGCCACAAGATCACGAAGCGGGAGGGTTTCAAACCCTCCCCTACGCGAGAAATTTTACGCGTTTTTATCGCTTAAATTAATTGGATAATCTTTAGTAAAGCACGCATCGCAATATTGCGAATTTTTATCGTCGCGTTTTTGTTTAGCAATAGCGCGATAAAGACCGTCAATAGAGATGTAAACAAGGCTATCAACACCAATCATTTTGGCCATTTCTTCAATAGAATGGTTAGCAGCAAGCAATCCGGCCGAATCTGGGGTGTCAATGCCATAAAAGCACGGAGCCACAGTTGGCGGGCTTGAAATTAACATATGAACTTCTGTTGCACCGGCATCTCTAATCATTTGCACAATTTTTTTTGATGTAGTTCCGCGCACAATGCTATCATCAACCAAAATCACTCTTTTGCCTTTAATAACTTCAAGATTCGCATTATGTTTTAACTTCACCCCAAAATGGCGAATGCGATCAGTTGGCTCAATGAATGTGCGGCCAACATAGTGGTTGCGAATAATGCCAAGTTCGAAAGGAATTTTTGATTCCATAGAATATCCAAGTGCCGCCGGCACGCCAGAATCAGGCACTGGCACAACTACATCGGCATCAATTTTTGCTTCTTTGGCAAGCTCTGCACCAATATTTTTTCGCATTTGATAAACGCTCTTTCCTTCAACAGAGCTATCGGGGCGGGCAAAATAAATATATTCAAAAATGCAAAATTTTGAAGGTTTAGAAGCAAAAGGCTGCAAAGATTTAATGCCGCTAGAATCAATAATCACCATCTCGCCATGGCCAATATCGCGGGTAAATTTTGCGCCAATAATATCAAAAGCGCAAGTTTCGCTTGCTACAACTATCGCATCGCCCAATGTGCCAATTGAAAGTGGCCTCACACCATGTGGGTCGCGCACTGCAATCAGTTGGTCTTTGCTTAAAATAACCAAAGAAAACGCGCCTTCAATTTGCGAAATTGCATCAATAATTTTATCAACCAAACTAACTTTTTCACTTAACGCAATAAGGTGGATGATAACTTCGGTGTCCATTGTTGATTGAAAAATGGCACCTTTTTTTATCAATTTTTTACGCAAAATTTGCGCATTTGTTAAATTACCATTATGCGCAAGTCCAACAAAACCAAGGTTAAGCTCGGCAAAAATAGGTTGATAGTTTTTAGAAGTTTTTTTACCAGCGGTTGAATAACGCACATGACCAATAGCTAAGCGCCCTTCAAGCTTTTTTGCAACATCAATTGAATTAAAATTATCACCAACTAAACCATCAGCAAAATGCGCCGAAAAACCTTCTTCATTTGCAACCACAATGCCTGCAGCTTCTTGTCCGCGATGTTGTAATGCGTGCAAACCAAGAGCAGTGTTTACGGCAGCGTCCGCGCTATTAAAAATGCCGAAAATTCCGCATTCTTCTGTCATTTTGTCGAAATCAAATGGGGTCATATTTTAAAAAAGTATTGTTTAGTGAGCTAATTATAAAACAATATTAACATTAGGTCAAGATTTTTGTAATGCGGCTATAGTTTATATAAATGCGAAATTGCCTATTTCACTTAAGCGCCAGCAGGCAAAACCACCTCGCCTAAATTAATTATTTAACCTCGTCATAATTGCTACGCGACATCAAATATTTATAAACAATTAAATTTTCCATAATGCGCTGCACATAATTGCGCGTTTCTGCATAAGTGATAAGCTCAATCCAATCAACCACTTTGTCTAAATCTTTTTCATCGCGCGGATCATAAAACTCTTTAATCCAACGCGCCGTAGCGTTAGGGCCAGCATTATAAGAAGCAATTGCCAGCATTTCTGAGCCTTCAAATTTATTTATTAGCTGTTTTATATAATGCGAACCCAGCTGCACATTGTATGTAATGTCGGTTGCCAGTTTTTTTCTGTCATATTTAACACCAACATCTTTAGCAACTAATTTTGCGGTTTCAGGCATAATTTGCATAAATCCAACTGCGCCAACATTACTTAAGGCCGTAGGTGCAAAACCACTTTCTTGCTTAACAATAGCATGAATTAACGGCGCAAATTCGTCATTGCCAACTTCTTTAACAATTTTAAATTTATCGCGAATAAAAAACACATTCTTGCGTGCCGCCGCTCTTGATAGTTTAACATCCATTTGCATATCATGCATTTCGCTAGCAAGGCGCATAACCACAGCAATTTGGCCATCAGAATCGGCATTGGCAATTACATTTTCAAGCACTTTTGTGGCATCATTTTTCTCGCCCATTAAAGCAAGCAAATAGCCAACTTTGGCAGCCATTGAAGCCGAAATTTTTCTGGCATCTCCAACTTTAATATCAGGATCTTTTGGTAAGACAATATCGTCATGCGCATTAACGCTATCAAGCGCGCGATATTTGTGTATGGCCAATTGCCCATAAAAATAAACCGGATAACTCGACGCCACCTTATACCACTCAATGGCCTTTGTTTTATCTCCCATCGCATATGACGACATACCAAGCCAATAAGCCCCGCGCGATATTGTAACTGGCTGCGTAACATTTTTATATAATCTGTCAAAATGCACATAAGCTTCTTTTGGATGATTCAAGAATCTAAGCGAAATCCAGCCTGCCATCCATTCTGCTTCCCAAAAATCGGCAGATTTTGGTGATAAATTATGATTTTTTGCTAAAATATAAGCAATTTTATATTCTTTTCTTTTAAGCATTTCGCGCATATATAAACGGCGCAAACTCCACCATTTTTGCGGATATTTAACATCGGCAACGCGCACGAATAAATCGATTAAATCATCAACTTCATCTTTACTTTTATGCCATAAAATTCTGCTATAAGTAAGATTCTCGTCAAGCCTTAAGTGGCGCGGCACCGTTAGCAAGATGTTGTCGATATATTTTGGAAAAGCTTTAATTTCAATTATTGCTAAAAATAATTTTTGATAATCTTGATTAACAAAATTCATAATGCGCTTAGCATCAGCAAACTTGCTATCCCACAGCAATCTGTTAATGCGATTAATGTGATCGGTTTCGGTTAATTGATCGCCATATTTTTCTAAAAATTCGCGTTCATTATCAACGCCAAAATCGTCATTAACCCACACAGACACTATCGCATTTTGAATTTCTGCGGCAATTTTATTTTTTTCTTCTTCACTACCTTTAAATCTTAATAAAAATTCAGATTTAGCTTTAATAAGATAAAGCTTAGACTCAAGCGTATCAGCAGGGTTTGTTTTAAAATATTGTTCACTTAAATTATAAGGAATTTTATT
>JACCDG011923775.1_pt1 | contig 10103 bp, 12 predicted proteins | sample 7442471 | NCBI WGS metagenome assembly JACCDG01 (sample SAMN15323444, study PRJNA562643) | freshwater metagenome | isolation source: river surface water | place: USA:Blue River Watershed | collected 2017-08-17 | reverse complement strand
TCCCATGCCTGCTGGTTTGAAGTATTGACCCCAACGATCCATGTCAAATGCTTCGCCATCTACAGACGCCTCAAACATTTCTTTCATAACCTTGAGTTCAACATCAGTTGGCTTCTTGGGCAAGAAGTCTGATAAGTTAAACAAACCATGTGCATCGATAGCTGCCTTTTCAATGTCAGTTAAGGCACGCTCACGACGGCTCCACTTTGAAGTAGAATAGTCTGCGAATCCGCCTTTGCTGGTTTTAGCAATACGGAAGTCGACACCACGTAGGTAGTCAGTTGGTAATTCTTCTAATTCTGGATCCATTAATGCTCCACGGATCAATTGATAGATCTGAGGGCCAATGATAAATCTGCGAATTGGATTCTCAGGTGTCTTGTCTTCTTTTAAAGGATCTTCAACAACGAAGCCTTGGAAGATGTATGAACGTTTCTTCCAGTACTTACGGCCCATTTCTTCTAGTGATTTATCTTTGAACCAACCACGCACTTCTGATAGAATTGGACATACTGATCCGTCATTGTACATTTCTACACAGGGAACCTGTACCTGTACTTGACGACTATCTGTTTCACCTTTAATACCAGCAAACGGTAATTTGATCATTGCACGTTCTACCCAGAAGAACGTGTTATTTGTGTTGCCATCAGGTAAGAAACGTACTACAGCTTCTTTGCCTTCTTGCATGTTCCAGTGTGGGTAAATTGCGTTGTCGCCGCCGCTTGATGTAGAGCCAGTGCCCTTTGATTGTGCTTCTTGAAGTTTTGCACGAATTTCTGCTAATGTAGCCATTTAAGTTTGCCTCCTTGTGTTTAGCCTTAAAATGTTTTATGCCTTATCGCATAACATATATTATGCGCTTTTTATTTAGCAAGGTCAAAGATTTTTTAAAATTTTTTTGCCAAAAGAAAAGGCCTCTATCAGAAGCCTTTCCCTAAAAGCCTATTACTTCTTGTCAGCTGGCTTAGTAGCTGGTGCTGCTGGAGCAGATGCAGCTGGTTTAGCAGCGTCTTTCTTTGGCTCTTCTTTCTTAGCAGGTGCATTAGCAAATGCTGTTGCTGCGAAAAGAGTAGCAACTAATGTAACGATTGATTTCATATAAAATCTCCATTTTAAAAATAGTAGAAAAACTCTACTATTACTATTATAACGCAGTTTAATCAAAAACCGTATACTCGGATTGGTGAAAGTGATTGATATTGGCTAAAGTAGTCAAAAGAAAGGGCACCGAAGTGCCCAATCTACTGCTACGAACAATCTTTACATGCCTGCTAATTCTCTGACTCTTGCTAATTCTTGTAATTCTGGATTATTATCTGTGGCCTGTTGTGGTGCCATTCTTTCTACAAATTTACGAGCAACTTGTTCTGCCTGTTCACCGAACTTCTTGCCTACCATTGTGCAGACGCCTTCTGGTCCCTTAGGGAATGTGCCTGAATCTCTGTCATAGAATGAATGGATAAACTCTGCTAATTCTTTTAATTCATATTTCTTGCCGTCTACTTCAAAATCATCTTCGTCGTTATCTTTGGCCTGTTGTACTGCTTGTCCAAATTTATTGCCTTCTTTGGCTGCGGCCTCTGGTTCTTCTACATAATCACCAAAATCTAATTGGTCCACTACTTCAGGGGCGTTGGCTTCTAACCAATCTTTGACCAACCCTCTTGTGCATGAATCTGGATCTTGTTTGGCTTGATCTTTGATAGCTTTGAATAGTTCCGGATCGTCAATAATGCCTTGTAAACTACCGATAGCATTCTGACCATCTACGCCTGCTGGGAAATGTTGACCTACTAGTTCTTGTAATTCTTTGATTGCTGCCTGTTGCTCTTCAGAATCTTGGCTTGTGATTGCTGATTCTTCGCCTAGGGTCATAACCCAATTTTCAAACTTACCGAACACGTCATCTTCGCTAGTATCGATTTCAACGTCTTCATTTTGAATTTCTTCTTGAGTCATCGCGACTATGTCGTTATAGCCTATTGTGTTTCCTTCTTTCATTAGTCTATACAAGACCGGAAATACATTTGCAATATCTTCTTTGAAGTTTTTTACCGTAAACTTTTCTTTAAATTCTTCTGCGATTTCTTGAGGTACATCATATTGTTCTTGAGCCTGGAAATTTTCACGATACGCTTCGTAATGGCTTTGCTTTGATAGTGCCTTGATTTGCTCACGCAGGCTGTTAAGAGCGTCTGCGCTACGCTCAACTATGCCGTTAGTCTCTGAATTCATTAGATCGTTACGAACAACATAGTTTGAAAAACTCTTTAGCTGAGCAATTTCTTCGCTCATCTTAATAATGCTTTGACCAATGTCATCGTATGGTAGCCCACCGTTGGCAACGTGACGCTGCATAGCACGAGCACCTGCTAGATGAATAAAAGGATACTTAAATCTTTCACCGTCTTGATTTTCTACAAACAATGCAGAAATATTTCTTGTTCTTGCACCTGGTTGCATGTCATCCATGACTGCTTTGCTGTGCTTGATAATAAGTTTGGTATCCATTAGATTCTGATAGCTCATTAGTCTGCTACCGTACATGGTACTTTCATTCATAACTGACTCTCCGACGGGTTTTTGTATGACATTAGGTTGTGTCTGTTTAGGTTGAGCATTCTGACTTAAAAATTCATAATCTCTTTTGTCTAGATTATCTTTGGCGATATCTCTAGTGTCAAAGCTCAATAATCTGCGTTTGGCAAATGTTCTTAATTCTTTTAAGAAACCATACCAGTTATCTTTCTGTCCATCATCCATTGATTCTGTAATTCCATGACTGAAATAAACTTTCATAGAATTAGGTTCTGCTAGGCTAATGCTAACATGACCTATGGGCTGCTCGCCTTCCATGTAGTCAAAATCAAAGAAGCGGGCTTCTTCAGGATTGATGGTAATTTCACCAGTTTCTGCACCCAATTTTAGGCCAGAAAATCTGCTGCGGATTTTATAAAAAAGATCTGTTGCTATATTGTTTCTTGCGTCCATAAGTGTATTTATCAAAGGCCCATGCTGACAAAGATGGGCATAGGCATCTGTTCTTCAGTGATTTTTTCGGTCATTTTATCGTAGATCTGTGGATCCCAGTCTGATAGCACGTTAGCCATGCGTATAATCAATAAAGTAGAACTAACTAGATCGTCATGCTCACCTGTTTTGGCACCAAAACCTACACCGTGTGCTACGAATGTTTTAAGTTCAGAAATCAAGGGTTTTGAATTTAATTTCATTTTGTAAGTTTCGATCATGTTTTTTAACTGGCTACATGCTGCTATTTTAGTTCTATGGGTAGTGTTAAATCCTTTGCGGAATTTACGTACATGTCCTTTTCTTATAGGTTCGCTCAAGAATAACCCGTGAAAGTTTTCTTCTCCGAGATCATTAATAACGATCAGAGCTGCTTCTCCTAATGTGTTATTTTCTACAGAATAGTACATCTGAGGAACGCCTCCCTTTTCTTCTCCACGATCATGAATATAACGCAGTATCTCTCTCATGTGCTTGACCTGCGCTTGTATAGGAGTTAGATTATGTCGCCATTCTGCAACCTGTGTCATACTAGGCATTTCAAATACCTGTATAGCACCGTAGTCACCACCAGTGCCCAAGCTAGGGTCTAAGGCCACAAGATAAGTGGCTTTAGGATCTATGTCTTTGTACCAGCGAGTCTGTCCCATGGTCATTATAGGATCAACACCTTTGAGTTCTGCTAGTTTAACAGCATTAACTAAAGTTTCATCGAAGATCAAGAACTCGCAGTCAAATTCTCTGCGGAATCTTTCTTCACCAATCTTAGCACGTTCTATACGAGCCCACTCTTCGTCTCGATCTGGATGTTCGTTCCAGTGAGCAAAATAACTATGGAATCCGTTTTGTCCTAGTTTTTGTTCATTACCATGTTCGTCAAAACGCTTGTTAGCTTCGGTCCAAATAAGAGCAAACTGATCTTCGTCCGAGTTTGGTGTTGATGTGATGATACATTTACCACCTGTGGACAATGTAGGAGATAGCGCAGTCCAGAACTCTTTGGCTTTCTCTGGTGGTTGTACAAACGCAAACTCGTCGCAGTAAATTAATGAAAGAGATTTACCACGACCTGTATTTTCTGTTGTTGTGGTTGCTTGGATCCGTGAACCGTTGTCATATTCGATGGTATTTCTATTGTATGAATACACCCCTGCACGGATAAAGTCAGGCAAGTTTTCGTAGCCATACCGATAACGATTCATAATATCCTGCGCACCTTCATACTTGTGAGCAGCGATTAGAACCTGCGCTTCTGGTACGAACATAGTGTACCATAATAGATAGCCTGTAGCACAGGTTGTCTTACCCATCTGACGAGGTAACATAGCGATACACTGCTTGTTCTCGTGATAGGCCTGTATCAATCTTTCTTGATATTCATAGGGTTCGAATTTAATAGCGCCACGAACAGGATGTTGTATCTTTAAAAAATTCTTACAGAAATATAAAGGTCCGGTGATCGGATCTAAGCAGGCTTCTAGATGCTTGACTTCCTCAAGAGTATATCTATCTTGCTTGTGAGCTTTTTTAATTAATACGCCATCTAATGATTTTGCCATTTATTTTTTCCAAATGTAGCAACTTAAATAAACACCCATTAGGTTGTTTATATTATTTAATGATCTAAAATCGTTTACCGCTTGTTGTACTGTCATCATTTCATAATCATGACCTGTCAATAATCCACCTTTTTTAATCTTCGGATACCAGATACTTAGATCTTGAAATACAGAATCATAACTATGATCTGCGTCAATAAAGATAAAATCTAGGCTTTCGTCCTCGAAATTTAAAACAGCTTCTTGGCTGGTACATTCAAAAAATTTAATCTTATCTTTATGAGAACTATGCTTTTGCTTATACAAAGACTCTGCCTTTATCATGTCTGATTCAAAGTCGCTGATATCTCTACCTTCGAATATGTCGTGATGCGGTCTGTAACTATCGACACCGTATAATGTTTTAATATTTGAGCAGTTTTCTAATATTGTCATAAAAGAATCTGCTTTTGAAACACCCAATTCTAATCCCACCAAATTTTCACCATGGATTGAGATACATTGAATTAGCGGAGTAATGTCGCAATTAAAATTTTTATAACTTCCTATAAAGTAGTTTCTAAACATGAAGTTATTTAATGAAAAAAATAGGGCCTTTCGGCCCTATTTGGTTATATCAAATGATTAAGCAAATGTTAAACCAGTTAATGCTACATTGGTTACGGTAACATCATTTTCTGCTGCACCAAGTGCTGCACCGATAGCATCTTCGATATTTTCATAAGATCCGTCTGCGCTGCTAGAAGCACCAAATCCATCACCGGCATCAGTTTTGTTTAAATGTACTAATGCAACAAATTGATTTGCACCAGATGCTGTTGGAATACCAACATAATAAATTTCTGAATGACTTTGTAGTGCTGTTACTGCTTTGTACAAATTGCTGTTAGAGGCAGATGGTGTTGTAGTAAAATCAACAGTAGCAGACACAACTTTGATTGCCTGTAATTGAGGAGTACCAAAACGTGTGTAAGGACCTACTCCTGATGCGCCATCACCTAATAATTTTCTTGCATTGTTATCAATGTTGCCTGTTACGCCACCACCGATTGCATCACCGTATAAATCTGCCATTATTTTGCTCCCTTAGCTTCTTCTAATCTGCGCAGTAGTTCTGCACGAATCTGTGAACGTAGATCTGTTGACTCGGCTGCCATAGCGTTGTCACCGCCGGCCGCTGCCTTGTGCATAGATTTCTTCTTATGTAGATCGTCACCGTCACGAATTTGATCACTCATGTCACCAGTTTCTGGTTCAGAATCGCCTAATGAATTACCAAATGCTTCTTCTTTATCCTTTTTCATTTCTGGCTTGTCGCCATCCATGTCTTTTTCGCCGCCCGGCATTTCGTCATTGTCTGCATCTAAGTCAGGCAACATTTTTAATGGAGGCATAGATGGTTTGATCGAAGCGATAGTTGGATCCATGCCCATAGTTGGCATTGGAGGCATCGCTGGTTTATCCATTTCTGGATTAACCTTAGTTACCAATTTCATTAATTGTTCAATATTATCCATACCTTGAGCATTGAGATTTAAACTCATGCTTGGCGGTGGCTCATCTGCCTTTGGCATTGATGAAGTAATAGCACCTGGCATGTCTGGTGGACACTCTGCAACTGGATCTTCTACTACTGGATCCTCTAATGTGTCGATTGGAGCAGTTTCTGGAACTGATTGATCCAGCTCTTGCATTTTTGCTAATAGTTGATGAAAGTCCATGTTTTTATTTTCCTACCGTTATTGGATCTGGGTTGCCTTTGAGTGATTTGCTTCCACCTATTGGGCTTGATGTTCCAGCTTTGTCTGCTTTTTGCTTGGAAATCTTGTACTCAGCATTAAAGCCATCTTTGGTTTTTTGTTTAGATGTCTTTTGTAAATCTTTTAAGAAACCTTTGTTAAAATCGTCACCGAAATAATCTTTGTGTTTGATTTTAGTGTTGCCCTTATCTAGGTCTGTCTCATCTAATAATGCTTCACCGGATGGCTCACTATCTGCTAAAATTTGTTCTTGCTCGGAAGGCTCATTACTACCACGTACACGGAAGCAGTCTTCATCTAATCCCATGTTTTTGATATCTACTGCAATCTCAGGAGCAGTGATTGGATATTCACATATAACTTCAAATACGGTAACTTCTTTGTTTTCTAATGTTGGAAAATCTAAAGGTACTTTTTGTATTGGAGTTGTAGATTGTTTTTCTAAGGTTACAACTTTGCAACGATCTAAACGTGCTTTTAGCCCTTCCTGGAATTTTTCAGGAAGTTCTCCAGCAACTTTGATCTTAAAGCTGTAGACTTTTTTGCTTTCTGCAAGATATTCTTTAAAGGTTTTCATAGTAGTATTTATTCCTTTTGACCCAATTTCTTAAGGAGCTCGTTGCGATCGGAAATTACATAACCAACGCCGTTGAGTACATCGTTAGGATCCTCGTTAGCATCTTTGTCGATCTTATACTTTTTAAGCTGTAGATCTATGGCCTTTAATTTTTTGTCAATTTTGGCTGTTTTGGCATTGATAGCGTTGGTCATCATGCTGGATGCTACTTCAAAGATACGCCCACTATATCTAACTTCTACATTCATGCCTAAATCCATTAGATCATCGTAGGCTTCTTCTGCTTTTTTAGCTAGATCGTCGAGCTCTCTATCATCCAAATCATCTAATTCTTTGATTTGAGGTAAGCCGCGAGTAATTTCTTGAACAGCTTTGTAGCTGTCGTCTAGACTTCTAACTTCCTGGTGCGTAGGCACAGGAACTTCAGCAGCCCTGGATTCTACGGCTTCTTCTTTTGGATCTAAATTAAAAAGTTCTTCTAATTTTTTAGTCATAATATTACTTATTTTCTTTTGCCGCCTCGGTGAAAAATATCATCTTCATTGATGACCCGAAACTTGATGCCCTGTTGTTTACACCAAGCTGCGGCTGCTTCCCATTTGGCCATATTCTTAACATATTGTTGTTGATTATATTGGCTTTTACCAACTGCTTCTTTTAATGTTTGACTTGCTGGTTTTACTTCTACAACTTCTGCATGTTTTTGACCATTCTTATCATTATAAACGATAAAAAAATCAGGAACGTAAATTGTACTCTTTCCTGTTAGCGGATCACGATAAGGAATCTGTATACTTTCGCTGGCCCAATTTTGTACTCCTGGGTGTTCGTCTAACATTCTCATAAAAACAAATTCCCAACTGCTGCGAGCTAATGGAGTTTTCTTCCCAACATATTTTGCTGGGTTTTTCATTTCAAATCTACCCTGAGCAAATTTCCCCATTATGCTGCGACGTTTCTAGATTGATTAGGAATTACGTCTTTGACTCTAAATCCTAATGTCGAAGTGGGGACTCGATTATTGTTTAGGATTTCGCCGACTAATTGACTAAGTTCAATAGTTTGAAATTGTTTCAAGGAGTCTAATAGTTGATAAATCGGTGTTCCGTCGATCTTTGCCTGACGAAGAACGGTCATGGCTGTAACTAAGGCAGCATCTTGATCAAACCCTGCACTTTGAAAGAAACCAATTGCGGCTGCAACATCATTGGCCGGAAATTCTAAAGGCTGTTCGCCATAGGTACTGAAATATAATTTAGTACCAGCGGCACTATCTTCGATTGTTTGAATAGGTAAATTAGTACTCATTTTTTAACCTACTAGTTTTTTAGAGCTGGCAGTTGTAGTATCTGCGGTACTCGGTCCGCTCTTAGGAAAGACTGCACCTATAACTCCTCCTACGGTCGAAACCGCAGTGCCTATATTTGCAGGATTGCTTAAAATATTAATTGCTTCTCTCTTAAGACCTTCTTTAGAAAGACCTTGAATATTTTTATATGTGTTGATACTTTTTATTGCTGTACCGAGGAATCCGCCAAAACTTTCAAATGCGGCTCCGCTACCAATGTCTCCGAAAATCTGTTCTAGTCCATCAAGAACTCCGCCGTCGCCTGTAAGATTAGCAACACCGCCACCGGCCACTGATAAGGGACTTGGGACAAAATCGTAATGTAAATTAGCAAATCCTTTAGGATTATTAAATTTAACATCACCGGCTGAATATCTAACAGCCTCATATTCTAAGGTCATACTGCTTTCCATAAACTCTGATGTGGCATAGTCGGTGCTACCGTGATTCCACGATTTAATTCTCGGATTCACTAAAGTATAACCTAAGAATCTCCTACGACTCATTGTAAAAATACTGACAGATTTAAAGAATGGTTCGGTGATGTCATTGTCCATACCATACCGGAAATTATCCAATGGAGATCTAATAGGACGATATTTGTTTTCTTCGAAAGCAGCTTGAGGATTTTGTCTATCCCCAATGTAATATCCATAATAAATTGCCCAGAGGGCATTTACAATTCCAGCACTATCATCATGTAGTGTAAGATTAATAGGTTCATAGTTTATTTTTGTATAAACTATTTTTTTTCTGTTGTATTGATTTTTTGTAACCGTATCAAAACTAAATTTTGGTAACTCAGCAGTCTTAACCAGTAGGCCAACTTCTTCTTGATGATTGTTAGTAAATGCGGGTGCTCTAATAGCAGCCTTGTTTAGTTCAAATCTTACATAAAATAAAAATTTACTACGAGGTGCAAGCCTCATAGTATCATCAATGAATAAGCGTGTGGCGTGTTGCCAGTTAGCCTGTTGTCCTTTCGGGGTTAAGAGACCTTCGCCAACACCTCCGAGGAATCTTGTGAATTTATTTGCCATACAAATATTTATGCCACAAAAAAAGCCCGTTTTTGACGGGCTCTTTTTATGTTAGGTTTAATTAACCTTGTGCTGTTGAAGCGCCTGTTACTGCCTGGCCAATTGTACGTCCAACTGCTGCACCAATACCACCGATTGGGCTTGTAGCTGTTGCACCAGCTGCAAACTGAACCATGTTATCGAAGCGAATTGTTAGTGCTACTGTGGCATGCTCATTTGTACCGTAAGCTAAATCACCATAGTCTGCATTCTGTACAAAGCAACCGTATAACTCAAATGTTTCTAGTGTTTCTGGAGTTAGTGTACCGTTACCACCGTCTAGTATTTCAATACGTGTTGTGAACTTGTAATCAATACCTGAACGAGCGGAAGCCTGCTCCATGAAATCGTATTGCTTCTGGATTTGCTGACCAACTAGTTTCTGAACTTGACCACTAGCGTCATCACGTAGTGTTAGTGTAACAGTTTCAAAACTATACTTACCAGCTAGATATACTTTTGAGTTATAAACATCTAATGTCATTTCTTCAAAGCTAACTTTTGGTCTTGTAACATCTTGAACTTGTTTTGTTAGTTCTGTTGCGGCAGAAACACCAAAACCTAACAATGTCACTCTAAAGCGATATTTTAGTTTTGGCATCAGTAGCACCTGGGTGCTACCTGCCGTATTAGTTGTTGGTATACCTAAATTGTTAAGTGATGTAATTGCCATTTTTAAATCTCTCCTGTGTTCTTGACACGCAATGGAATGTAAATGAACTCAACCGCCTTAACAGGTTCAATCGC
>JACCDG011164298.1_pt1 | contig 10104 bp, 11 predicted proteins | sample 7442471 | NCBI WGS metagenome assembly JACCDG01 (sample SAMN15323444, study PRJNA562643) | freshwater metagenome | isolation source: river surface water | place: USA:Blue River Watershed | collected 2017-08-17 | reverse complement strand
GGCGTGTGGCTCGTGTTGAATGTTGCCTTAGTTGAACTTGCCAAATTGTGGTTTCGGTATTTAAGCAATCGCAGGAAGCACATCAAAGCAACATAGGAAAAGCTCGATCTTTTGCTCTGTGCATAACCCCACTTTGTTTCACTTCCTCCTCAGGCTACTATATATGCATATCAACCTAACTTCTCACAAAAGATCACATATCCATGGATCAACAATATAACTCTCTGAAAGTCATTGCATTCCTCGCAGTTGTTGCACTCTTAGGTGGCACGGTCTACTACTTCTCTGGCGACCGTAGCGGTGATTTTTCTGGAAGAGCCCTCAACATTGAAAAACAATCCACCTCTCTCCCTTCCACCCCAGCTGAAGAAGAAACCCATCCCTCCTTTGCCGGTTGTGAAATCATTTCTTTCTTTGCCACTCCTTCCGTCATTGCCACCAACACTGCATCCACTCTCACTTGGAGTACTCACGGTTGTCTGACCTCTGCTTCCATCTCCGGTATCGGTCCAGTCAATCCCAACGGCGGCACAATTTCCACCGGTCCACTTACTACCACCACACCATTTACCCTCACCGCCAATGGTGGCAACGTAGTCAACGCTACCATCACGGTCACCGTCGGACCCCAATGCGTCATCCAAGCTTTTTCTGCCACACCACCTTCCATCATCACTGGCCAAACATCTACTCTCTCTTGGAAAACATTCAATTGCACTGCGGCTTCCATCTCCGGCATCGGTCCAGTCACACCTGTCGGCATCGGCTCCACCACTACTCCGATCCTCTCCACCACTACCGCCTTCACTCTCACCGCAAGCAATGCCATCAACTCTGCCACGGCCACCAAAACTGTCACCGTCACTGCACCTCCACCATGTGCAATCAACTACTTCAATGCATTGCCCGCCTCCGTCACCTCTGGACAAACATCAACACTGAAATGGAGCACTACCAACTGTACTAGCACAACTATCGACAACAACGTTGGATCTGTCACTCCAGTATCACTTGGGACCGTACTCACGAGTCCACTGACGCAAACCACGACCTACAAACTTACGGCACAGCCAGGCAACATCACAGCCATCAAAACCATTACAGTGACAGCTCCACCCCCTTGTGCTATTTCAACTTTCATCGCCAATCCAACCACGATTGCAAGCGGATCTTCATCCACACTGTCATGGGCAACAACCAACTGCACCTCTGCATTAATTGATCAAAATATTGGAACAGTTACTGTACCGACGGGTACTGCTTCAACTGGAACTCTGACAGAAACAAAAACATTTACTATCACTGCCCAGCCGGGGAATGTCACCAAGCAGACGACAATTACGGTGACGCCGCTTGCATGTACACCGAATACTTGGACGCAGAAGGCGGATTTTGGAGGGACAGCAAGAGAAGCAGCCGTCGGTTTTTCGGTTGATGGGAAAGGATATGTTGGAACGGGTTGGGACACTGCTCTCTCTAAAGACTTCTGGGAATACGATCCCTCAACAAATATCTGGACACAGAAAGCTGATTTTGGAGGGAGTGCACGTACTGCAGGGACAGGATTTTCTTTAAATGGAAAAGGATATTTGGGAACAGGATCGATTGGACTTGGTAATAATTCAGGTGATTTCTGGCAGTATGATCCAATGGCGAATACGTGGACACAAAAGGCAGATTTCAGTACAGCGCGCCAGGGAGCCGTCGGTTTTTCGATTGGCAGTAAGGGATATCAAGGTACCGGCAGTAGTAATTCCTATCTAAAAGATTTCTGGCAGTATGATCCAATGGCGAATACGTGGACACAAAAGGCAGATTTCAGTACAGCGCGCTTTGCAGCCGCTGGTCTTTCGATTGATGGGAAAGGATATATCGCTATTGGACACGATGGTAATAGTTTTAAAAAAGACTTTTGGCAGTATGATCCAACTTTAAATATCTGGACACAGAAAGCTGATTTTGGGGGAACAGAAAGGAATTTTGCAACTTCTTTTTCTATTGGTTCAAAAGGATATATTGGAACAGGGGTGATAAATTATACTACTCCTTCGAAAGATTTCTGGGAATATGATCCTGCCACAAATATTTGGACACAGAAAGCAGATTTTGGGGGAAGTGCGCGTTTTCGTGCCATCGGCTTTTCCATTGGTTCAAAAGGATATTTGGGAACAGGATCGACTATTTTTGGGGTGACAAAAGACTTCTGGGAATACTGCCCGTAAGATAGATAATTAAGAATTTAAAATTACTAATTACAAATTGAAATCATGAACACCACTCAAAAAATTATTATTGTTGTAGTCTTTCTTGCAGTCATTGTTGGCGGAGCGTTGTATTTGGATAAGAATAAAAAAGAAGAGACAGTAAATCCGTATGCTGATTCGGTTGTTACGACTACCATCCTTACCAACTCTGACGGAACATTTGGCTACGACATTTTGATCGACGGCAATATCTACGTGCATCAGCCTACCAAGCCTGCCGTTGGTGGCAACACAGGATTTGCGACCGAAGCCGAGGCGCAATATGTTGCCGAGTTGGTGATTTCAAAAATCAAAAACAATATGTTGCCACCGAGTGTGACACCTGAGGAGATTAAAAGTATGAGTAATTAAATTGTAGTATAATTTTTTTTATTGTCGAATTAGTATAAATAATTTTAGCTCTCAGAGCTTACACACATGAATTTTTTAAAAAATCCTGAGTATAGTGCGGTTCGTATGTTTCTTCTCGTTGCGATTATTGTTGGTGTTGGCTATTTTGCCTACACAGCTGGCCACGGTGACTCCCTCGGTGGTACGGCACGCGTCGTCAACACTGCTCCTACGGTTGTGATTGATGGGCATGCTGGTGACCCGATGCAAGAGATTAGTTGTATGTGGTGGGAAAATGATAATGGCGGCTGTGGCGCTATTTGTAGCGGAGCAGCGGGTGGTACGCAGTTTTGGTGCGGGACAGGGAGCGTCGGGAATTGCGGCAACATGGACACCTGTACTCCTATCATAAGCGTTAATAATGATCCGGTTAGTTTTAGCAGTAGCATACAATCTATCCCGAAAGCTGCCAACTAATAAAGCTTAATTTACTTGCCGATAGGGGGTAAAGAGTGGCATAATCAATGTATGTCATCAATTTCATCCTATGAAGAAGAACGCCCTTGGGGGCGTTTTCGGCGTTTTACGCTAAATGATCCTTCTACAGTAAAGGTTATTTCCGTACATGCTGGTGCTAGCTTGAGCCTTCAATATCACAATGAACGGAGCGAATTTTGGCATGTCATCTCCGGCCATCCGACTATCAGGATTGGGGACACTATAGTAGAAGCCAAACCAGGTGATGAGTTTACAGTTCCAGTGAAAGCAATACACCAGATCGCCGCGCCGAAAGACGATGTAGAGATACTTGAAATCGCATTTGGGAATTTTCGCGAAGAAGACATTACGAGGCTCGAAGATAAATATGGGCGAATCTAATTATGTATAAGCTGACCCGTCATTCTTCAAACCCAATACTTACCCCGACTCTTCCATGGGAAGAGGCGGGCGTATTCAATCCTGGCATTGTCAAAACTGATAGTGGTATCGTGATGCTCTATCGAGCCGTTGGCGAGCGGCACTCCTATACATCACATTTTGGTTTGGCCAAAAGTACGGATGGTATTTCGTTTGAACGTGCGTCGTCAGTGCCTGTGTTTGGTCCGCACCAAACCTTTGATGCGTGGGCGACTGAAGATCCGCGCGTGGTGGCGATCGATGGAGAATTTTATGTTACCTACGTAGCGGTACCGTCTCGTGTTATGTATGACGGCGCTCCATCTCCGACTCCGATCGTGACATCGATCGCACTTTTAAAAACTCGCGATTTTATAACATACGAAAATCTTGGCATTATATCTCCTGAAGGCTCAGACAATAAAGACTTGGTACTTTTCCCGAAAAAAATCGGCGGCCGCTATGCCATGCTTCATCGCCCCTATCACTGGACCAGAAGTTGGCAGGAGCGCATGCTTGCGGAAAAAAAGGAAGATGTTGTGTCACATTTTCCGCTTCATTTGCCAAACTTACCGGCGATTTGGATTTCATTTTCTACAGATTTAAAAAATTGGTCGGATCAGTATTCCCTTATTTGGCCGACACACGAAGCTGATGCACGTATCGGTCCAGGCCTGCCGCCCTTGGAAACTCCTGAAGGCTGGCTGGTGATTTATCATCACGTGGAACGTGGTGAAGGTGGTAAGGTTGTTTATGCTGCCCGCGCAGCACTCCTTAAGCTTGAGGATCCTCGTGTGTGTATTGGTAAGCTCTCGTATAATATTTTGGAACCGGAAGAATGGTATGAGCGCGAAAGCGTGTGGGACACCGTTTCCGGTGTGGTCTTTCCATCGGGCGGGTATATCGATGGCGATACGCTTTTCATTTACTACGGTGCCTCCGACCGATACATCGGACTTGCGACAGGGTCTCTTTCAGAGCTTCTTACTGAACTTAAAAATTCTTCTCCTTCGAAGAAATGATATGCCAAAAGACAAAAAAAATACAATTGTTGTTATTTCGACATATCCGCCGCGAGAATGTGGTATTGCCACTTATAGTTCTGATCTAGTCGAAAATTTTGACCGGGTGTATTCGGATGGAGTTACCACCGGTGTTGTTGCGCTTGAAAGCGATATCTTGGCGCACCTTTCTTACGGCAAAAAAGTGGTAATGAAGATTTCTGAGAATAATCAAAGCGACTATATAGAGACGAGAGATAAAATAAACGCCATGCGGGATGTGTCGCTCGTCCTTATTGAACACGAATTTGGAATTTTCGGCGATGACTATGGGAAAAATATTCTGACGTTTTTACAGGGACTTAATAAACCAGTCGTGATCACGCTTCATACGGTACTCCCGCATCCGGGAGACGAAATGAAAGCACTCATGGAAGCGCTCGTAGCGCGGGCCGACCGACTCATTGTCATGACAGAAGCATCAAAAAAAATCTTGCACGAGGTGTACGGTGTTTTGGAGGAAAAGGTTCGCATCATCCCGCACGGACTTCATTTTGCACCGTATCGTGATACGACGGATGCCAAAGCGCATCTTGGACTTACGGGTAAACATGTTCTTTCAACATTTGGCTTGTTGAGCCGTGGCAAAGGCATTGAGTACGGGATTGCGGCACTACAGAAAATTGTCCAGATATATCCTGATACTGTCTATCTCGTGATCGGCGCGACGCATCCTGTGATCTTAAGTCACGAAGGAGAGCGCTACCGTGAATTTTTAGAAGAAACTGTACGGAGACTCGGACTTGAAAAGAACGTTATTTTTTATAATGAATATTTTAATGTGCCGAAATTGCTCGATTTTCTCCAAGCAACTGATATTTATTTGTCACTCGTACAAGACCCCGATCAAGCGGTTTCCGGTACGCTCACCTATGCGCTCGGCGCCGGACGGCCGGTGATTTCAACACCGTTTACGCAAGCTCGGGAAGTAGTGACGCCAGAGATTGGGCGGCTCATCTCTTTTGGTGAATCTGAAGGCATAGAAAAAGAAGTCTGTGCGCTTTTGAGCGATCCGAGTCTTCTGTTGAGTATGGGCCGAGCAGCATATTTTCGCACTCGTAGTATGGCCTGGCAAAATGTGGCGCTTTCGCATATGAGGGTCTTTCGTGAGCTGTCGCCACAGATTGCACGGAAAGAAAAAAATGTGCCACCAATTTCTCTTGTTCATTTCCGCAGGCTCACGGATTCGTTTGGGATGTTTCAATTTGCTGTACTCGACGAGCCAGATCCAGAGTGGGGATACACGCTCGACGACAATGCCCGCGCACTTATTGTTGCAATCAGATATTGGGATACGAGCGGCGACACAACAATACTTCCCCTCATCAAAATATATTTGGATTTTATGGAGCGCTCCATGAAATCAAGTGGAGGATTTATAAATTATTTTACAAAAGAAGGTCTGCCGGATGTTGAGCGCAATCAAAATGAAAACCTTGATGATGCCAATGCTCGCGCACTCTATGCTCTCTCGGTGGCAGCCACTTCCTCGATCGGTCAAGCAGAAAAAGACCAAGCGAAAGAAATATTTTCTCTGAGGTCTCATTTGAAAGAGACGCTCCATTCGCCGAGAGCGATTGCCTTTTATATCAAGGCGCTCGGTACATGGCTTACGGAGCACAATGATGATGGAGTGCGCACAATCCTTGAAGAGTACGCGCGGGTATTGATTGCTCACTACGAGCATGTTGCAAGTGACGAATGGCAATGGTTTGAAGAAGTGCTCTCTTACTCCAATGGCGTATTGCCTGAAGCATTGCTTGTCGCTTTTGTCGCAACAGGGAAACAGCGATATTTTGATGTCGCGCAAGCCACACTTGATTTTTTAGTAACAAAAAGTTTTGACGGCGATTTGTGTGCACCGGTGGGACAAGCAGGCTGGCTTAAGCGGGGAGGAACAAAACATATTTTTGATCAACAGCCAGAAGAAGTAGCGGCACTGGTGTGCGTGCTCGGTGCAATGTATCAGATATCACATGAAGAAAAGTACGAGCAAAAAATAGACCTTGCCTTTGATTGGTTTTTGGGCAACAATGTTCACCATCAGACGATGTGTACGCCAGACGGTGGGTGCTATGACGGGATTTTGGAAAAAGAAATCAATCTCAATCAAGGTGCTGAATCTACGCTGTCCTACTTGCTTGCTCGCTTTGCGATTGAAAAATAAAACTAGGCCTTCTCTGATCGCTTCCAATTATCCAAGAGTATGCCTGTTGCTAGAGCGACATTGAGCGACTCTGCGCTTCCGTATGCTGGTATTGTGACTGGGTGTGTGATGAGCGGGAGAAGGGATCCATGAATACCGTTTGATTCATTGCCGAGAAGTAGAATTCCGGATGTAGGAAAATCAAAGCTATGAGCCGAAGTACCCTTTAAAACTGCACCGATCACTGGTGTTTTATTTTTTTGGAAAAATGTCGCAAGATCGGTGTAGTAGACAGCGACGCGAGTAAAAGATCCCATCGAAGCGGCGATAACTTTCGGATTATAAAATTCTGCCGTTTCCTTCGAGCAGACTATCTTACTTACTCCATACCAATCAGCCGTGCGGATGATGGTGCCAAGGTTGCCCGGGTCGCGAATATCATCGAGGGCGATAATAATATCATTGTCTTTGATTTCAAATGCAATATTTTCTTTTTGTTTGACGATAGCAATGCTGGTGTCGTTGTGTTCAAGTGTCGTTATTTTCTGAAGTTCACCAGATTCAACGATTTCCAAGATTTTTTTATATTTTGAGAGAATATCGAGGTGCTCCGTATAAAATTCTTTCGTAGTGTAAAGTTCGAGAATTTCAAACGAAGATCGTGCAAGCTCGAGGATGCTTTTCCCGCCCTCAACCAAAAACAATCCTTTTTCCTTCCGTGCTTTTTTTAGGTGGAGAGACTCAATAAATTTGGCCTTTGGCTTAGTCATATGGCGTGATTGTAGCATATTCTTTCCTCTCATTTCTTTTCGCTATATAATCAATACATGCAAGACAAATACAGTGCAGTGTGGGTGTCACATTCGTCTATGGGGGACTATCTTTCTTGCCCGCGGGCGTATTATCTGCACAATGTCTACAAAGATCCAAAGACCAATCGCAAGATGACACTCGCGAGTCCGGCACTTTCGCTTGGCTCCGCGGTGCATGAAGTCGTTGAAGGTTTGGCGCGCTTTAAAGCCGAAGAGCGATTTGATCACGATCTGCTGACTGACTTCGAAGTAGCGTGGAAAAAATTTACTGGCCTCAAGGGTGGATTTAAAAGTGAAGAAGAGGAAGCAGCGAGTAAAGCGCGTGGACGGGAAATGATCGAGCGCGTCGCGGCTCATCCTGGTATGCTTCGCGAAAAAGTTGTAAAACTTCCAGAGGGACACAATGGTATGCCGCCGAATTTTTTCCTTTCGGACGACGACAATATAATACTCTGTGGCAAAATCGACTGGCTCTCGTACGTGCCGGCAGATGATTCGATCCATGTCCTTGATTTTAAAACCGGCAAGCATGATGAAAAAGAGGGTTCACTTCAGTTGCCGATCTATGCACTCCTTTTGAACGCTCTCCAAAAGCGAAAAGTATCTGGAGTTTCGTATTGGTACTTGGATCGCTCCGATATGCCGGAGACGATGACGGTGCCTGATCTAGTCGAAGCGAAAGAACGAGTCCTGGCAGTCGCACGCAAGGTCAAAAACGCGCGCGCCAAAAAAGAATTTGCGTGCCCGAGAGGGGAAGGGGGTTGTTTTTCGTGCACGCCATTTGAAAAAATACTTCGAGGTGAGGCGACTCATATAGGGGTCGGCGAGTACAATCAGGATATCTATGTTATCTAAAGAATTGAAAACAAAATAAAAAACAACCACAATAGTGGTTGTTTTTTATTTTAAGAAACTATTTCTGAATAGTATTTTTGATTCCTTTGACTGCTGCACTACCGAGCACAAGCATAACGATAAAGACGATAAGGAAAACAAAGAAGAGTATCTTGGCAATAGCAATCGATGTACCTGCTATTGTAGTAAATCCGAGAAGTCCAGCGATAAGCGCGATAACGAGAAAAATAAAACTCCATTTAAGCATATATTTATTATATCTTAATTAATAATATTTCCATTATACGCCATAGAGCGTAGTGGTCTAGTGTTTAAGACGTATGGACTTGTATCTTGTGATTCTTGGCAATACAGGCTTTTCGTGGTTATTTATTTTTCTTAAAGTGAACCCGGGTATACTAAGAGTATGCATACCTGGAACGCTACGCCACGTGAGGCCATAGAAATACAAAAAAAGATACGCGAAGAGCTCAGACAAGAACCAATTGCGCGGCCCATCACTCGTATTGCGGGAGCTGATGTGTCATTTAATAAATATGAAAAAGATGTCTATGCCGGGATAATCGTACTTTCGTATCCTGATCTTTTGCCGATCGAACATGCACTCGTAAAGATCGAAGTGGATTTTCCATACATTCCGGGGCTTCTCTCATTTCGCGAGATCCCGCCGTTGCTTCTTGTCTGGGAAAAAATAACACATCGACCGGATGTGGTTGTTGTCGACGGACATGGTATTGCTCATCCACGACGGCTTGGGATTGCGGCGCATTTCGGTCTTGCGATCGATATACCGACGATCGGTTTTGCAAAAAGTATTCTCTATGGCAGCTATGAGGAGCCGGGTATGGTGAAGGGTGATTTTTCATACCTTAAAGATCCCAAAAATAATGAAAGGCTCGGCGTGGTGCTTCGGACGAAAGATAAAGTAAAACCCATCTTTGTTTCTCCCGGACATCGCGCAACGATTGCTGATGCCGCTGATATTGCACTTGCCACTTCGCACAAATATCGTTTGCCAGACGTCACACGTCTGGCGCACAACCTGGTCAATAGTTTCCGTCGGGGCGAATTGCCGGATCAAAACGGTGATGGTCATTTCATATACGAACATTAAAAAATCGCGACTATCAGTCTCGATTTTTTAATGTTCGTTGTGTAGGGAGAGTTAGGCAGCAGTAGTGCCGCGGCCGGTAATCAGCGAGATAATGAACAGAACCAAAAAGACGAAGAATAAAATCTTAGCGATTCCGATTGAAATACCGACAATCGAGGTAAATCCCAAAACTCCTGCGATAAGCGCAACGATTAGAAATGTAATACTCCATCCAAGCATGATAGTAGGCTAAAAATTAGCAATTAAATCGAATAATAATCGGTCCACTAATATAAACGAATGACAAACCAATATGTGATACCAGGTTGGCTTTTATAATGTGGCGCGTATAATTGTATTATATGGAAACACACAGTTCTACGCTTCAGGAATTTAAAGAGTTTGCCATGAAAGGCAATATGGTAGACCTTGCAGTCGGTGTCATTATCGGTGCGGCGTTTGGCTCCGTGGTGACATCATTTGTAAACGACATTATTATGCCTGTTCTATCGCTTGTCACTGGCGGGCTCGATTTTTCTGACAAACTCCTCATTCTTAAAGCAGCGACTGAAACGAGCAAGGCTGTCACTTGGAATTACGGCATGTTTATTACCGCACTTATAAATTTTATCATCGTTGCCTTTGC
>JACCDG010706759.1_pt1 | contig 10104 bp, 16 predicted proteins | sample 7442471 | NCBI WGS metagenome assembly JACCDG01 (sample SAMN15323444, study PRJNA562643) | freshwater metagenome | isolation source: river surface water | place: USA:Blue River Watershed | collected 2017-08-17 | reverse complement strand
TAGCCTTCATTTCATTATGAGGCTTGCACATTGGCTTATAGTTTGAGTTGCGATTCTTTCCGCCCTTAGACTTTGGTTTAATGTGGTCAATTGTAATCATTACAAGGTCTCCATCCTTGTCATATCCATACAGGTCAAGATGTATTCCACCGCCATTGTCAACTCCAAGTCCAAAGTGAAATCCTGTAAGCTCACAACCTTCAGTGCTGCACTGGTATCCTATTTTATTTAGAATATGAGCCCTCCTGAGTTTTATTCGCTTATCAGTTACCTTCTCATCCATAAAGAATTCAACATTCCCATAGGCCTTTATTTCTTCTGGAGTATAAGTCTTAAGAATTTTATAGTTATGTGTCTTTAAAAATTCCTTCTTCATTTATTAGGATTTTTTTTAATCAAACTCAGTCTCCAATTTATATAGTTCATAACTCCATCATAAACAGCATCTATTTTGCTAATCCTGGATTTACCATCTATATATCCTGATTTTTTTAAATTTCCTTTCAGACATATTTCAAACTCATAAGGAAATTCATACCCTTTATTATATTTTATTGAAGTTTCAAGTGTAGAAGGCATAGATTCAATATGCTCAACAACTTTATTCAAATGCTCCCAGTTTTTATCTGGTCTGAATGAAACATCTGAAGAATCAAGCCAAATCCAATGCTCATTTTCCCAGTCATCATATTTTATTGATTCATCAATCTTCTTGAAGAATATTCTATCCTTGTCTCTCTCGCTATTTGGGTACTTACTCTTGTATCCCATAAAGGCAATCATCTTTTTGTAGTCAGATTTCCTATTTTTATTTTTCTTATTGTAATATCCAGACTTAATTTTTTCGTATTGTTCTGGAGTTACATCACAATATGTTTGATTCAGTTTTGTACAAAATGTTTTGAAGTTTAGGATGTAATCATACTTTTGATGCTCTTCATTCATCTCTTCCTTGTCCGTTATTACTTCGATGAATCCAGGCTCTCCACAATCAATATTGTATTCAGCCTTTAGCCAGGCAATCCAGTTTTTATTCGGAATGCTATTTACTTCGTCTTGTGTTGGTATTGTAGTTGTTGCTTTCATCCTAATATTTCAATCACGCCTATTTCTTCTTGCCACTTTTATTATTCTTGACGCTTGTGAAGTAATTACTTTCCTTTAATTCTTTTCCCTTGGCAAGAGCTGAGTTGTAGTGGACACCATCAACAGCCCACTCTTCAATTGACTGAAAAATATCTTCACGAAGATATGGTTCCTCGTTGCTTACAAATTCAAGTCTATTCTTGCACTCCTCAAGACCAAACTCATGTCCAAGTCTTCCGAATGCCTCATCCAGGAATGAGCCAGCATATCCAGCAGCACCGTCAAGGTCAATAGATAGCACTTTATCTTCATCTACAGCTTGCTTAAATTTTTTCTGTAAGACATCTTCATAGAATTCCTCAGCAGAATTACTCCCAGTTGAACGTGAGCGCCCACCTGGATACGGGGTGAAGTCCTCAATAAATTTTAATTTAATTTTCTCCATATTAAATATTTTTAAGAAGAAACTCCTTCTTTGAGAGTTTTGCGTTAATCTCACTTTCAATCTCTGCCTCAAGGTTTTCAATCAATTCACCAATATTTGGAATCTTAACCTTTATATCATTCAATCCATCAAGCTCTTCTATTTCAGGAATTCCATTAACTCTTGATGAAGAAACAATATGTTCTGATGGATTAAAACCATAGTCACGAAGCTCTGTTATGAGTTGAGTCAGGTTCACTTTATCGTCCTCATTGCTCTGAATAACATTCGGAATAATTATATAAGCATAAGGCTTATTCATCTTATCAAGGTCGCCTGGAGTTATTTCTCCCAACTCTAATCTCTTCCTATCCTCTTTATCAAGGCGAGCAGCACGTCCAAAAGTCTGCAAGAACTTGCTCTTGTTAAGAGTTCTAAGCGGCATGATTCCTGTAATTGACGGGACATCAATGCCTTCGCTCAACACATCGTAATGCAGAATAATCATTTTTTGCTTTGGGTCAGCTGATTCAGCCTTCAATAACTTTAGAAAATCCTGTCTTCTTACTTTTTGTCCATTAACATCATTTCCGATTTCCTCATGAGTTGCTACTGCATAAATAGAAACTCTTTCACTTCTAAGCATTCCGTATTCATCGCTTGATAGAAATTTCCTTATATCTCCAGAGCCTTTAACTGAAATTAGCATTTTTGGAGAGAGTTTATCACCAATCACTTTTTCGTGTTGATAAAAAGCCTCATAAATAATCTTGCTTAAACTTTTCTCATAATCTTGACTTGAATATACATCATCAGTCTTAACAATATGAAGTCTTGGACGGACCATCTTGCCTATTTCAATTGCCTCTCGTGGAATCATTGAATAGATTATTTCACCATAAATATCTTTATTGTTCATTCCACGACCCTTATCAGAAGGTGTATGAATCGTTGTGGCCGTAAAGAAATAACACCGAGATGACGTAAGAATGTGCAAGATGTCATGAAATTGCTCCTGCACAAGATAATGTGCTTCATCATTCATGATGATGGATATAGTTTGTTTAGTAAACCTAACTCTGGCAATTTCTATTTTATCTGCAGAATTATACGTAGAAAAAAGAATAAGAGGAAGGTCTTGTTCTTTTGACTTTTTCATCATTTCTACAATGCCATCAATTGAGGTTCCACTTCCAATTTCAGAAAATGGAATGTTGTACCCATCAACATTGGCTTCTATGCGCATTTCCTCAAGTTCTGCCTCATCAGTTTTTCCTCCAGAGTGAACAAAAGCATAACGAGCTTCAATTCCATGCATAACCAAAAAACCATAAACTTCCTTGAGAAGTTGATATGAGAGCATGATGCGTGGGGCATTAACAACATACATTCTGAACTGACTTGGATTCATTATGATGTCATTGGCTATAACCGAAGCTTGAACAAAGGTTTTGCCGAGCCCCGTTGGAAGACAAACAATTCCTTTGGGATTATAGAAAGTTGCTGTTGCAGCATCCTTTTGGTATGGATATAAAATATCAAGTACGTTCATGAATTTACTATTTAATATATTTACTCCAATCTTCATCTTCAGTGACTAAATTTGAATCAACTACTTTATGTGGAAGATTTTTTGATTTCAAATATTCAATTGCTCCAGCACAGGGTTTATCAGGATTACAATGACATGCCCAAGTTTTACCATGATTAACTCTCATTCTAACAATATCCATTGGAGTTGGAAGACATCCATAATTTTGTGCTTGCTCAGATGACTCTGTAAAAGAAAAAGGACAATCCCCAAATGTTGAACACTGTATTGGTGTTGGAACATAAACTTCATTCATGGTTTATTTTTTTGAGATTCAACAATTTCATTTACAATTTCTCTGCACTTATTCCAGAATGGCAAATTACCATCAACAATGCTTCTGAGTTCATTATATCCAATACAACGAACCTTTCCTTTGAACATATCGGAGTCAGTATAATGATGAAGTCCATCAGCAGTTGTGAACACAAAGTGTCGATAATTCTTTTGGTCTGCATTATCTGCCACAACATTGTGAGCAAGCATTCCATCTGAAAAAAGATTGGAAAGATGGTCAACTGTGGCTGTGAGTACTGTTTGTGTATTTGAGCGGTATTTCACCTGAACAACACATGGCTCCAAAAGGATATTTAATCCAATGCCATCAACACCATTGTCATTTGATTGGACAGGCGTATAGTTATATACACCCAAGCGATTGTCAACTGGATGGCTGGCTAAAAGCAGTTCAATGAAAAATTCAAATCCATCACCAAGATACATATTTGGGTCGTAGCGAAGTGGGTCGATTATAGAGTGGTCTTCAAGTCTCCTCATAAACTTTGACATCTTGTCGATACCCTCAAATAGCCTAACAAGGTCATGTGCCTTTGTCTGAAATTGGTGTTGCAAATGAATATTCATAATTCTCTATTTTAATTCCACACAGGATTCTTAACTTCAAAGCCATAAACCTCTATTTGACGAGACTTCTCAATTCTTTGCTCAAGCGGGAGTTGATTCCACTGTCTTAATAAGTCTCTTGAGTAACAATACCTTTCAAAGTCGCTCATTGTTATGTATTCTGAGCTTGGTAGAAAATATCCTGCCATCTCAATCATATCCTGTTGTGTAATAAGTTGAATCTCCATGATTTATTATACGCTATAAAATAAAAAATGTTACACGATTATGTGTAACATTTTTAAAGTTGGAGCAACAGGACTCGAACCTGCACTTAAAATAACTTGGGATGCCTCCTTAGGTTTATTTGCAATAGTAGCATTTCTTCACTATGGGAATATGGGTTGCGAACCCAATCTTGCGTCTGGCCAGTTCCGCCATGCTCCAATAAGTTTTTATTATTTTACAATATCTGACTCAAGAGAATAACCTTCCTTTCTTATAAAACTCAAAGAAGTAAATTTACCATCTTGTTGTGGAACGGTAGAATCAACATCATCTATTCTAAATTTTCGCCCTCGATTGTCTTCAAAAGTAATTTGCTTAGAAAATCCATAAATAGTCCAACCATTATCAAAAGAAAGAAGTTTTTTCAATTTTTCACAAGACTTCTTATACTCGTCTGAAATTCTTTGTCTTTCCATTTCTTTTTTCCATCCATCAGATAAAAATTGATGGTTGCTAATGGCTTCTCTATCAAATTTACCATTTAATTCAATGCTGTATTGTAAATACCAGGGACTATCATTCCACTTTCTTTTTGACATATAAAATCCAATATCAAACTCTTCAGAAGTGATAACAATCTCCTTGTTAGGTTCTATGGCATTTTTTTCAGTAGTTAAAATAAGTTTTGTGATTTTTAAACCCTCACATGTTGGGCATATATTTTGTTTCATTTTTTTGAATATTTTATAATTAAACAATCCTTTTCTATTTCTATGTCAAAATCAACTTCATGAATAATATTATCAAGGCCATTAACTAATTTTACCTCTTCCCATTTATGTTTAAAAACATCTCTAATTAACCTTAAAGACAATTCAATAGAAACGTCTTTGGATAACAATTCTTTTAAAACATCTTCTTCATTTCTTGTACATGTTTCAAAAAAAGAGATATTATTCACTTTTTCCTTTATAACTTCGAAGCTAATTTTATGTTCTCCACTTTCTTTAAGACTACCGTCATCCTCTAATACATCAATGGTAAAACCAAGAAATTGTAACTGTTTTATAGGGACACTCATTATATGTTTTTTGCAAAAATACAATTTATCTTTCAATTTTGCAAATAAATCTATCAATTTTTTTGACATCTTGTTATCCTTGTGAAAATATTATTTTTTAAATCCTTTTATTTTGCCATGAACCTCTTTTCGTTTAGCTACCAAATTAAATCTTGATAGTTGCTTCTGAATACTCTTGTATGTTGAGTTAAACTCTTGAGCTATATCATTTATATATTTCTTTTCAACTACATATAATTGATATAATTCATCATACTCAAATTGTTTGTACACAGAATTAACTTGCCTTATCTTTTCTTTAGTTTCTTCTGTATGTTGCTTTCCATAAAAAGGATTATTCTCACCACTTTGACTTATCATATTTTCTTTTCTAAGTCTCTTTTGTTCTTCTGTAAGCTTGTATCTTCTACCAAGATTATAATGACTATTGTTTTTATAGTATTCTTTAATTTTTTTAGACATTTTTTCTCTTACATCTATAGATACTGCTTTAGAAACCTCTCCTCCAGTTGTAGAATTAGTTAGTTTGTCAAATATGGGTTCAATATGATTTCTTTCTAAAATTAGAATTTCATCAAGACTTTTTGTTTTTGTAATTTCAAATATCTCAACTTCATAACCATTATTTAAAACTTTTCCTATCCAATTAGTTTTGTGACTATTATTCTTTTTATATTTAAAATCTCTTATATGACCAGTAAGACGCTCTTTAAGCGATTTTGAAGTGTAGCCAATATATCTTGGTTTCATATCATCCATTTTGGATGTTAAATAATAAAGAATGTACATAATTCTTTCATTTTAATATAAATAGTTATAAATATACTAAAATGTAAGATTTAAGTACTAAAAAGTCAAGTATTTTTGGAATAAATTTTTTCTAAGAGAACGAAAACATCCACAGAACCTTCATTCTCAAGGAATTGCTTAAGTCTGGCTCCTGGGATTGAATTGCTCTTGCGCCAGTCGGTGATGACTTGCTTGGTTACACCGAAGTATTCATGTACTTTCTGAGAGTATTTCTTCTTGATGTAAAATTCTATGAATGTGAAGTCTATCATTTATTAACTAATTGAAGATATGTCAATACAACAACGCTAATTGAAGTTGCTATTATCATAAAATTAAACCAAAAACTTGATTTTTGAATCCATGTTCTTCTGTTAATCCAATACAATTTGAGTATTTGAAATATATTCAATTCCACAAGAAATGGCCAAGAGTAATCCTTTATTTTGTATACTCTTCTGAATGGGTTGTTATTCCAAAAAATATCACCGCAATATTCAAACTCATAGACAAACCAGCTCTTTTCTTGATTATGATTTTCTCTACTTACTCTTCTTTTATAGATTTCTACATTACCTTCTTTTTGGGAAAAATCTATTTTTCCATGGTTTACTGGCATCTTATATGAAGAAGTCTTGATTTTAAATATTCGTCTCATATATTTTTTTCTGTTATTGATACAAATAAATTGTTGTACTCTTGATGTTGCAATACCATATTAAAGAAGTCTTCATTAAAAAGTTTGTTTTGTTCTATAAAGTTGCTGTCTTTAAATTGGTGGACGCTTTTTTGCAATGCATTCTCAATATTTTTCTTATGTTTTTCAACATCCATTTTGCCAACATTATGTAATGAATATACTCTTTTAAAGAAAATACTTTTAGAATACCCATCAATTGTCATAGAAATATCATTATAATTAAGCATAAAGTTTCTATGATTCACTTCTGGCCAACAATCATTACAACCAAAAACATTAACTAAAAAAATATAATATACCTCTCCAGTGTCTTCGTTTTTGTATAAAAATGACCTTCCAGAAAAATTAGAATCTTTAACTTCAATGGATTCTAATCCTACAGCTTCTATAAGCATAATTTATTTATTCAAAATTAATTCTTTTTCTTCCTCTGTTAATCCAAAATATTCAAACAACATCTCATCACTCCACTCTCTGTCAAATGGAACCGTTGGAATCCATTGACAAGTTCCTGGGTTAATATCTTGAGTCTTCTTACGCAAAGATAAGAAAAAATTGCAAAACTCAGTATTCATATATGATAAAAGATTTTCTGCCTCTTCTTTGGAGTTTACCAAGAATGTAATATAGCCATAAGAACAGGAATCTCCTGGAGCTCCAACTATCTTGTTACCAAAGTAACCAAGATTGCCAGTTGAGCCTGCTGCAGTAGGTGTGAAAACTTTGAAGGTGTTCAAAAACTGTTTAGAGTTGGATGATAATTCATCTAATTTTATATATTTTTTTAAGCCTTTATTCTGAGAGACATAACAAAGAGTGTTTCCATCTTGTTTTTCCAAGTCAAGAGAACTATCGTTGGTATTCATCCAAAAAGATTTTGACTTACAAATATCTTTGATGCTTTTTCCACTTGAAGCAGCAATAACTTTCTCAATAATAGCATGATACTTAGGCTCAACAAAAATGTCATATTTATCCAACTTACACTCAACGCCATTGTAACTAACAGGGCCGCCATAAGATTGGTCAATAAACAAGTATTGAACTCCACCCTTAATCTCAACCATCTTACCAAATACTTCTTGAGAATTATCCCAGTGCTTGATTAATCTGATGTCTGTTCTTGACAGCATCATCTTTCTGAATTTATCTAACCCCATTCCACCAGTCATCCAACGAGAAGGGTGGATAGAAATAAGTTTATCAGAAATTTTAAGGGCCTTTTCAATAAAAACATGATAAAGAGGTTTCATTCTTGTGTTACCATCAATAAGCTCTTGGTATGGAGGATTTTGGATTACATAGTCAAATTTTTCTACACCCCAAACTTCTTTTGCATGTTCATCAAATTCATCAGACAAAAAAGAACCATGAAAAATATTTAACTCGTAAACATCTTGCGGGTCCAAGGCGGCAAGAATTAAAAAAGCATTCTTTGCTTGTAATTCTGCCATATGAACCATGTTCTCAACAATATGAGTATAACGCTCCTCTTCGTTAGGGAAAACACTTACAAGACCATCCATAAGGCGCTCGATAATCACAGCAGGAAAATTTCCAGCTCCAGCACAAGAGTCCAAAAATTTTAAATTAGGGTTTGACCAATCTTCTGCAGGAATTAAGTCAAGCATTTCTGAAATTGTCCAATATTTTGTGAATACCTCTCCGTATTCCTTTTGTTCACGGTCTCCAACTTCCACGTATGACCTTAGCATCTCAACAACATTTTTTATATGCTCCGCCTTGCTCACATCCGTCCCATCAACCATTTTCTTAATCTTAAGAAACATATCACGGTCCTTGTCCAGAATAGACAAGATGGCCATTCTCTTTTTATCTGTGTCAAGACCCATGAGTGTCTCACGAATGTCTTGGTCAAGACCAGCAACTTCATCAATCATCATTGCATCAATAAGTTCTTCGAATTGGTTTTTTCTTGTGATTGTCATATCTCTCTTTTTAATTAGTTCTTCCTTGTTATACGGAACAAAAAATATTTTGTTACAAATGTCTGATAATTATCTGATTTTTAATTTTTCTTACTATTTATATAAAAAACAATAATCATGGGACGACCAAAGTTAAAAGAAAAAGATAAAAAGACCAAATTGGGAATTACAATCTCCAGGGAGTTAAATAAACTATTGGATGAAGAAACCTCGAACAAATCTGGTTTTATAGAAAACCTAATTGCAAATTATTTCAAAAACAAATGAAACCACACATATATAAAGTAACCAACATGATAAATGGAAAGGTATATGTCGGTCAACATAACGGTGTCAAAAAGCATTATTTTGCAAGTGGAACTCTTATTAAGAGAGCTATTCAGAAATATGGTAAAGAAAATTTTAAAAGAGAAATTATTGTAGAAGGTGATTTTACAATAGAGGAACTCAATAAACTTGAAATTAAATATATAAAAGAATATAAATCATACTATCATAATTATCCTGATATAGGATATAATTTGACAATTGGCGGAGAAGGTGTCCCTGGACGAGAAATGTCTGATGAATCGAGAAAAAAGCAAAGTTTGTCAATGAAAAAGATTTGGAGCGATGATTCATATAGAAAGCGTTTATCCAATATTGCAAAGGGACAAAAATCATGGAATAAGGGCAAAAAGATTCACAATGAAAGTTTTACTAAAAAAATGAGTGGAGAAAATAACCCAATGTATGGAGTCACTCCGAAAAATGCTAAAGTTGTCCTAAATTTAGAAACAGGAATTTATTATGAATCTGTAAATGAAGCCTGCTCTACAACAAACTATGGTAGAAGTTATTTTGGAAGGATGCTTAGTGGAAATAGAATAAATAAAACATCATTTATTCATATATAAATCATGGAAGACTGTTGACAAATACCTTAATTACATTGTCATGACCAAAAGCGCAGTCATATTGATGTATGTCACTCAAATTAACCCATCTTATATCTGAAATTTCTCCTGGGTTTACGTTGCCATCAACATTAAATTTAGGTAATTCCTCAAGTTCGCCACCTACTCCTTTTTCAGTCTGCAAATACAAAGCATAGTGCATTGATACATTTTGAACCTTATTGTTTGGCTCAGAATGAATTCTCCATGGAAAGTGCGTGTGGTCAAACAGAACTGTATAATTGTTGACCAATTTATGCAGGTTTAGCCCAGTCTCTTCATAAACTTCTCTTACAACCGCTTCCTCACATGTCTCGTCCCAATCAAGGTATCCGCATGGTAAACAATATTTTCCAACTTCATTTGGACTTCCTGGTCCACGTTTTCCAAGAAGGACATAGTTCTCACCCTCATGCAACATTAGAATCATGCCTACAACAGCAATTGAGCGTGAGTGCCATACATCACCATCCTCAGT
>JACCDG011915104.1_pt1 | contig 10106 bp, 12 predicted proteins | sample 7442471 | NCBI WGS metagenome assembly JACCDG01 (sample SAMN15323444, study PRJNA562643) | freshwater metagenome | isolation source: river surface water | place: USA:Blue River Watershed | collected 2017-08-17 | reverse complement strand
TTGATATTTCTGGGAATTGGTAAATTTGACACGGAAGTGATTGGATAAATGGCAATTTTTAAAGTTTCAAAGTATTTATATGCTCTTTCTCTAGATGAAACTTTAAGTAAACTTGAAGAACAAGGAGCTGATTTAGCAACTATTAATTTTATTAAAAATTCTGATCAAACTATCAAACCTTTATATGTGAAATATTTGAAAGAAAATCTAAATGCAAATATTTCTGAATTACAAAACAATGTTCAGCCAATCAAAAAAACAGAAAATCCTCTCAGCCCTAAAGAGCAAGCAGTAATAAATAGTTTAGATGATTTTATGAAAGTTTGGGCTACAAGCAGATTGAGACAAATTAAATTTTTAAAACCAGGTGGTGAAACAGGGTACAGATACTTCGAAGATTATCAGTCTGATCAAGCTTTAGCTGAAATTAAAAATAAATTTGAACAAATTGCAGACATGGTGCAATATGCTGGTGGTGAATATTCTCGATTCGATTTATCCACTTATAATTTTAATCAAGCATTAGAATTGTCGGATGAATGGCATGAACAAATGGTTGAAGATGGAGCAGGCAGATTCTATACTCCAATCTCAAGGAATTCCAAAGGTGAAATTGTTGATTCCAGAGTACTTAAAGTTTTTGAAAATGGTTGGTATATTATTGAAGTAGATAGTGAAAATGATTTGAAGGTAGAAGGAAACAAAATGAATCACTGTGTGGGAGGTTATTGGCGGGATGTAAAAAGCGGTAGGTCAAAAATTTTATCCTTAAGAAATCAGTTTAATCAACCACAGGCCACAGCAGAAATTACAGATGAAGGCATAGAACAGATTCAAGGCAATTCAAATAATTTGCCAAACAATACTGCTGTAAAACTATTTTCAGAGTATATGCGAGCTAATCATTACTCATGGGCACAAAAAGATGATGATATACCTCCCGATGTTCATTGGAGTAGATACGGTTCTGATGGAAATCAAATTCTTACAAATATTGAATCAGCTTTTTACGTTCAATCAGAACCAGAATTCGATGCAATATTTAACATTCCACATTCCAAGTATGAGTCTGATAAATACTATTATGATTACAGAGTTTTAACCACAGATATTTTTGAAAATTATAAAGAGTCTGACGAGCATTTGAATGAAGTAGCATCAAAACTAATAACAGAGTACTATCACGAAGATCATGAAACGTTTAAGAATTATTTGCCCTCAAATGATATGAAACTTAGCATACCATTAAAAAAACAAAATTTACTTCTTTATGATTTATGGTGGGAATGCAATTCGCGCTTAGAAGAATTTAAACAAGAGTTTGAAGATATGAAATACTATCAAGAAAAAAATCTAGGAAAAGAGAAAACAAATGAAGAGCTGCTAGAATTAATTTTACATGGTGAAGTCAAACCACTATCTTACGGAGTCATGCCATATGCATTTATAGCTGAGATTTTTGAAGAGTTATCAAATTTTTTCAATAACACTGAAGGTGGAAAGCAATATAAAGAATTATATAAAAAGACCACAAGAAAAAACTTTCCGACAATATTGCCTCCAGAAAAGTGGCTTGATATAAATCACGAATCTTACATGCAACCTAAATTAATAGACGAAGATTATTCTACGGCATCTGCAAAATATTTACTGAAATTAGCTGAAGACTTAGACAAAAAAGGAAACTATAAGCAAGCGAGTGAGCTAGAAAAGTTAGCCATAAAATTAGCAAAATACAATGCCCCAAGAGCCGGTAAAAAGAAAAAAAGATGGAGCGTTAAATACAAAAAAAACATTGATTGTAACAGCCCAAAAGGATTTTCCCAAAAACAATATTGTAAAAGAAAAAAACGCGGCGGCGAATATAAATCATAAGTGTACAATTATTGTATGGTATCAAAAGGGATCATTTTAGCTGGTGGCACAGGAACTCGATTATATCCAGTTACTAAATCTGTCAGCAAACAATTACTGGCCGTTTATGACAAGCCAATGATTTATTATCCCTTATCTATTTTAATGAGATCGGGTATCAGAGATGTTCTAATCATAACCACTCCTCACGAACAACTACTATTTCAAAACTTGTTAAAAGATGGTAAACAATGGAATATGAATATTTCTTATGCAGTTCAACATTCTCCTGATGGATTAGCACAAGCTTTCATTATAGGAGAGCAATTCATTGATAAATCGTCTGTAGCCTTGATTCTAGGCGATAATATTTTTTATGGGGGAAATCTTATGGATGAATGCAAAAAAGCCACAGAAAGGAATTCTGCCACTATATTTGCATATCGTGTAAACGAGCCAGAGCATTATGGTGTAATAGAGTTTAATAAACAAAATGAGCCAGTTTCAATAGAAGAAAAACCACAAAACCCAAAATCTAATTTTGCAGTTACTGGTTTGTATTTCTATGACGAAAACGTAGTGGATATTGCTAAATCTATAAAACCCTCTAAAAGAGGTGAGTTAGAAATTACATCAGTTAATGAAACATATTTAAAAATGGACAAACTTGCCGTAGCAAAACTTTCTCGTGGATGCACTTGGTTTGATGCTGGAACGTTCGACAACCTTCTTGAAGTAAGCAATTATGTATCATCAATTCAAAACAGACAGGGGATGATTATTGCTAGTCCAGACGAAATAGCCTTCAGGAATGGCTGGATTGATTTGTATGAACTAGAAAAACTAATTGATTCATACGGTAAAAGTCTTTATTCAAAACAATTACGATTGAGTCTTAGTTAATGGTTGCATATTGACAGACATTCCCACCACTTGATAATAGCCTTTTTTGCCCACTTTACTAACTGTGATTACGCAATCACCAAAAACTACATCAATTTGACGCTCACCAAAAACATACTTTTCTGGTTTACCCAACTTTTGGATAACAGTTTTGAAATCTGAAGTTAAACTAACATCTTTGTATTTGACAGACTTGTTTACGCCGTAAACTTGCAATGTTAGCACTCTGCTTGCATTATCAGTAAGTGCGGTTAGCAAATACGAATCTCTAGTAAAAGTAAACGCCTGGACAGTTTTGTCTTCAGACTCTTCAATCGTCATAGGATTACCGAATCTTTTTGTTAAATCCAACAAAGATGGATTTTGCCCAAATCCCAAAAATCCAGGGAAAGTTGATAATGTTAATAAAGTTGCCCACATAGGATTATATACGTTTTCTGTATAAAATAATTACATGGCTTTAGATAAGTGGGCAATTCAAAGAATTGTACAAGAAGAGGCAGCGAGAGCTCTTGGAAACAGCAACTTAGATGATAAAATTCAAGCTTATGTTTCTCAAGAATTAGAAACAATTGTTGCAGTGGAAATTGAACGAGAATTCGTTGATTTAAGAGAAACTATCAAAATCATGAATCAACAAATAATCATTTTAAAAGATGCAATTGAAAAACTCAACAAAAGAATCGATAAGTAAGTTTGTATTTAGTTCACCAATAGCTTTGTTCTTAGGAATTGGCATTTGTGTAGCAACTGATTTGATACAACCAAGCTACTTCAAGAATCTATCTATCTATTACCCTTATGTTATTTTTGCAATTTTTGTTGGTTACATTGCTGTTTTTTTGGCTTCTTCATACATAGGCTCCACACAAAACAAATTCAGAGCCACCTTGTTTGCAATAATTTTTATGGCGGTGGAGGGCTTGTTTTCTGTTTTAGCGGTACAAACATATTATGGGTCTCAAGAAATTCCGATTTTAAGGCTCATTTCAGCAATTTGCCTCCCATTAGTCTTTAGTATGTTTTATTTTCTAAAAATTATTGAGGCAGATAAAAAAGAAAAAGGTAAAATAAATGAAGAAGAACTTTTTAAAAATTTTGATGAGCTTGAGCGTAGCAAGCCTAATTTGTAGTTGTGCACAAAGACCAGCACAAAATAATTTGATTTTGATTGATATTTCAGGGTCGAATTTAACCAATATTGATAAAACACTTAATAGAGTGAATGATATTTATTCGGAAATAATGCCTAATGATACCCTGGATGTATATTTTTTTTCAAGCGTAAAATACCTTGCATATTCAGGTAAAAAGTTTACCAAAGATAGGGATTTTCTGCCATATTTGAAGCAAGGTTTAGAAAAAGCAAAAGCTATTAAAGTAGAAGAAGGCACTTCGTTTGAAATTTGCAAAAACATTCTAGAAAGTACACAAGATTATAAGTTAGCTTATCTTTTGACTGATGGATACTTTGAAAATTCTAAAATAGAAAAAATAAAATTAAAACCTGGCGTGAGCATAGAAATTGTTGGATTGAGCATAGAAAATAATGAAAGAATTTTAAAATCACTTTCTGATCCAAAGCAAGCTAAAATTGATTTCCAAGGAAATTAACTAAGTTTTGTGTAAATATTGTGTGTGATCAAAACATTTCTTTTTGAAATACAGTGTGCTGAAGATATTGGTAATTATAAACTTGCTGATACATTAAGTTCTCGTTTAGTCAAAATAGCAGGCGCGGATTACAAAAATGTGAGAAAAAAATTAATTAAAGACTTCGTTGGTAAAAATGATGTTAAACAAATCGAGTTTTCTCAATCAACACAAAAATTTATTGTTTACGCTGATGCATCATTAGATAATGCTAAGAAGGAAGAAATAAGACAATCAGCAAAGCCATTTCTGGTATCATTTAAATATAGCTAATCTTTATTGAAAAAATCTTTTTCAAATGGAGGTTCAGATAAATCCATTTTATTTTGCAATGTCTTATAAAATTTTATGTTTTTATTTGCCAAAAGTGGCGTGAAAGTTGCTAAGTTAATTAACAACTCGTAATATTGCTGGCAGATAGTGATTACAATTAGTTTGTATTCCTCATTTGTATATTTTTCTGTTTGCAATTTGTCCAAAAAAGCTTTCAAAGCTTCGGCTTGTTTCTTATATGTTTTGCCCACTTGTTCTGGATCCATATTTATTCATTAGAGTTTTCAGCAGAATTCACTTGTTTTTTGATTATTGATTTTGCGGTTTCTATTTTTTCGTAAACCTTGATATTTAAATTGTTTAATTCATTAATATTTAAGACTATTTCTTTGTTGATTATTTTTATGGCTAACAACAACTCATAAGGCATTTTCATTTTTCCGGAGCCATCAGTAAGAAAATCTAAACATTCTTTTGTAAATTGCGTGAATTCATTTTTGGATAAATAAAGTTCATCTTTAAGCTCTTCATGAATTCTCATACACAAAACAAAATCTAGATTATTGATTGATTTGAAATCAATTAATTGTCCGTTTTGTGTGATTGAAATATTTAATGTGTTGAACAAATTTTCTATTTCCCCAAAAGTAGAAAAAGAATTATTTTTGTAAGCATGGTAATCAATCATACATGCTTTTTCTAAAGTAACTTCATCATAAGATACACATAAAATTTGATTATTATATTGTATATTTTTAGTTTTACGCATCTTCAAAATCTTTCGGGGCTTCTGGTTGAGGCTCAGTATAAATTGCTCCTGTTAAATTTGTTAAGAGCCCATCATAATTTATGTCAAATTCATTCTGTTTGTAAAATTCCTTAAATTGAGATGGTTGCAATAGGGCGATAAATTTCACAGTGTGTGTGAAATAACCTGTATCTGCACTTAAAGATAAACTAAAAGATTGTATAGTGACATTTTTCATTGGAAAATAAAATGGGCCACCGAAATACATTGTTAAACTTTTGTTTAATCCAGCAGAGAAATAAGTACTTAAGTCGGTGGAAGAAATAAATGTGATTGAGCCATCAACTGACCTGTTTCCATAAGCAATAGATTTTGGCCCATCTGTTACTTTTTTAGTGATTCCATCGTTCGCAGTGAATTGACTTTTTAAATCATTCCTTATTCCCAATTTCATGTCTAAAATATTAATTCCTTGTATAACCAAAGATTGTGTTATTGCTGAATAGCCACTTAAAATTTTGTTAGAACTTATACCTACTGTCGGCAAATCTTCGTTTACATCTATTGTAATTAAACAATCAATATTTCTGGCTGTCCTATAAACTCTTCTTTCACCCAAACCAATCAAATTGCTGTCACCATAAGTAGCTGGCGGCTTAACTCTAACGCCACCCTCAAAAGATAAATCACAATTGATTGATCCATTGTTTAAAGATATACTGAATTCATTTACAAAGAGTGGGCCTCCTAAATTTTTTGGTGAAACGTCAGTGTTTAGGAAAAATGGAACAAAATTATACACGGCAAGTCTCCAGATTGCTTCGAGAAAAAGCGAATTAGGTTCACCCACAGCGTAAGGTAAAATTACAGAAAACTTCATGTTACCTTTAGTTTTTATGGTTTCGTTTTGTGTGGAACTGAGAAATTGTGAATAAGTGTAAGTGTTTATTGGTTTGTATAAATCAATTGCATCAATTGTTAAACTTTCGATGAGACCAAAATTGTAATTTTGTTTTTTTGAAGCAAAATTAAGCATTGTTTGATGATTTGTTTTTGAGAAAAAATCAAAGTATGGAACCATCACTTTTACTCTGTTTGGTGTAATTTGTGTGTTATAAACATTTAAGAAAGGTATATAAGAAATGTTTCTATCATAGAACGATTGTTCTTTCAAAATTGCTAACGATACTTTACGAAGGGAACTAGGATTAATAATCATCAAACTTCACCAAGCCATTTTTTGCAAATTAGTTTAACAAGATTGTAATTCAAATTATTAATATCTACCTTACTCACTTCTATCGAATCTAAACTTTCATAATCAACAAAATCAATTTTTTTAATTGCTTGTGAAAAAAGCAGTCTATACAAAATTGAAGTTCTTACAAAAGGTTCTCCAGTTATATGATTGATATATGTAGCATCCTCAAATGCTTTTGAAATAATATCAAACCTTGGGCCAGTAGCTAAAAATTTCACAATATGTTTATTGTCATCTGTTGATTTACCAAAAACAACTAATCCATTTTCTCGTTGTTGAATGCTACAATCAAACTCAAAACCAAAAAGATCATTTTCATAAATTATGCCATTCATTATTCTCCCTCCAATGTGAAATTAGGTTCACCTTGTCTTTGCCTTGCTATAGCTGTCCAGTTGAAACTGAGTGAAACATAATCTCCTTGATTTGCTTCTAATTTACCAGGTTGCCATAAAGTGTATGGAATTTTTAACATTTGGTTCCCAAAATTCACATTTAAACTTTTTGAAGTAGATGAGTTTAGAACTGGATATCTATCAAAAGTTGGCTGTGAAGATCTCAAAGCTAGTATTTCCATTGTACCTGAAATTTTTCTTTTTTTTGAAACGTACCCCATTACATAAGTTCTGTACATTCTTTGTTGAATATTTCCGTACACTGGTTCAAGATCATTACTAAAATCTATTGATAAATTTTTAATTGGTATATTGCTAAATGTTTGAGTTACAAGAGCATTCATGTATTCAAGTTTATTCAAATCTGTCACTGCAAACGTAGAAGAAATATCATTGTTTAAATCTTTAATCAAAATTCTTGATCTGTGTTGAGGTATTATCGCTAGATTTGCTAACACTTGTTGTGATGAATTAACAAATTCAAATCGATTTGATCGATCATAATTTATAGAAACTATGCTGCAACTCAATCTAGTATAATCATCTGAAATATTAAAGCTTATTTTGTCAATCAGACATGGCCAAAAACTTCCCTCTGAACAATCTATTCTAAACATTGGCTCTTGATATATGGGGAAACTTTGTTGAGTGGCCTCATCTCCATATTTGAATATTTCAAGCCAACAATCTGTTATTGGATTAATGCTATCGTAAGTTATTGTTTTCGTATTGATGTTCACATTTGTAACATTTAATTTTTGATATGTTGTCTGAGACACGAGATAAAATTCATAGACTGGATAATTTATATTCATAGCTAGTCCTGTTAAAGACAAGCCACCATTATAAACCAAACTTGTATTTCCAGCACTGTCTAAAGAAACTTTCAGAGGGGTAACTGAACCTTGAAATGCCCAACTAGACAAATTAAAAATCAAATCTATTGCTGGATCTAAAACACCAGTAGTATTAACTGCAAATAAAAAATCAGCATTTATATTTATTTTTCTACTTTCTAATTTGAAAAAATTTGGCATAGCATATCCGCCAAACAATGTTTGTTCATCATATGGATTTTGATCAACAAAAACTGAAAACTTATCCACTAAAACATTTCTTTTTTCAGACAAAGGGTTTCCGAAGAAATCACATTTGTATATTGTTAATTTCCCAAAATTAGCTGGATATGCGAAAAGATTTAATATCATGGCACCGAATCCACTGTAAACAAATCATAAATTGTCCAATTTATCACTGTGGTATTTGGAATAAAGTTCACTCCAGCGTTTAAGTTTGGAACAATAAAAACATCTAAAACTTTGTCAAATAAATCTGTTTCACTACCTAACAATATTGAGGTTCCTCTTTCAGTATTTTTAGGAATTGATCCAACAAGAGTGGATTGTATGCCTGTCGTAGTATTTTCAGCTAACACATATACTGTCATAGAGTTTTGTATAGGAGATGTGGAAATTATAGCCCCTCCTTCTACATTAACAGCTCCTGCTCCAACGTTTGAATAGCCCAGAGCATTCAAATCTAATGTAGGGACATATAGTTGCATCCTTGTAGGATAAGCTGCCTGGTCATTTGATAGGTATATTCCTCGCGACGAAACTATTGTTCCAGTTTCACCTTGATCCGCAAAACCAAGTTTGGCTACTTGAGCATTAGTTGTGCCAGTAGTCCAGTTTACCCCATCTAATGAAGTGGCGTAACTAGTGCTAAATCCTGTACTGTTTCTAAATTTCAAATATTGTGAGGAAGAAGTTAATGGATAGGGAATGTTTAAACTAAATTTAGCCCAATAGTTTTGATTTGTATTAAGACCCACAAAATTTGTTCCGTTTATTGGCATATTCATTATGTAAGAAGAAGTAATAGATGCAATAGGAATAGGCTGAAGATTGGCTACAGAAGTACCTAAAGGTTGAGTGGAATTTCCTGTAAATATTCCACAACTAAGCTGTGATAGAACAGGTGTAATTTCTGCTCCAAATCCGCCTGAATTGCTAACAGCGTCAAACACCGTAATAGATGGAAGAGACAGGTAGCCGCTTCCAATGGAACTTACCACTGCTGTGCTTATTCCGCCTCCCAAACTTGTGCCTAAGGAAATAACAGCGCCAATTCCATCGCCGCTGATAACCGCATATGGTTGAACATAATTTTGACCAGCACTTCTTATAATACAACTTTGAATTCCACACAATGGAGATGGATTTGTAATAAATGCATTAAATGCTATTCCTCCAATTATACCAGATTCATTAGATGAATTTTTAATTTTTATAGCGAAACTTGTAGACGCAATTCCTAATGGAGAAGTGGAGTTCGGGGTAAGTATTTGGTCACTCAAAGTAGAAAAATTAACTTCAAATGGCGCTGTAATTCTTTGTTGTTGAAAACCGTTTGCCTCTTTAATGTTTTTGTAAATATGATGAAACAAAACATTGTTAGCTGTCAAACTGGTTGACCAACCAATATAATTGTTAACTCTTTGGTTGAAATAAAAATTAGCATCTGATGTAAATTTAGGAACATACTCTCCTTCTGGCGTTACTGCCGCTACACCATAAGAATAAGTTCCGTTTGTAATTGTGGAATTACCAGTGAAATCTATAAGGTTTTTTATGGACACTTGCCCATCGTATGCACCAAGTGCTTGCCCAACATACGCATTTCCACCGTATATGTCTCCCCTAAAAATTGCATAGTTTCTAGTTAAATCTATACCTCTGTAATAGTAGTAAAAATCTTTGAATCGAGGATCAAAATCGGTTTTTTGTAGTCCTTGAAAACCAGTACCATACTGAAATAATCCAGTGGGTTGAAAAGGCTGGGAGTGCCAATAATCATCAAAGTTTTGCTGATTAGTGGCAATTCCAGTGGTGTATGTAAGGTAGCTGTTAGTCAAGTTTGATTCAATTTCGTAATTCTGGATAATGCTGAATGCCCTTATAGAGTTATTTACTGATCTTAAAAATGCAGAGTAAGCCTCAAACGATGGAAAAAAGTT
>JACCDG011776356.1_pt1 | contig 10107 bp, 6 predicted proteins | sample 7442471 | NCBI WGS metagenome assembly JACCDG01 (sample SAMN15323444, study PRJNA562643) | freshwater metagenome | isolation source: river surface water | place: USA:Blue River Watershed | collected 2017-08-17 | reverse complement strand
TTTGAAAATCCAAAAGAAATTCAAAAAAAAGAATTTGGCAAAAAATTAATAACCCAAATTTGGGCTAGGGAAAACGCAAATACAACAAGTCTAAATTTTTTTACAGCTAGAAACGAAAGATGGGCTTATTTATTAAAATGGGCTAAAGGGTCGCAAGATATGACCGAGTTTTTGGATTTAAAAGATGTTAGCGATGGTAATAAATCGTATTCAAACATAGACTTAACACAATCACGATTAGCTCCAAAATTCCTATACACACTTATTGAAAGTATGGCTAAAACAAGGGAATATCCTTGTGTTGATGCAGTAGATGACGGAAGTATTAAAGAAAAAGAAAATAGGAAGTTTAATGCAATAAGACGTATGCAAGATATTGAAGAAATAATTGCATTGCAAGAGAAAACAGGTGTACAAGTTGAAAATCCTAACGACTATGTGCCAAATGATGAACTATCAGCCGAAATATATTTTAAAATACAAGACCAATTACCAAAAGAGATTAGGTTTCAAGAAATGCTTAATAAGTGTTTGTTGGAAAATGAATATGAAAGAGTATTAAAAAGAAAAGGATTGTTTTATTTGACTGCATTAAATATAGAAGCGGTTAAAATAGAAAAGTCGGCAAAAGGTAAAATATCTTACATAATGCCTTTGCCTCAAAGCCTTATTTATAACTTCTTTATTTCAGATAACGGTAAAAAAGAACTTACAGATATTGGTTACCAATACAGACTAAAAGTAAGAGATATAAGAAACAAGTTTGGTAAAAATCAAAATAGACCAAATGGAATAACTGAAAAAGAAATATTTGAATTAGCAAAAACATCTTCACAAAAAAGCCAAACGGCATTTAATTTTGATTGGATTGAAGATTACAACAATAGTTACCTAAGACCTTACGATGACGCTTCCATATTAGTAGTTGATATGGAAATAAATGTTCCTGAAATGGAATATTATGTTGCAAAAAAAGACAAATACGGCAAAGAAAATATTAGCGTAAAAAACGGTATTCCTGTTGTAAATTCAGAAAAATCAACCGTATTACGAAAAAATAAGAAAACATTTTACAGAGGGGTTTATGCTCCATACGGTGATACTTTATTATATTGGGGTTTGCCAGAATTTTCAATAAGACCATATACCGATTTAGAAGAATGTTTTTCTAGTTGGTGTATCAATATCCCAAATAACGATGGTGAATATGTACCTTCATTATTTGAAAGAATATTAGAACCAATTAAAGAATATCAAATAGCTAAACTAAAGCGTAAAAATCTAATTTCAAACATTAGACCTAGTGGTATTAGGATTGATGTAGAAAGTGCAAGAAATTTAGATTTGGGAAATGGGGATAGTATTGGGTGGGATGAAGTTGTAAGAATATACAATGCAACAGGTAATGAATTGTGGAGTAGCAGAGGTTTAGACCCAAATCAAAGAGAAGCACCGCCAATAAGTAATACTTCGCAAGATTTAACAGTACAAAAAATAATTGAATTAACTAATGTATTAGCAAGTATAGTTAATGAAATTAGAGATTTATTAGGTGTTCCTATGTATAGAGATGGTAGTGATGTTGGGGAAAGAACTGCTGCAAGATTAGCTGAAGGACAAAATTTAGCTTCGTACAATGTAACAGATTTTATACCAAATGCACACTATGAATTATGGGAGGATGTATTAAGAAAAACTTGTATTTTAAAATGGAATGACGTAATAAATGAGAAGGAAGAAGGTAGTATGGATTACATCAATACAGTATTTGACGTAAATATTAAATTTAAAAGCACCGATTACGAAAAACAGTTATTAGAAAATGACATTCAAAGGTATTCGCAAACTCCAGATAAAAATGGCAATCCATTAATAAGCCCTAAAGATGCTTTAATGCTTAGAAACATAGACGACTATAAATTAGCTGCTATGTATATGGCAAATGTTATTGAGCAAAATAAAAGAGAAGCTATACAAGATGCTGAAAGGTTACAAGCCCAAGCTAGCGAACTAAACAAAGCATCGTCAGAACAAGCATTAAAAGAAGCACAAATGCTTCAAGCAGAAAAACTAACTGTTGAAAGTAAAATTAAAGAGTTGGAAGCCAAAAACAAAAGCGAACAAATATTACTTCAAGGCATACTAGATATTTACAAAACAACAGGGGGTATTTTACCAAAAGAATTGCAGCAAATAGGGCAATTAGTTTTAACAAAAGTAGGTACAGAATTAGGTTATGAAATGTCCCAAGAACAAGCAGAAATAGAAGCTGTTTCACAAGAACAAGACCAATTAATGCAACAGCAAATGGAAGAAAAAGGAGTATCGCCAGAAGAAATGCAACAACTAATGCAGCAAGAACAACCAATTCCTCAAGGAGAAGGAGAAATGATGGAAGAAGGTGTGCAAACATTAATGGCTTAAAATAAATTTTATGAGCGAATTAGAAAAGGCAAAGATAAAAAGAGAAATGTTGATTAAAAATATAATAACTGGTAAAAGAATTGACATAGATAAAATTAAATAGTTTTATGGCAGAAGAAATAGCAGAATTTGAAGATGTAGTTAGTGATGTTGACTACAAAAAAATAATTGAGTTGCAAGAATCTAAGATTAAAACCTTAGAAGCTAAAATAGCGGAACAAAACAGAACATTAGAATTTTATGAAGTAAGAGGGGATGTCGCATTGTATTACAGTTTTAATCGTAAGCAAAATGAAATGGCTAAAATGCTAAATGATGTTTGCCTTTATGATATTGATTTAACAGACCCTAAAGATAAACAGTTTGATAGGATATTTAAACTTCTTGAAAAAAGCGAAATAATTACCAATACAGTACGTTCAATTAAAGCAGCATCAAACATTAGTGGCGATGAAAATGAAGATATGAAAAGACGACCATATAACGACACAATAGCAGTTAAAAGAGATTAATGGATATTTACGGCACACAAATAAAAATACCACAACAACCTAAAAATGAAGATATTTATGGGTGGGATAAACCTATACTTACGCAAAAATGGGTTCGTGAAGAGTTGCCAAGTTATTTTCAAAAAGCAGAAATTGATAAAGAAGGTAATTTGTTTTTAACCAAAGAACAAAAAGATTATGCTGATTTACAAATTGATAGGTGTAGAAATGGGTTTTGGATTTTTATTCGTGGAGTAGCAACGTGGATTCCCCCAAAATATTATTTTTATCTTCAATGGTGGAAGCTAGAGGACGATATATATGCCGATTATCGTGAAGCGGATAGAAAGTATTTTTTATATCTTAACCATTGGGAAAATATAAAATGGTGCTTAGGAGTTATTAGGGGGAAACATAGAAGAGCTGGTGCAAGTTCTCAATCTTGTGCAAATCTTATTTACGAATGTGTATTTTTCCTAAATAGTAATTGTGGCTTAATATCAAAAACAAATATAGATAGTAGAGATACATTTACTGATATGGTTAGGAATGGCTACCAAAAGTTGCCAATATTCTTAAAGCCTAAACAATTAAACAAAGCTGATTCGGTTACAGAGTTAGTTTTTGCTCAAAAAACAGCTACAACAAAAGAAGGCGATGTAAATGTAATTGACAATAATAAGGGCAATCAATCAAGGGTGAGTTATAGAGCCCCTGTACTGAATGCTTACGATAGGGGTCGTTTGAGTAGAGTTTTGCTAGACGAATTTGGTAAGTTGGAAGAAGTGTCTGCATCTCAATTATTCTCTATTATAAGCGAAACTTTAGTTAAAGGTATTAAAAGGGTGGGTTTTTGCGAAATGCCATCAACAGTAAATGAACTTACAAAACATGGGGGAGCAGAATACAAGGTTTTATGGGATAATGCTAAAGCAAAAAAGAAAAATCAAAATGTAACTGTAAATAGATTAGTAACTTATTTCAACCCTGCATTTGATGGATTAGAAGGTTTCATAGATGAATACGGGCAAAGCGTTATTGAAGACCCTACAAAAGAACAATATGACTATTTAGTAAAAAAATGGGTTAAGTATGATGAAGATGGTAGTTTGATTAGTGAGGTATCTGAAGATGATGTAAGATTAGGTGCTAAAAAATATTTAGTCACTACACGAGAAGGTCTTACGGGTAATTTGCTTGAAGAACAAATAAGAAAATATCCATTCGATGAAGATGAAATGTTTATGTATGCAGGTACAGGCTGCGAATTTAATTCAATAAACATAAAAAAACAAATAAAGGAGTTAGAGGAAAATCCTGTTTATTTAAGAAAAGTAAGGTTAGTTAAAAATGAGGTTATTATAAAATCCCCTATCCCAAAAGTAAAGGATAGGCTAGTTGAAAGTATTAGTTATATGGATTCAGAAAGTGGTGGTTGGTATATTTTAGAAGAACCAAAAAAGCCTAATAACTTTAAAAAAATAGGAGATTATTACGAACCACTATCTAAACTAGACTACCAAATAGGAGTAGATACCACAAAAGATGATTTTGCCATAGACGGTTCAAAGCCTACAATTTGTGTGTTTAAAAAATCTTGTATAATAGATGGGGAAGAAACAGGATTATATCCTGTTGCGTTATACTTAGATAGAGCAAGATTAGATATTCATTTTGACGAAGAGGTTTTAAAAGCGTGTATGTGGTATGGTTGTACAGCGAATTATGAAATTGATGCAGGCACTCAATTTTATAGGTACTTTGCAAAATTAAATGCAAACTATTTTTTAGAATGGACACCTAAGTTTGCCCAAGACCCTGTAAAAATGAAACCATTAAAACCAGGCAGTCAGTCAGCAGACCCTTTTCAGTTAGCTGCACAATTGCAAGTAGCTAAAATGTATATTGATGGCACAAGCAATGAGGGGTATAATGGTCATGTGCATAGAATTAAATTCCCTACATTGTTAAAGCAGTTGTTAAAATACGACCATGCAAAAAGAACTCCTTATGACCAAGTTATATCATTAATGATGTGCTTGCTTTGTGTTATTGGGGATAGCCAATTATTAAAAACTACAATGGTTAGCAAACCAAAAAACTTGCTACCAAAGTATAATTTAAAATTAAATTAGCAAAATATTAAAAAAAAATTAAAATTTATTTGGTAATTATATTTATTTATTTCTAACTTTACAAAACAAAAATTATGGTAGAAGAACAATTACAAGAAGAATTAGCAGCAGAAATTGTTGAAAAAACACCTGAACAAGTTTTATTTGAAAAAAATATGGCTTTTGCACTAGGAGATACTCCGCAAGAAGAACAACAAGAACAGCATCAACAACAAGCAGAAGCAGTTGTAGAAAAAAATGATTCTGAAAGCCAAAAAGAAGTTCCGTCTTTTGATGTGAACAACTACATTAAAGAAAAATTTGGTTTTGAAAATGAAGAAGCAGCATTAGCAGAAATTACAGCATTAAAAAATGCAAAAGAAGAAAAATCACTAGCAGAATTAAAATTTGCTAATGATGAAATGAAAAAGATTTATGAATATGCTGCAAATGGCAAAGAAGAAGAGTTGCAAGAATATTTTTCTAAGCGTGCTGTTATAAAAAATATTGAAAACAAAACACCTGATGAAAAATTAAAATTATACATCAAACTACAAAATCCACTATTCGATGAAGAATTGATTGAAGACGAGTATAAAAGTTTGTATGAAGTAGATGAAGAAAGTAGTAAGTTTTTAGATGAAGATTATAATGTTGATAAAATTAAACTTAAAAAAGAAAAAATACGAGTTCAACAAAGAATAGCAACAGACGTAGAGTTAGCAAACAAGTTCTTTGAACAGTATAAAACAAAGATAGATTTACCTAGCATAACAAAAGACGATGAAGATTATGAGGCGTGGAAAGCATCGGTGTCAAATCAATCTAAAACAAAAGATGAGGTAATTGAAGCATATTCCAAATTTAAACCAGAAGATTTAAGTATTAAAACAAAGTTTGTTGATGAAGCCAACAAGCAAAGTTTTGACTTATCATTTTCACCTGATAAAGAATCGTTTGAGGAAGTTAAGAAATTAGTTTGTGACGATGAACTTTATTATAAGCAATATTTCAACGAGGATGGAAGCCCTAATAGAAGTAAGTTTATAAAAGATGTTTATATAGCAAGAAATTTCGAGAAAATAGCACAACAAATTGCTTTACAAACAAAAAATGAAGTAATGCGGTGGTATGTAAATAAAGAAACTTCTAATAATGGGGGGATGGTGTTTTCGCCTGAACAACAAAACGATTTTCAGAAAAAAATGGAAATGGCTTTATCTGTTTAATAAAAATTAATTAATAAAAAAAAATTTAATAAAATGCCAGCAGAAATTGTAAGAGGTGCATCGGGTCAACCAGGTATAGTTGGTTACCCAAATGGGTTGGACACAGGGATATTTAACGAATTAAACTACGTTATCCCTGATTATCGCCCTAAATTAGTAAACAAATATGGTAACGAAAGTTTAATGCTTACCATGATGCTTTTGCAGAAAGATGTGTTAGAAGAAACTAATACAAGTACAAATACGTTTTCTCACTTTGAGAAAGGTCGTATTTTTGGTTCTGCATTAGTAAACGCAAACGTAACAGGTGTTACAAGTGGTGCTAATGTAACAGTTGTATTGAAAAGCCCACAAAGTTATAATGACGGAGCAACAGGAACGCAATCTGCATTTGTAGTAGGCAGAACTGTTCTTATACGTTCTAATGGACGTAAAGCAACAGTAGTAAGCGTTAATCGTGGAACAGCAGGAGCTTTTAGTGTGGTTTTAAAACCATTGGGTTCTTATGCTTTAATTAGTGGTACAACAGGTACACAACTTAATGCAAATGAAGGACTTGATGTTTACGAAAACCAATTAGCAGGGGAAGCTAGTGATAGCCAAGAAACATGGTCTCCTAAGATTTATCGTTACGATAATACTTGTACTGTTTCAAGGGCAAGTGTTAAAGCAAGCGATTTAGTTAGCATGAACAAAACACAGGTAGATTTTGGTGGTAGCAACTATCAAGATATGTTTGCTGTAAAAACCATGAACTTAACTATGTTAGCTTCTATGGAGAATGGATTTTTAGATGGTGTTCCTTCATCTAATACTACTTCAACTGGTACAAAAGGGGTAATACCTGAAATTGAAGCAAGAGGTAGTGAGGTAGATTACTTAACAACTGCATCTATTGGAGTAGATGATATTCAACGCTTAACTGCTGTTTGGGATTACAATGGCGGACCAGCAGAGTACCAATTAATCCAAGATATTAAACAAAGACAAGCCTTTAATAAAAGTTTGTTTGGTTTATATCCTAATGGTGCAATTACTTATGCTAATGTTGGTGCAAGCGAAGAAGCAGCCGTTTCTTTAGGATTCAAATCGTTTTCTACCGACACTTATACTTTGCATTTTTACAGATACAAAGCATTTAGTGCAGGAAGCCAATTCGGTTATATCCCAACTCAAGGTGATTACAGAGCAAATTTTGGTATTGGTGTGCCATTGGGTAATGTGCAAGATGCAAAACAAAATGTATCTCGTCCGTTTATGCAATTAGTTTTCCAACAAAATCCTGACATACCTAGAGGTCAAAGAATTTATGCTTGGGAATTAGGCTACACAAAAGCAACAAAAACATCAAAAGCCGAAAATAAGTATGAGCAAATTGCTTATTACGGTAGTAGGGTTATTGCTGCGGAGCAATTTTCTATCATAAGAGGTGTATCTTCTTAGTATTTTATAAATTTGGGGTGTAGAGATATACCCCAAATTTCCATTATTAACAATAAAAAAAAGAAAATGAGAAAAGGGAGCAATAAAAGCGACACAATTACATTTGAAGAAACTAGTGAAATCAAAGAAATAATGCCAGATTTAAACACGCAATATGTTTATAGGGCTGTAAAAAAAAGTGATTCAACTGGTGGAATATTTGATGCAATTACAGGTAAGCCAATAGAGGTTGCCGAATACAAGCCATACCAAAACATATTGCTTGAAAGTGCAATAATTTGGGATGGTAGCGATGGTAAGCCAAAAGGGAGAAGACAAATACGTTATTACGATGGTTGTGAAAGTATCTTTGTTGATGAACAGCCAAAAGACAAAGATACTATATCTGCGTTTCAATCTGCCACAAGACAAATACATCTTCAGTACGGATATGTAAAAGTTTATGGGTATGAAACAATGCTAAAAAAATATATGGATATGTGTAGCTATAATGCTAGCAGCCCTTACAGAGTTCCTACCGCAGAAGCTATTTTTGAAAGTGTGCTTACAGAAAAAATCAACGAACAAATAGAAAATGAATTAGATGTTCTTGATGAAGCAATGGCGTTATCTAAAAATGCAACAGATGAAAAAATGGTTATTCATGCTAAATATTTAGGAATTGCTTTTACTGATGATATTAGCGGTAACGAATTGCCATTAAAAGCTGTAAGAATTAGTTACAGAAATTATGCAAAAACAAAACCCAAAAACTTTGTTGATAGTTACAACGACACAACAATAGAACATAGATATTTAATATCAACTGCCATAGAAAATGGAGTAATTAATACTACATTGGTACAAGGTAAAGCATTATGGGGTAATGGCGGTGGTGAAATATGTGAAATTGGTTCTTTTACAACCACAGAAGGAATAACGCAAAAAATATTAGAGTATAGCCAATTAAAAGTTGGGGAAAATTTCATTTCACAACTAAAAGCAGTATCAAAATAAAGTAGTTTGTTTTTTTTTAAAATTGCCATCACTAAAAAAGGTGGCAATTTTTTTTGTAAAATATTAAAAAAAGATTAAAAAACCTTAATTTTGATAAATAATTAAATTTGTTTAAAAATGACAGTAGATTATGCGTACAAGTATATTCTTTGGCAAATGAATAAAAATCAAGCAGGCAGCCTTTCTGCTACTGAATTTGGTTATTTATTTAACTCCGAACAAATTGCTATGATGAACGACTTGTTGGGGGTATGGCAAAAAAACAATAATAGCAAACAAGGTAATCTTACTGGATTAATTGAAAACCAAACAATTTTAAATAAGTTATTGCCATTTACTGTAAAAACAATTGTTGAAGTTGATAATGGTATTTGTTTTTTACCAGACCATTATGTTTATATTTTATCATTTACATATTTAGGTCATAAGGTTTTTTACTTAACAAAAGACCAATTGTATAATATGAAAACAGATGTAATTGACCCACCTTCTGTTGCCGATAATAAATATTATTTTACAGATATTTTTTATGGATTTTCTCAAAGATTTTTAATTTACCCTGCGATTAGTATAACAAGTGGGGAACTGCCTATTTTGTATTATGTATCTGAACCATCACCTGTACTTTGGGATTATACAATAGTATCTGGGAGGCAAGTTTATAACCCTCTTACTAGTTTTCAACCATTATGGGACGAATTAACAGCACAAGAAATTTGTAATAGGTGTTTAAAGAAATTAGGGGTGCATTTTAAAGATGGGGACTTTGTAAATTATGGTAATTCAGTAATTCAAACAGCAAATTAATTATGGCTATAATGTCAAAACGTATGCTTATTCAAAGGCTTGAAAGGCACATGAATAATGGCTATCCAAAGGATGACTGGACTGTAACAGAGAATCAAATGTTGCTTTATATTGATGCAGCAATTCCTGTTGTAATGAAGGGGCAAATGTTTGAAAATGCAAAGGTTAGCGGATTATTTGAAACACCTGAAGCATACTTAGCAACATACGATTTTACTATTGTCAATCAACGTTCAAATACAACTGAATGGTATATTACATTACCACAAACACCTTTAGCATTACCTGATGGTTATGCGATTACTGATGTGTATTTTATTGATGGTGGTTTTGAAGGACAAAGATGTTACTACCTTGCACCAAAAAGACAATCATACAGAAACAATATACCAAAGCCTGATGGGGTTTATTTTAGAATAGAAGGCAGAAAAATGTTTTTACAAGCAACTAGCAACCAACCATTATACAACTACACAATAAGCGTTCAAATGCCTATTAGTAGAACAGATGATATTGATGCAGTAATGAATATTCCAGACGATGCACTTGAGATGATTTTTAATGCAGTTGTGAAGCAATTGGTTCAAAGAATACAAATGCCTT
>JACCDG010460150.1_pt1 | contig 10107 bp, 8 predicted proteins | sample 7442471 | NCBI WGS metagenome assembly JACCDG01 (sample SAMN15323444, study PRJNA562643) | freshwater metagenome | isolation source: river surface water | place: USA:Blue River Watershed | collected 2017-08-17 | reverse complement strand
CCACATCAATGGCCTCAATATTTAAATGAATTGGTTGCGTATCGATAATCATTCTTATAATTATCCCATCTTGCGACCACGAATAACACCCATACTCTTATCTTTGGTATTGGCTTTGCCAATATTGGGGATTTTTGCCGCATTGCTGAACCCTCAGTCCAGCAGTGGTGACGTGCTTGGGCACCTTTTAACCACAGTCTTACCGGGATATGCCTGGACCACCTTGTTGCTGGCTTTGGGGGTGACCGTTGGGGTTGCGAGCATGGGCATCATCACCGCCTGGTTAGTGGCCACTTGTGAATTTCCAGGTAAAAGAATCTTCGAATGGGCCTTGATTTTGCCTCTGGCCATGCCGACCTACGTGATGGCTTATGCCTATACCGATTTCTTTCAATTCTCAGGTCCTATTCAAACAGTATTAAGAGACTTATTGGGCGTTGATCGCTTGCCTTGGTTCCCTGAACCAAGATCTTTGTGGGGCGCCATTTGTGTTTTGAGTTTGGCTTTGTACCCATATGTTTATCTTTTATGTCGCACAGCTTTTTTAGAGCGCAGTCCTCGATTAATTGAAGCAGCACGAACACTGGGTGCTGGACCTTGGGGAGCGTTTTGGCAAGTGGCTTTGCCGATGGCAAGACCAGCGACCATGGCGGGCGTTGCTTTGGCATTGATGGAAGCTGTGGCTGATTACGGTGCCATGTCTTATTTTGGTGTACAGACCATGACCACTGGTATCTACAGAGCTTGGTTGAGCATGGGCGATCGCATGGCGGCGGTGCAATTATCTGCAGCCTTGTTGGGCGTGATTTTTTTACTGCTACTTTTAGAACATGCCAGTCGTCGAAAAATGCGCTTTGCTGCCAGTGGTCAACGCTTTAGACAAATCAAACCTTGGCGTTTACAAGGAAAGATGGCTTTTTGGGCAAGCTTGGCGTGTTTATTGCCTTTGTTATTTGGTTTTATTTTGCCGGTCATCATCATGGCGTATTTGGCCATTTCAAGTGGCGAGAGTTTGAACGAACGCTATTGGAGTTGGTTGGGTAATACCATCGGTTTATCTACGCTCACAGCGATTTGTGCTGTTGCTATTGCTGTGTGGTTGGCCTACAGCGCAAGACTTGCCAAAGGTGGATTGCAGCAAATGGTGAATCGCATGGTCAGCTTAGGCTATGCCGTGCCAGGAGCTGTTTTAGCTGTGGGTATTTTGGTCTTGTTGGGGCAACTTGATATTGCTTGGTTGATTTCTGGTTCAGTGGTGGTTTTGGTTTATGCGTATTTGACACGCTTTTTATCTTCCAGTTTGCAAACAGTCGAAGCTGGTTTGAGCAAGATCACACCAAGCATGGATGCCAGTGCCATGAGTTTAGGATCTGGCCGTTGGGAACTGTTGAGAAAAATTCATTTGCCACTGTTGCGCCGCAGTTTATTAACAGCTGGTTTGCTGGTGTTTGTGGATGTCATGAAAGAGTTACCGGCCACTTTGGTTTTACGACCATTTAACTTTGATACCTTAGCAGTTGTGACATATCAACTGGCTGCGGATGAGCGCCTTGCTGAAGCTGCTTGGCCGGCCTTGACGATTGTGTTGGCAGGTCTTCTGCCAGTGATCATTCTATCGAGAGCAATGTCTAAAGACTAAGCTTGTGGCGTGACGCCAAGAATCTCATGAAGTTTGGGTGAAGTGGTTGTGTACTGAAGATGTATTGCTTGTCCAGGATAAACAAGGGCAGCACATCCATAAGCCGCTAAAGTTGCTTCATGAAAGCCGCACACGATTAATTTCTTTTTGCCAGGATAGGTGTTGATATCACCCACCGCAAAAATGCCAGTAGTACTGCTTTGAAATTTTTCTGTGTCTACCAGCACTTGTTTATTTTCTAAATCGATGCCCCAGTCAGCAATCGGTCCTAACTTTGGAGATATGCCAAGTAAAGGAAGCAGAGCATCTAAAGGCAGGTGATGCGTTTGCCCATGAAAGTCTGCGACTTCTAGGCTGATTATTTTTTCACCGCTTGCTTTGAAGTTGGTGACCTGTCCTACTTGAACTTTGATCAAGCCTTCGCTACATAATTTTTGAAAACGTTGAATCAAGGACTCTTCGGCTTTAAAAACATCGCGTCTGTGAACCAATGTGACACTTTTAGCAATACCCGCTAGTTGAATAGCTGCTTCTAAGGCTGCGCTTTCCCCACCATTGATCACAACATCTTGATGGGCAAATTGTTTTGCTTCTTTGAATTTATAAAATACTTGGGTGCCTTCATGTGCATCGATACCAGGCAACGCTAATTTGCGAGCTTTGAATGCGCCCACACCTGCAGAAACAATGATGACTTTACTGATGAATGTTTCTTGAGATGTCTGCACATCGAAGCGACCATCGGCACGTTTTTCTACCAGGGTAACTTCTTGATTAAAGTGAGAGGGTGTTTTTAGAACTTTGATTTGCTCTTGCAAACGATCAATCAACTCTTGACCGGTGCAAAAAGGAATGCCGGGAATGTCGTAAATTGGTTTGTCTGCGTAGAGCTCAACGCATTGACCACCTGCTTGAGGCAGGGCATCAATCAAATGGGCTTTGATGCCCAATAGGCCTAGCTGAAATACTTGATAAAGACCAACCGGTCCTGCGCCGATAACAATTGCATCTGTCTCAATGGTTGCTTGTTTATCTGCCACAGGATCTTTCTAAAAGATACTTTAGCGAACTAATTCGCCTAATTTGTTTTTCTTATCTTTCCAGTCGTCTGCATCTGCCAAACCTTCTTTTGACTTAGTGATCGATGGCCACTTAGCTGCAAGTTCAACGTTCAACTTGATATAAGCTTGTTGATCACCTGGCACATCATCTTCAGCGTAAATGGCGTTGACTGGACATTCTGGAACGCAGACTGCGCAATCAATGCACTCATCCGGATCAATGACCAAGAAGTTAGGACCTTCACGGAAACAATCCACTGGGCAAACGTCTACGCAATCGGTGTACTTACAACGAATACAGGCTTCAGTTACAACATAAGTCATGGCATCAATCTCAAAGAAGATGAAAAACGATATTTTATCTTAGACGGGGCAAAATATCGCAGATAGCCTTATTGTTAGGCGTGTCATCGGCATTTCTAAGTGATTTAAATCAATGACATACAATAAAGAAAATCAAGAAAACGTATAAAAACAGGAGACAAATATGTCACAAAATGCACAAAAACCGAAGATTTTGGTCGCGCGAGCCATTTTTCCAGATCTTTTGGCTGAATTGGAGAAGGTCGCCATTGTTCAATCTAATCAAGATGACCATCTTTGGAATGCAGCTGATTTGAAAGCTGCTTTGGCAGATAAGGATGCGGCCATTGTGTCGGGTGGTGAGCGCGTTGACGCAGATATTCTGAAAGCCTCCCCAAATTTAAAAATTGTTTCAAACATTGCAGTCGGTTATAACAACTTAGACATGCCAGCATTCAAGGCAGCCAATGTGATGGCCACCAACACACCGGATGTGTTGACGGATACCACAGCCGATTTTGGTTTTACTTTGATGATGGCAACAGCACGTCGCGTCACTGAAAGTGAGCAATGGTTAAGAGCAGGGCATTGGGGCAAGTTCTCAATTTGTGATGCGCCACTCTCTATGGACATTCATCACTCGACCTTGGGCATCATGGGCATGGGTCGTATTGGTCAAGCGATTGCTAAACGCGCGCGTGGTTTCAATATGAAAGTGAATTACTTCAATCGCTCACGCTTGCCTGAGGATTTAGAAAAAGAATGCGGTGCTACTTATGTTGATCGTGAAACTTTACTCAAAGAATCTGATCACATTATTTTGGTGATGCCTTACACCCCAGAGAATCATCATCTCTTTGGTGAAAAGGAATTGAATTTAATGAAGCCGACGGCAACCCTTGTGAACATTGCGCGTGGCGGCATTGTTGATGAGCTTGCCTTGGCAAAAGCTCTTAAAGAAAAGAGAATTTTTGGCGCAGGCTTGGATGTGTTCGAAGGTGAGCCAAAAGTGATTCCAGAATTATTGTCACTGAAGAATGTGGTGTTGGCTCCGCACATGGCGAGTGCTACAGAGAAAACCAGAAGAGCGATGATTCAGTTAGCGATCAAAAATTGTTTGGCTGGTTTGAATGGTCAAACGCCACCAAATTTATTGAAAGCTTGAAGCTAGAACGATTTGAATCGAATAGATTTAAATCAAGAAGATTAAAACTTAATCTTGAGCGCTTGGTGTTTTGGTGTCATTGATGGTGGTTTCTTTTACAGCCACCTCGATGCCACCAAATCTATCAGCAACCCAGTTGTAAACTTTGCATGCTAACCAGAGCAAGCCAAAGCCAACCAAGGCATTCAGAATCAATGCTGAAATCACTGTGAAGCCGGGCAATTCGCCATCTCTTACAAAAGCAACGAAGAGAGCCAACAAAACGATCGGCACTGAAAAACTTAAATACACCAATACCAATGTCTTGGCCGTATGAAGAGGGTCGACATACACAATTTCTCTTTTGGTGTATTTGGTGCTGGGCATTTTATTTTTCGATGAAAAGTAAATATTGGTTGAATTGCCCGCAATTCTATACCAAATCTAAAATTAATGTTGCATCGCAATAAGGCTGCTTCATGGCCCTTTGTACTTTAAAGCCTTTGCTTCAAAGTCTTTACTAGAGGTCTTGTTTAAACCAAGCCTTCGAATAAAACCACTCCGACCGTATCGCCGGCCTGGATGTTTTCTTGATCATGAGCCAAAACAATGAAGCAATCTGCTTCACTCATGGAGCGCAGAACCCCTGATCCTTGGGCGCCAGTGATGCGGACTGTTCTGTTACCAGTCGCATCTGTGGATAAGATGCCACGCTGGAACTCAGTACGACCAGGACGTTTGCGGATTGCTTCAACCGTTTTTGCTTGCATCATCGGTGGAGCTACTTGAGTTGCTCCACTCATCGCCAATAAAGCATTTCTGACGAATTGATAGAAGGTCACCATCACAGCAACGGGGTTACCTGGCAAACCAAATAAAACCGCGCGATGTTGATCTCCTTGAATTGAACCAAAAGCCATCGGTCTACCTGGGCGCATCGCAATCTTCCAAAAGCTCACGTCACCAAGTTCACGCATGATTTGCTTTGTATAGTCAGCTTCTCCAACAGAGACTCCGCCAGAAGTGATCACGGCATCACAGCTTGATGCTGCTTTACTGAAAGCGGCACGCATTGCATCCGGATCATCTTTAACAACACCAAAATCATGAAGTTCAACATTCAAGCGACTCAACATACCAAAGAGGGTGTAGCGATTGCTGTCGTATACGCAGCCATCATCCAATGGTTGTCCAATGGAGCGAAGCTCATCACCAGTTGAAAAGAATCCAACCTTGAGACGGCGTTTGACTGTCACAGAACCAATCCCCAAAGATGCGATCAAACCTAAGTCGGATGGTCTGATGATCTTGCCGGCAGATAAGGCTGCTTGACCAATCGATAGGTCCTCACCTTTTAAACGACGGTTATCGCCAGCTCTGATCACAGAAGATTGAAACTGAATCTGGTCGCCATCGACTTTGACTAATTCTTGAGGAATGGTAGTGTCACAGCCAGCAGGCATCACTGCACCTGTCATGATGCGAACGCATTCGCCTTGATTCACCATGCCGTCAAATGCATTACCAGCAAAACCCTTACCGATCATGGTCAAAGAAGTCACGCCATCTTTAACAATCGATGTGCCACTGAAGGCATAGCCATCCATGGCTGAGTTATCAGCAGATGGCACATTGATCGGGGAGATGATGTCATTGGCTAGAACACGTCCCAGTGAGTCATAGATGGAGACTGTTTCTGTTTCAAGGGCCAATGAGGCAGGTCTAACAAAGTCGTCAACAATTTTTGTTGCAACTTCAACCCGCAATGATTCTGGGTCATAGTCAGACATGCAAGTGACAACTGAATTGAGGGTGGGTAATGAGCTCATCTAAATAGTTCTTGTTTTAGCTGATGAAAATACTTAGCCACCGATATAAGACATTTCAACTTTGCGCTTGCCTTCCATTTCTGGGGAGCCACGCAGTTCAGAATATCGATCGGTGCGGTGAGACCAAACCTGCGCAATGGCATTGCTGATCTCTAAATCTGATTTACCGGCACGAAGCAAGGCTTTTAAATCATGACCTTCGGTGGCAAATAAACACAAATACATTTTTCCTTCAGTGGATAAACGAGCTCTTGAGCAATCTTTGCAAAAGGCTTGAGTCACGCTAGAAATTACGCCCACTTCGCCAGATCCATCAACATAGCGCCAGCGCTCAGCAACTTCTCCGGGGTAGTTAGGATCAATATTTGTTAGTGGGAAGGTTTCATGAATCTTGGCAATCACGTCGGCAGAAGGTAGAACCTCTGTCATATTCCAACCATTGGATGCACCCACGTCCATGAACTCAATGAAGCGCAAAATCACATCACTGCCTTTGAAGTACTTGGCCATTGGAATGATCTCGTGATCATTGGTTCCCTTTTTAACAACCATGTTGACTTTGATATTTTTAAAGCCAACTTCTCTGGCTGCTTCAATGCCATCCAATACATCACCCACTGGAAAGCCAACATCATTCATCTGCTGAAAGGTTGCATCATCTAAACCATCAAGACTGATGGTCATTCTGGTCAGGCCAGCATCTTTCAAAGCTTGAGCTTTTTTTCGTAATAAGCTGCCATTGGTGGTCAGAGTTAAATCCAATGGTTGACCGCTCAATGTTTTTAGAGAGGCTAACATTTCAATTAGTTTTTCAATGTGCTTGCGAAGCAGGGGTTCGCCACCGGTTAGACGAATTTTTTCTACGCCGTGCTCGATGTAGATTTTTGCCAAACGAACAATCTCTTCAAAACTTAAAAGATCCCCATGAGATAAATAGGGGTAATCCTTGTCAAAGACCTCTTTGGGCATGCAATAAGTGCACCGAAAGTTACAACGGTCGGTGACTGAGATTCTTAAATCATGAAGGCGTCGCCCACGGGTATCGGCTAGCAGGCCATTAGGACTCAACAGCTGTTCCGGGATGACCGGAACATGGCTGTCGATTTTTCTTTGGCGCTCATCAATGAGGGGTATGACTCTTTCTGACATAACGCTCATTGTAGAACTAAGTTCACTTTTCGATTGTTTGTTCTTTTCCGCCAGTTTCTACTAGAACCATAGGACCAGTTGAAACTTCAACTGGTGGCTTTGGCTCACGTGGCGGGTGTGAGATCACTGGCTCAGCAGCAATTTGCACACGAACTTCTTCTAATTTCTGGTTGTCTGTGTTCACCCATACCATTCCAGCAGACTCAATCACTGAAGTTAGTTCAGACGTTTTTAATGGCTGAAACTCAACTTTTGGCAATGGAGCAGGTGCTGGAGTTGGAGTGGCTACTGGAGCTTCAACAGAAACAGCTGCTGGTGCAACTACTGCAGGTGCAACAACAACTGGTGCTGGCGATACTTCAGCAACAAATACTGGGGCTGCTGGTGCTACTGAAGCAGGACTTGAAGTATCAGTATTCATTGAAGCATTAACTTCAGATGAAGTCACTGCTGCAGCTACCGCAGCAACTGCAACTGTTGTTGCTACATCTGAACCCTCAAGGTTGGTATCTTGAGTATTTTCTGAGCGGTCTGCACGATCACGACCACGGTTGCGGCCACGACGATTACGACCACGACGACGCTCATCACCTTCAGCGGCTTCACCACTCTGAGGAACTTCAGCGTGAGTCAATAAATCTTTGGCTTGATCTGCTTTCGCATCTTGATTGGCTTCAGGTTTATTTTGACGCTGATTGCGGCCATTGCGTTGATTTGGTTGACGTGCTTCTTTGTTGTCAGCCTTCTCTTCGCCATCACGTGGAGTTTGATTGCGCTCGCCCGCTTCATTCTTGTTGCGGTTGTTGCGATTACGGTTATTACGGTTGCGGTTATTGCGATCACCATTTCTATCACTGGCTTCGCCACGACCACGACCGTTGTTTGTTCGCTTGTCAGCAGTCTTAACTTCTTCTTTGGCGCCGAAAAGTTTCTTGATGAAACCGATCAAACCACCTGAAGATTGTTTTTCACCAGCCACTTTGCGCTCTGCACGTGGAACGCTGGCAGGAGCAGGTTGGCTTGGTCTTACAACTTTAACAGCTGCTTCTTGACGTGGCTTGGCTTCTTCAGCTTTGCGATTCAAGATGGTGTCAGATTCAAGTTCTTTGCTGGCTTCATCAGCCATCGCGTAACTTGCTTTTGGATCATCTAAACGAGGATCGTCGTGACGCAAACGCTCAAGCTTGTAATGAGGTGTTTCTAAGTGTTTGTTTGGCAATAGCAAGACGTTTACTTTGAAACGACTTTCAATCTTGATCACTTCAGCACGTTTCTCGTTGAGCAAGAATGCTGCAACGTCCACAGGTACCTGACAGTGAATCGCGGCCGTATTTTCTTTCATCGCTTCTTCTTGAATGATGCGAAGAACTTGCAAAGCTGAAGACTCAGTGTCACGGATGTGACCTGTGCCATTACAACGTGGGCAAGTAACGTTGCTGCTTTCTGATAGTGCAGGGCGCAAACGTTGACGTGATAGTTCTAGAAGACCAAAGCGTGAAATTTTGCCCATTTGAACGCGAGCACGATCGTGACGCAAAGCGTCTTTCAAGCGTTGCTCAACATCCTTTTGATTCTTCGAAGACTCCATGTCGATGAAGTCGATCACGATCAAACCACCCAAGTCGCGCAAACGCATTTGGCGAGCCAATTCGTCAGCAGCTTCTAAGTTGGTTCTAGCGGCTGTTTCTTCAATGTCTGAACCACGAGTAGAGCGAGCAGAGTTCACGTCCACAGAAACCAAAGCTTCTGTGTGGTCGATCACGATCGCGCCACCAGATGGTAGGGTCACTGTGCGAGAGTAAGCGGTTTCAATTTGGTGTTCAATTTGAAAGCGTGAGAACAAAGGCACATCGTCTTGGTAACGTTTGACGCGTGACATGTTGTCAGGCATCACCACAGACATGAACGAGCTGGCTTGTTCGTAAATTTCATCGGTATCGATGAGGATTTCACCGATATCTGGTTGGAAGTAGTCTCTGATGGCTCGGATCACCAAGCTAGACTCTAAGTAAATCAATAGAGGAGCTTGATTGCCGTTGGCAGCTTCATCGATCGCTGTCCAAAGCTGCATCAAGTAGCTCAAGTCCCACTGTAATTCTTCGGCACTTCTACCAATTCCGGCAGTTCTGGCAATGATGCTCATGCCATCAGGAACTGTTAATTGGCTCATGGCTTCGCGCAACTCGTTGCGGTCTTCGCCTTCAATACGACGAGAAACGCCACCACCTCTTGGATTATTTGGCATTAGAACCAAATAACGACCTGCTAAAGAGATAAAGCTAGTTAAAGCAGCGCCTTTGTTGCCACGCTCTTCTTTTTCCACCTGAACGATGATTTCTTGTCCTTCGCGCAAAGCATCTTTGATGCCTGCAGAGCGAACGTCAATACCGTCCTTGAAATAAGCTCTTGAAACTTCTTTGAAAGGCAAAAAGCCATGACGCTCTTCACCGTAGTTCACAAAGCAAGCTTCTAGTGAGGGTTCAATGCGTGTGATCACGCCTTTGTAGATATTGCCTTTACGTTGTTCACGTCCAGTTGTTTCAATATCAATGTCGATCAGTTTTTGACCATCAACAATAGCTACGCGCAGCTCTTCTTGCTGGGTAGCGTTAAATAACATTCGTTTCATTTAAATCTCCGTCCTGCAGCCAGGCAGCCATCGCGGTGAGCGAAACGGAATTGAAGGGATTGCGCGAGGCAATCTCTGTGATGACAAACTTCACTACACTCGCTGACTTATTCTTCTTTGCGGGTCAGCGTGCGCTTAAATTCTTTTATCTGTTTCGCAGTTCGCGGCACTATGCCAGCCAACTTTGCGTCTCATTACATCAGGGGAGAGGCGAACCCTGGAAATATTTTTGGCTATTTCAAACCCAGCTTGGGGCGCTACCATGCAAACAATAAATTTGATGTTGCGCAGCAAGATAGGTCATTATATGTCATATGAACAGTAATTCGGTAACCCAACACATTGTTTTATTT
>JACCDG010657308.1_pt1 | contig 10108 bp, 24 predicted proteins | sample 7442471 | NCBI WGS metagenome assembly JACCDG01 (sample SAMN15323444, study PRJNA562643) | freshwater metagenome | isolation source: river surface water | place: USA:Blue River Watershed | collected 2017-08-17 | reverse complement strand
TGGGGTTTCTCCTTGTGGGGTTTTGTTCTTAACTGGAAATAGTCTCTCACAATGGGGCTTGATTGTCGAGATTTATTTTTAGAAAGATTTGAACCTTCGAGGAAGTTTGCGGGAGTTGAAGGGTATTTCGACTCTTTCCAAGAAGTATATGATGAAAAGGAGGAAATGTCAAATGAAGAAATGCGAAAAGTGTGAAAAAGAATTTGATCAAAAGTATCCTGAACAAAAGTTCTGTTCAAGAAGTTGCTCGGCTAAAGTAAACAATTCCAAAAGTCAAAAGCGTTACAAAACAAAACGATGCAAAAGGTGTGATGCTCTTATTTTGTCCAAAAACACATATTGCCCAAATTGTATAAAAGATGGGATTCATCTAAAGGGAGGGGTGTTTTTAAAGAATAAAACGATCAAAGATGTATTGTATCAGGTCGGATCGAATAAATATGGAGTTATTCGACAACACGCTAAAACAGTTATCCGAGACAGAATTCAAGAATGTTCAAACTGTAAATATTCAAAACATGTTGAGATATGCCATATCAAAGCAATTTCCTGTTTTTCGTTAGACACTACTTTGGAGATTGTTAATCATCCCGACAATCTTGTTTTATTGTGTCCTAATTGTCATTGGGAGTTTGACAGACATTTATTAAAGTTATAAAATGGTGGACGGAGAGGGATTTGAACCCATCGACCTCGACCTTATAAGGATCTTGCTACTAACCAGACTGAGCTATCCGTCCACGATGCTTTATCGGTTAGAATCCTAATAAATGGAGCCCTTGCGGTACGCTTAGTCCATTCGGTTGAGTACAGTTAATATATTAACACATCATTCAGTGAGAAGCAAGAGAAAAAAGCGACCATGGGTTTTCCATGAGGATCGAATGAACCGATGGGTTTTCCAAGAGAGGTGAGTGAGACAAGGTGGGAATTGTTTTTTCGACATAAACTTCCTTGGCATGATTCCGTTCCCATCTGATCGCAAGCCAAGTCATGGTAAGGATGAATGTCACTTTTAACAAGGTTTCCCAAAAGTCATGAATGTATTTCGTCCCGTCTCGATAAATGGAAGTTCCCAAGATGATTGAATAGATAATGACCATTGCGAGGAAATACGGATTCATGGTTAGTCTCCTTTGATTGGGTTAGGGATATAGTGTCACACATCATTCAGTGAGAAGCAAGATCAATATTCAACATTTGTTGTGGTGAGGATTTGAAACTTCCATCCAAGATCCTCCATTTCTTTCACAATGTCATCAAACTCCCATTCTTCAATTGTGTCACTGACTTTCTCTTTGGAAGCATTCCATTCTGATTCAAAAAATTCCGGAGTAATGCATTCCATTGGTGTTCTAGAATGAGAAACGTCCATCAACGTATCGGTGCCGGGGCTGTCACCTTCCCATGGGGTAGCAATAATAAACATGGTTAGTCTCCTTTGGTTGGGTTAGGGGTATAGTCTCGCACATCATTCAGTGGGAAGCAAGATCTATTTCAAATTTCGATAACTTCGATCACGCTATTCCGCAGAACGTCTCGCGGAAGCCAAATGGCGGAATCAGAGCCATTTCCCGCAAGGAATGGGACTTTGACGAATCCTTCCACATCTTCCGTAATGATCGCGTTGTAATTGAACATAAACGTTGCAAGATCGTCTTTTTCGATAATTTTGGACTTAAAAATACCCAACGGAGTTGTGAAAATCAACTGATAATGCTTATCTTTCATTTTGTTTCCTTTTAGGTTAATACTTTTACGACGAAAATAGTGTCTCACATCGGAGCAAGGATGTCGAGATTTATTTCAAGGTTCTTTTTTGAGCAATTCTTTAACCTTGTCAATTTCTTCCTTGGTATGGACAACCCCGCCCGTATTGAGTTGCAAATACCATTCCAATACTTCTTTTCGGGTTTTGAGGTTGTTTACAGAGAAGACAAAGTTAGCCCCATTGGAGCGAAACAGACGGGGAATGTCATCAAAGTCTTTTAGGTAATTTCCGTTGAAAATGGGAAGTTCATTACGGAGAAACTTTCTGACCGCTTCCAGACGTTGTTTCCCGTCAACAAGGACCATTTCTCCTTTATATGATCCTTGCCAATTTGGATGATTGAACAAGATGGTTCTGGAGCCCATTCCTTCTTGAAGACAATATTCAACATAAGCAATCTGTTTGTCTTCCGTCCAAACATGTCCTCTTTGGAAATCTGGATCGAGATTGAGCCCTAACCCTCCCGGAGTTTCACGTTCATCATATGATTTCAAGGTCGCTTCAAGCATTCCCCATGAAGTTGTAACATTGTAGCAGGGAGGTTGGAAGAATTTGGGGATATCGGTGACTTTCACGGGGTTGCTCCTTTGTTGATGTTGAATATCCTAATCCTTTTGCCTGTAGGAAGCAAGAATTAAATCAGGATATTCTTCATGAACATTGGTTTACTTCATTTTCTCGAAGATTTCCATGAACTTTTCGGCGGTGGCATATTCGGTATTGAACATGACAGTCGGAGCCGCAAGCCAGAATTGCGCCAGCAAAACAGTAAAGACAGCGCAACAAATGCAACCCAAAATAAGCGAAATATAATGAGTTACTTCAAATACATCTGAGGCGTCACAAACTCGCCAAGTTTGCCCAACGGTTTTCGATTTCTTTCGCAGCATGATTGCGACTTTCAGGAGAATGCCCGCAAGGATAGCGCAAAGGACGATAAGCACACCCTTTGTCCAAAGATCAACGTGGACCTGTTTTGCGACCACTTCGACGGTCTTTGTTGCCACGGGGCCGAGCTTTTCAGCGGCGAACGAGATTGCCTGAGAAACGGCATTTGTGGCAGAAGCAATAACACGGGTGGGGTTTTCGATGTCCATGTGAGTTTTCCTTATGGTTTTTGGGAGTTTTTGGGTTGAGGATTAAAGAGTAAGGGAAATTGGATTAGAAGTCAATCACTTATTCAAGTAAGCATCATTAGGGCAGATCCATCTTCGTCATACCGTATTCCGCAACGGATAAGATAGATAATGTCGTCTTCCGTAGCGACTTTGGCAAGTTTGTCAAGGTCACACCTGATATAAATTGCCTCATGTCCTGCGCCTGTGACAATCTGACCCGGCTTACGAGACGGCAAAAGCTGACTGAGCTTGAGCAATCCGCAAAGATCCCGATAGGACGAGGGAGGATTTTCAATCCCTTCAAAATCAAGATATTTATTGTCATGCGTATCAAACAATTCGATTAGTTCATCGCGGTCCATGATATTTCTCCTTATCGGGAATAATTGAAGGGCTGAGTTGGTTGGAAACAGGGAGGGAGTTTCTTAGCTTTAGTGGTAGTATGTCCTGAGTAATTTTCACTATTGACGCAATAACCGTTTCCGGTATGTTTAACGACAACATGAGTAGGAAATGCCATAATACATTGGGCAGTTTTCATATGATATTCTCTGCCAGTGCTGGTTAATCCACCGGGATACGAAAATGTGACCTTATCTCCCGGTCGAATTCCATTGAAGGTGTTGCTCATGTGGGGTTTCCTTTTGTTGAGGAATAGTCTCTCACATTCAGGAAAGGAAGTCGAGATTTATTTTACGAGATTGCCCGGATAATCCATGGGTCTTCCCGTAACTTTTCCTGCATCGAAGTTGCTTGTGCTGCGGTCATAGCGATATTTACCATCGCTACAATTTAGACACTCGTACCCCTTAATGCGGGTGCGACCAATGATCTTTATCCGTTTGCCGGATTTTGTTTTGTAGGTTCGTCCGATGCGAAATGCGAATGGGGATTGTTTTGCCATGGGGATCTCCTTTTGTTGAGGAATAGTCTCTCACACTTCTCTATAAGAAGTCAATATAAATGTTCAGAAAAGAGTTGAAGCTGTCCCTCTGGATTTCTATACCATACTGCCATTTTCTCTACATATTGGGTTGCTTTCCCGGCAGGTAAAGGGTTGTCATTACGACAATGGGCGTAGCCAGTTATATTTCTAATTTGTCCTGCGGCATCAGCGACAATCCATGCTTCTTTCCGATCCATGAAAACATTATCTTGATCCACAAATCCCATGATCCAATTGTTTGGTTGTAGGATATTTAGGTTATTTACTTGATTGAGGCAATCGCCATGGCGGGGACCACAAATGATGGTGTTGTCTCGTTTGATGGCGGCACAAACAACGTATCGGGTATGGTGAGAGCGCATAATGGGTTACTTTTGATTTGGTTTGAAAAAGAGTCAGGGTGAAAAAAGAGGACGATTTCACATATTATGGTTGATCATTCCATTCCCGTGAGGATTCGAACCCCATTACACCCTGCAAAGGGTTGCTTTGCCATTAAGCTACGGTTTTATGTTAGTCGCTTTTTCCACCCTGACAAAAATAAACACCGGGAAAAAGTAAAGGATTTCACATATATATGGCTGATCAGGCCGTTCCAGAAATTTTCTTGCAAGGATTTGAACCCTGATACCCCGTTGCTCACGGAGAGTTTTGCCGTTAAACTACAATACTTATTTCCGTCTTCTTTACTTTTCACCCCGGTCAAAGAGAAAGACAAGGGGTAGGGTGATGAGTCTTTTGTAACGCCTTCTCCTTTACAGGAGGGTTATCGCTCTTTATTTGAGTCATTTGCTCCCCTTGTCTTAGATTTTAGAAAGAGCAGACAAGGGAGAGCTTTGTGATGTTCATCGTACCACGGATGCGCGTAACTACCACTCCCTTGTCTTGAGTTCTTTGGCTTCTGCAAGCAATTCTTGCGCCCCCTTTCCTCACTTGGGAATCTACATCGTATCACAGTAATTAGGGCAAAGGCAAGACTTTCTTTGGAGTTTCTTCAAGACGAGCGTATTTGGGGTCGGACGCAATGAATTGGCGGAAAGAAAAATCTAATGGTTTACAATAAGCATTAGCATATATGGACCTTGCAGCCTGATCCCCAGCTATGTGTCCTTTCGCAAAAGCAACACGAAGAAGCTCAAAAACTTCTCTCTTTGTAAAATACTGGGCATGAGAGCGCATGTGTTCCTTTCCTCACTTGGGAATCTACATCGTATCACAGTTGATCTTAGAATGTCGAGAAAAAAGTGAATCAATCTTCCGTGGCATGAATGGCATCGCGTCTGGCATTATCGAAGTTCCGTTTTTTTCTTCCAAGCCATTTATGGGGAACAGTAAGATTGGTCTTTTTGTATTCGGAAGGGTCATTCAGGATGATAGCGGCTCTATAATCCCCTTTGTAATTCAACACAACTGCCCATTTGCCGGGAGAGAGTTCTACTTCCCATGCCATTACCGAATAGGCTACTTCTTTTTTCATTATGTTTTCCAACGTGGTTGATCTTCGGAAATACCAACTCGATTTGCAAATTCGTATCCTCCTTCTACTAGTTGGGCATCGGGTCCATGTTCATCTTCAACTTTTCCTTCAAGATTTACAAGAAGTTGCCAAAACAACGAAATCAGATTTTCTTTTTCGTCTTGAGACAGTTTCATTTGGAATCCTTTACTTTTGTTTTGTTGAAGGTAGTGGCAAACAGGGACGTTAGTTCTTATCAGGAACAAAGCTGATTGATGTCTAGGTGTATTTGCCGTCTACTAGCTCCCCCGTCTCCGCAGTGGGGAGGGTTGGATTTTACTCCCATATGATTTAAGAGTGTCGCATGATTGAGGTTAAATGCCAACCTTTACTTTTTGTTTTCTTAATGGGTTGGTCTTTCCATCCGCCCAATTCTTGAGCAATTTTTTCAAGAACTTTCTTCCATGAGGAGATACTACGAACCATATACCCATGCTTGTCCTTTTTGGTAGAAATGAGTTTTTCAAGCACTACATCCCATTCTACTCCATTGTCCCCTTCTACGGTATTTCGAGCGAAGAAACAAGCCATTTGAAAGCTGACACTTTCTAGAAGCGTTTGCCTTTCGCTTTCGTTGGCTGGCCAAACAGAAGGGTCGCCAACGTGAGATTGAGCGTAGTAGCAAGCCTCTGCCATGAAATCTAACAACGTTTTCATAAACACCTTTTGTTTTTGATTAGGTTAATATGGTCGCATGATTCACGATAGAAGTCAAGGGGTTTTTGCGTCCCGCAATTCTTTTTCGATCTTTCGCCGTTCCATCATTATGCGAATGAAGTGGCTACGGTAACGGTTGAACACATCTATTGCAGAATCAGCAGTTTTCTCCAATATGGAGGGTTTGACACCCGCTCCATGGAGAATTTCAATGAGTTCTTTGCGATGTTTTGTATCCATGGTGAAGATCAGACCTTATTTTCGCGAACATCCCGGTTGAGGGAACGCTTTGCGCGGTTACGGGTGCTTTTTGAAGAAATCCGCTTCGCGCTCTTTTTGATTCGACGATGGCAGGGATAATCATTGCCGGGACCAAGATGATCTTTTTTCAGTGGCATTGGAATCCTTTACTTTTGTTAAGATGGTGGGAACGGCGGGGTTCGAACCCGCGACAACCTGATTAACTTACCACTATAGTTTTCACTACCCTTGCGGTTTGTGGTCTGGACTATACCTTTATCCATTTCTGGATATTCGCCGTCTAGTTTTAAGACAAATCACTTTTTATTTTATAATTCATTGAGTTAATTATGAATGGCTGGATTAAGGCAAAAAACTTACGCCCCTCCCTTGTACCCATTCTTAAACGATATTTCCCCTTGCTTTTGTTTAGATTCCATAGTATCCCCCATTTTTCTTTAAAGTATAAAATAATTATTTCATTTTCTTCTTTGGTTAAGTAGGTGTTAAGTGTTATTTCCAATGAGTGGGGCTTTTCGTTTCTCTTTTTTACCGATCTTGATCCGTCATCCATATACCACAGCGCGATGCCTCGCATTGTTAAATTGTCTAAAAAACATCTGGTTATTTTCTTTTCCCCTTTATTGCTTTTTATGTCACCATATAACTCATATACCAACCGTTTCACGTATGGATGAGCGTGAACATAAACATTAACGGAGGGAAATAAACCGTCCTTTTTAATACGAACCGAACATTCACTCCCTAATGCTTCATCTATTAGAGATTTCTTATGCAATGCAAAATCCAGTTGTTTTATAGAATGTCTAAAGTAAAAGGTTGAACGCTGTTTCCCAGCATCCCCAATCAGAGCCCCGCTTATTATGCCATTAACTTCCAGTATGTCATTTTCCATAACACACTTATACAATAAAACAACTACAAATTCCTTTCTCTACACCAAGATTAAAAAGATGGTGGGCTGGATGGGAGTCGAACCCATAGGAACCTTTCGGTAGGCGGATTAAAAGTCCGCTGCAAAGCCATTATGCGTCCAACCCATAAGATTTCAAAAAGCATAGGGATGCGTCAGATGCTCTACCAACTGAGCTACGTTCCCTTAAAATTGTCCCGGATTAGCCAGCAACCGCTTCCGTTTCCGGTGCGGTTTCCTTGACCGGGAAGGGCTTTGTGAGGTCGATGGTCAGGGTATCCGACACTTCATACACATTGGTTCCCTTGCCCCGCTTGCCGGGTTCCGGCTTGATCACATCGACAACCTTCGCCTGTCCAATGAGAACCGCCAGATTGAGGATGATGGAGGCACGGGCATATTCAACGCCGAGGGTGGTTGCGAGTTGTGTGGTGGTGGTCTTCATGATTTTCCTTATGGGTTTGGGTTTATCTCTTACGATGAAAATAGTGTCTCATATCCTTTGAAGGATGTCGAGATTTGTTTTTACATTTATTCCTGTTCAGGGTGCTTTACCCCCAGATCGGCGCGAAGGTGGGGGAAATACAGGATTGATCCATTCCCCATCCCATCCGTTTGTACCAGTTCCATCTTGTCGAGGATATATGCGATGCTGGGATCGTCTTTGAAATCATAAGTAAGCATTTCCCGGACCAGTTTTATGGCAAAACGGGCAGGGTTGTTGGTTACGAATCCGATGCACTTCCCACCAAACATTCCACGACCAGAATAGTCGATGCGAAGGCTTGCATCCAGCTTAACTGCGATGCCATACAGTTCATCAACTTGCGTTTGATTGAGATTCATGGGGTTAATCCTTTACTTTTGTTTTGTTAGAAGTAGGGCCAGAAATATTTAGCGACAATAATACTCATAATAATAAAAGAAATTCCTGCCACGCCATCCAAAGGATGAGGGTTTTCCTTTTGGATTTTTTCCGATCCGCCACAGGCAAGAACATACAATTTGCATAAAAAAATGAAAGAAAAGAATGCCATTAGGATAGCAACTATCCAATTCCCTACTTGATTTAAAATTTCTATGTTCATTGCTTATCCTTGTTTCTTGAGAATGTTTCTACATGCCAAACAAGTGACACGACGCAAATCATGTTTTTCGCCTAAAGGACGGTCATTAAATGCCCATCCAGAGGCTAAACTATAAGATGGACGACAAGCGATTCCCCGTCCATCATCAGTTATCCCATGGACCTTACGACCGTTCAACCACGTTTCGCGTTCTTTTCTAGTTAGGGGCATCTTTTATCCTTTATTTATGCGGGGGGCATCTCTGACCTACCCCCCGCGCCTTGTAATGTTCAGGGAGTGCGTCCAAACTTGTCTTCAATCGCGAAGATTGCTTCCAGACGACGATTCGGGGGAACTGCAATCCCGACATGACCGGGAATTTCGGACGGGACGAAAGCCACCCGAATGCCGAAATCCTTGAACAGATACTTTGCCAGAAGGACGGGATTGTGATTCGCGCTTTTGGCATGGATTCCACGAAGGGAATTGACATGGCGCAGGGGATTGCGGGAAAGAGGATTCATTCCTTCACGAACGGGGCGAGCAGGGGGCATATCGCAATTCCAGACAACTGCGGTGGGGGCAGGGGCGGCGAAGGTCTTGTTCATTGTTTTACTCCGGGGTTAGGGGTGGTTTTTCTCTTGACTGTTAATAGTGTCTCACAATCGGTTTTGATTGTCGAGAAGATTTTTTAAAAACTTTTCCAGTAGGTCCATGCTCCATTTCGGAACAACCGGAACAAATTCTTGTTCATCAAGCCATCGTGACGGTAAAAAGTGGTCTTGGAGATTTTGACTCGCATGGGGATTCCTTTCTTGAAGAAGAATAGTCTCTCATATCCTTATTTGAATGGCGAGAAGATTTTTTAATTATTTCTTCTCAAATTTGAGAATTGTTTTCTCAAGAATGAGAAATAGAAAAAAGTAGGGGATTGGGGGAACTGGGGTTACTGAGGTGAAGGGGCTCACTTTTTCTTTGCTTGGATTTTATTGAAGGCATCGATTGCCTTTTTGAGTTCTGATTCGTTACGAGGGTCTAAGGGTTTATTAAGGATATCTTGAATAAAACCTTTTGTCCAGTAGACGGTGCCCTTGGATGGATGTTTGAATTCAGCGGATAAAGCTTCACCTATTCTTTGGATCTTGACAAACTTCACTAAAATTACATTTTGTTCTGGCATTAGGATCTCCGCTGTTTCTGGTTTATGATTTTTGGTATACTTCTTTTAAGGCTCAATCATAACCTTTTAAAAACAACAGGGAAGCTAAGACCAAATCCAATTTTCTCTGTCTCTCAACGATCTTAGCTTCCCTTCCAACTTACACATCTTTTTTCATCTACACAAAAATTTGATAATCGGTTATTTACGGGGCATCACGGATACGCATTGTGGACCTCCTTATGGTGATAACTAGCTTAGTTTTATCTATATAGTCTTAACAAAAAAGAACCGACTAGATCATCAGGGTCGATCCCTACTCCGATAGTTGAAGTTTGACATATCGTTGAACCTCCTTTCCAGTCCCAGTTTGAGAATTTAAACAGGACCAAGAAAACTTTTTGTAAGAGGCGAGATTGCCAGTGGAGTGTCTGACTCACTCCGGTTTAATCACTGTTTCCTCACGACTTCTTTACTCTCTCACATTCACCCGAGAGAGTAAAGAAGATTGTTTGCCTTTTTTCAGGCAGTAATGGAAGCCGCCTTGAAGGTGCGGAACTTGAGAATGTCCCGGATGGTGGTTTCACCCTTGTTCCACTTGGCGGCGATTTCCTTGACCTTCATCGTCTGCGCATCATCCCGGATCATCTGCGCATGTTCAAAAGTCAGCTTTTCCGGGGGAACGAAGGGAGCCGGGGTT
>JACCDG011529212.1_pt1 | contig 10109 bp, 8 predicted proteins | sample 7442471 | NCBI WGS metagenome assembly JACCDG01 (sample SAMN15323444, study PRJNA562643) | freshwater metagenome | isolation source: river surface water | place: USA:Blue River Watershed | collected 2017-08-17 | reverse complement strand
TCGCTAATCTGTAACGTGTTGGTCCGTGACTGATTGGTTAAACTAAATGACACAACTAAGTATGTAGAACTCTATGTGGAGGATTTACGGACGCGGGTTCGATCCCCGCCGGCTCCACCAATTAAAAGCCTCATCTTCGGATGAGGCTTTTTTCTTTTATGGGGATATTGTGTATTTATATTGATCGCGATTGGTGTCACAATCAGCCCAATTCAATCCCATCTTTTCATGAAGTTAAAAATATTCATTGCCTCTTTATTTGTGTTGATTCAAGCGCCTTTGGTAGTTGCTCAGACCAATGGGGGTTTGATTTTTGAGTGTGGTGCAGATAAGCGTAATCAATTAAAAAGTGAACTGAATGCCTATCAACAAGAATTGGGTGTCGATGCGTCTGTTTATGAGGTTCATGAGAGTGGCACTCGACTTCGTTTGAGCTTAAAAGATCCATCGGTTTATGGAACCTTGTATTTGCGCTGGGATCCTAAATACAACATCACTGAAGAGCGCATTTCTTTGCCAACTGCAAAAGGCTTGGCAGAGATTGAGACCGTTTCCAGGAAAGAAATCTTATTGGCCCTCATGCATCAGGGAAGGGAGACGGTTTTTGCTGGGAATGCTTGTCACATTAATGCCCTTAAAGAGCACGTGCAAATTAGACAGATGATTGTGGCTTGGTCAGAGCATCTTCATTGGAGCTTTCCGGATGGATCCTCTGCCCAATGGAATCAGCAGTATTGGGATCAGGGTAATTTAAAACCAGGTGCTTCACTGGATAAGGCGATGAGGGATTTTTTCATTCAGCCAGACAAGTGTTCAATTGGATGTTACACAGCCACCAAGATTGTCATTATTCAAGGAATCTTAGATTATTTTCGAAGAGTTAAAAAAGATGATGCGATGGCTGATGCCATCATCAACAGACTTAAATCAGACGATGATGTGTTGGTGGGCATTGAGCCTGGTGCCATGTGGTCTTTTCAAAAGCCAATCAATCCAGAAGAGCAAAAGCGTTTAGGCAAGTTGTTAAAAATTCAAGCCCAGGTTGCACCCATGAACTTCATACCGGGTGATTGGGTTTACTTTGTGAATACAGATAAAGACTCTTCAGAAAAAGATGGCTATGAAGGATCTAACTCTATTTACATGGGCAGGGCTTCATTCGATGATTTTTACAATGACAACGAGCATCATTATCTTTACAACGAAAAAATTCAGAATATCTATAACTGGCGCAATGGTGTGTTCAGTCGTTCGCGTCACTTTCAGCGCATGCAAACACTTTCAGCAGAGCAAGTTCATCAGTTTGGATTGAGTCCCGAGGAGGGCGGCTTCTTGCTAAAGAACCGCGCCATTCCCTACTTCTTTGGATTTGAACCTTTTTGATCTTTAGGCTAATTTAAGTACCTAAGCACCTAAGCGCCCAATCTCCAAAGCGAAGTTACTTCAGCGGCTCTAGCGCGATACAAAGGATCTTGAGTGTCTAGTGCTTTGATATGAGTTGGTCTGACATCATTGCGACCCAACACTTTTAATCCTGCTGTTTCAATCCATGACAATAATTCTGCGCGGGTTCTTAAGCCTAGGTGCTCTGCAAGATCTGACAAGATTAACCATCCTTCACCATCAGGGGTTAGGTGATCTTTGAGCCCTGCTAAAAATCCTTTGAGCATTTGACTGTCGGGATCGTACACGGCGTATTCAATCGGTGAGCTTGGTCTTGCTGGAACCCATGGAGGGTTGCAGATAATCAATGGAGCTTGGCCTTCAGGGAAAAGATTGGTTTGGAGTAATTTCACTTGCTTACCAATGCCCAAACCTTCGATGTTCTCTGTGGCACATTCAATCGCACGTTCATCTTGATCTGTTGCCACAATCTTTTGAATGCCACGTTTGGCCAAGACTGCTGCTAGAACGCCTGTTCCTGTACCGATATCAAAAGCCAATGACTGTTTCGTGACAGAGGCTGGGAAAGGTGCTTTTTCTAATAAGCCGATGTATTCAGAGCGAACGGGTGCAAAAACCCCGTAATGAGGGTGGATGCGTCCATCACCTAAATCTTTAAGAGCATCCAGTGCCATACCGTTCTTGCGCCACTCTAATGAGCCAATGAATCCCAGTAAATCTCTCAGAGACATCACGTAGGGCTCAGTAACCGCACCATAGACTGCCAAACAAGCTTGGCTCACATCCGGTGCTCTTCTGAGTGCAATGGTGTGATCAGGTTCTACTTGCATCAAAAGCATGCCAAGTGTTCGACTTCTTTGTGATTGAGTCAGGCGGTGCTTATGAAAAATTTCTGACATCGGCACGGCCAAAGGAATAACGCCTTCTTGCTTGCTCTTCGAAGACTTTAGATTGCGAATGCTTTTCTTAGAAGGTTTGTCGGCGCGACGAGACATCGCTTGTAGTAATTGCTTGGCATTTTGATAGTCGCCTCGCCAAATAATGCCGGTACCTTCGCAAGCGACTCGGTAAGCTTCATCAGCGGTGAGTGTGTCGTCAGCGATGATCAGTTTTTTAGGTGGTGGTGTACCTTTTTCAGAGCGCCAGCGACAGGTGTGAGTGGTTTCACCCTCATCCCAACTAATGGGTGGGTGAGCGGTTTCGTGAGAGATTGTTTTATGCATGATGGTGTCCCATCAATATTTGCTTGGCTAAGATATCAATTCCTTTGGCAGATAAGTCTGCGGTATTGTAGTTTTTCGCTGTTTCGTAATTCACATAATTAGAATTTTGTGATCGACGGTAGAGAGCATCATAGTGCTGTTCAAGTAATTCACTCACCAATGTAGGCCACTGACCCTCTTGAGCAAGTGTTTTCCAGCGCCCCAATGTCTCTTTGCTGTGCAGGTCCTTGAGGTAATCGATGGTGCTGATCAAATGTTTAGGGTCTTGAACAAAGTAATCGTAGTCTGAGATCAAGAATTCAACCCTGGCTTCAATGCTGGCCTCAATCTTGATGCAAGGACTTTTTCGCATGGTTTCTAATAAAACATCGGGCACATGAAGGCTGCCAATTTTTCGGCTTTCAGCTTCGACAAACACAAGCTTGCTTGGGTCAAATTTTTCCAAAGCTTGAATCAGCTTGGTCTCAAACATCTTTTGACTTGGCTGAGGGATGTTGGGGATATTTCCAAGAACAGAGCCTTTATGAATGGCCAGTTGCTCCAAATCTAATACTTGTGATCCCAATTGATTAAGTTTTTCTAGAACACGGCTCTTGGCACTGCCAGTCTGACCAGTGATCACCATGTAGCTGAATTGTTGAGGCAGGGTGTTGAGTTTGGCGACCACTTCTTTGCGGTAAGACTTGTACCCACCATCTAAGATTTGAGCATTCCAACCAATTTGTCGGAGGATGTGCGTCATTGAGCCGCTGCGTTTGCCACCACGCCAACAGTAGATCAAAGGGTTCCAGTTTTTTGGCTTATCTTTGAATTCAGTTTCAATATAAGAAGCAATTGTTTTTGCAATCAATGCTGCACCAACTTTCTTAGCTTCAAAGGGTGATGCTTGTTTGTACATGGTTCCAACCACGATACGCTCTTCATTCGATAACACTGGACAGTTGATGGCGCCAGGGATGTGATCCTCTGCATATTCCGCAGGCGTGCGCACATCGATGATTTCATCGAAACTCGAGCGCTCAAGGATATCGGCGGTTATGGAGGATTTCATGATTGATAAAGCACATAAGACAATTGAATGGGCTCAATTTTCCCATGGTATTGAGTAACAATCTTAAATTATTGATTTATTTACAAAACAAATAGTCTTAAGCCTGCGAATAAAAGGCATAGACCGATGATTTGCATGATTGACCAGCGCCTCATCAATAAGAGGTAGAGTGAAACTACTGTGATGCCAATTGATAGCAAGGCGGGGGTTTCTGTAAACCCTTGTGGCCAATACACATGGATCATGAAGAAGCTACCCAGGTGAAGAATCATGCCAACAACGGCTGCCGTGATGAATCTTAAAATTTGATTGAGCTTGTTGTATTGTTTACTTGCCTCTACCAAGGGGGCGCCTAGCAGAATGAACATAAAAGATGGCAAGAAAGTGAACCACGTTGCCACGATTGCTCCGAGCGCGCCTGCCCAAAATAGATTTTCTATGCCGAGCAGTTCTTGTTTAAAGGAGCCCAAGAATCCTACAAATGCCACAATCATGATCAATGGACCAGGAGTGATTTCACCCAAAGCCAAGCCATCCAGAATTTGTGTGGATGTCAGCCATTGAAACTGTTCAACACTTGCTTGATGAACATAGGGCAATACGGCGTAAGCGCCACCAAACGTTAAGAAGGCTGCTTTGGTAAAGAACCATGACATTTGACTGTAGGTATTGCCCCAGCCAAAGATGCTGATCAGTAATACAAAAGGGGTTAACCAAAGGAGCAGACCGGACAAGCCAATTTTAAAAAATGCTGGATAACTTATTTTGGTTTGGGTTGCTACAGAATCTTCAATGGAGGTGTCTGGCCTTCTTTTGTGATGAATGTATCCGGCGACGCCTGCGCCAAGTATCACCAATGGAAATGGGATATTGAATACAAGCAAAGCTATAAAAGTAATCAAACAAATTGTTGTTAATGAAACGTTGGTGAGTGTTTTCTTACCCATCTTGTAGGCGGCAAAAAAGATGATGGCGATCACGGCTGGCTTGATTGTGTCAAATACAGTGATCAGCCATGCTTGCTGACCATAAATCAAATAGACCCAAGACAAGCCAATGAATAAAAGCAAAGACGGCAAAATGAATAAAATGCCAGCGATGATTCCGCCCCAAGTGCGATGCATCAACCAACCTAAATAGGTCGCCAATTGCTGAGCTTCAGGACCGGGCAAGAGCATGCAATAGTTCAAAGCATGAAGAAAGTTCTCTTCAGAAATCCATTTCTTTCTCTCGACCAATTCTTGATGCATGGTGGCCACTTGACCAGCCGGTCCACCAAAACTGATGAAGCCGAGTTTGAGCCAAAACCAAAAGGCTTCTTTTAGGCTGGGAGTAGAAATTAAAGTGGAAGCGGAAACAGCTTGATTGTTTGATGACTGATCTTGAGTTGATTCAGGTGAATGCATGCTCAATCAACTGGCCAATAAAAGGGCGCTTAATTCTGATGGGTGGTGGATGATGTGATCAGCACCCCATTCGCTGATGTGCTCATCACACCCACAATAGCCATAGGCCGCAGCCACTGTTTTCATGCCAGCTGCTTTACCGGCTTCAATGTCTCTGAGATCGTCGCCCACATAAATACAGTTGAGTGGGTTCACTGAACAAATTTCTGCAGCTTTTAAAATTGGGGCAGGGTGGGGTTTTGCAAATGGCGTTGTATCTCCACCGATGATGGCTTGACTGCGTTTTGCTAAATTCATCAAATTCAATAAGGGGTGAGTCAGGCGTTCAGACTTGTTGGTCACAATCCCCCAAGTGATGGAGCGGGACTCTAGTTCATCCAATACATCTGACACCCCATCAAACAGCGTGGTGTTAACACAAATATTTTTTTCGTAGTTTGCTAAAAACTCAAGACGAAGTTCTTCAAATTCTGGATGATCTTTGTCAAAGCCAAAAGCACCAAAAATTAAGCCTCGAGCTCCTGCTGATGCGCGAGGGCGCAAAACTTCGTAAGGCATGGGTTCTAAATTTCTTTTGATGCGCAGTAGATTCGCTGCGGCCACCAAGTCCGGTGCTGTATCAGCCAAAGTCCCATCTAGATCAAAGAAGACTCCTTCATACAGAGGTTTCTTAATTGCATTTGATGGGGATGCTGAATTCGCCATTAATTACTTTTCGTTGTTGCAATCATGTAATTAACATCAGTGTCACGACCCAGTGAATAAACTTCTGTGAATGGGTTGTAGGTCATGCCCATCAATTCAGTCATTTCTAAATTGGCTTGACGCACAAACTGACTGAGTTCTGAAGGCTTGATGAATTTTTTGTAATCGTGAGTACCTTTAGGTAACAAGCGAAGGACGTACTCGGCACCAATGATGGCGAATAAATAAGATTTGGGGTTTCGATTCAGTGTGCTGAAGAAGACATGACCACCAGGCTTCACCAAAGTTGAGCAAGCTTGAATGATGCTCAATGGGTCTGGTACGTGCTCAAGCATTTCCATGCATGTCACAACGTCATATTGCCCGGCTTCTCTTTGCGCCAAATCTTCGGCACTGATCAACTCATAGTCAACCGGAACAGATGTTTCTAGGCTGTGCAGCTCTGCCACCTGCAAAGCTTTTTTAGAAAGATCAATGCCCTTGGTCTTTGCACCTATTTTGGCCATCGATTCAGCCAAAATGCCACCGCCACAGCCAACGTCTAGGACTTTTTTGCTTTCTAGGCTGACGTGCTGATTCATCCAGTTCAAGCGAAGAGGATTAATGGCGTGCAAGGGCTTGAATTCGCTTGTGGGGTCCCACCAGCGATGAGCTAAAGCGCTGAATTTATCTAATTCTGTTTGATCTGCATTCATGGCTCTATTCTAATCAAGTGAATAGAAGTTTGTTGAAACCATGGGATAGCAGACCAGATTCAAGGCTTTAGAGAAAAAGTGGGCGTAAAAAAACCCGGCAGAGCCGGGTTTTAAGTAAAACTAGACTAAATTAAATTAGTTCTTACGTGTACCGATTGCTTCGATTTGTACGCGACGGTTCTTAGCGCGACCTTCAGCTGTCTTGTTGTCAGCTACTGGTTGTGACTCGCCTTTACCTTCAACGTAGATGCGCTTAGCTTCAATACCTTGGCTAACCAAGTATTTCTTCACTGATTCAGCGCGACGGATAGACAATTTTTGGTTGTAAGCATCTGTACCGATTGAGTCTGTGTGACCAACAGCAACGATCACTTCAAGAGTCAAGCTCTTTACTTTGCCAGCCAAGCTGTCCAAGCTTGCTTTAGCAGCAGGCTTAAGTACTGATTTATCAAAATCAAACAAAGCGTCAGCGTTCAAAGTAACTTTTGCAGCTGCCTTTGGAGATCCTGCAGCAGCAGCGATGGCACCATCACAACCTGGAGCAGCAGTCGCTGGAGTCCAGTTGGCATTGCGCCAGCAAAGTTCATTTGTACCGTTTTTCCAAACGATGCCATTGCTGTTAACCCAGTTATCAACTGATTTTTGAGCAAAAGCGCTTGAGCTGATAGCGATACCAGCGATAGCAAGAAGTTGTAGTAGTTTTTTCATTTTTATTCCTCAAATTATCTGTGTGGAGGCTGATCCAAATTGGATACCCCACATTTTAGCACTATAAATCATATAAATAACAGTCTGTGAGTGATAAAATCGCCTGATGGAAATTACACAAAATAACGCTGCCAAAGAGACACTCCCAATATCCCTAGAAGACGAGATGCGTCGGTCCTATTTGGACTATGCCATGAGCGTCATTGTGGGCCGAGCTTTACCCGATGTGAGGGACGGTTTAAAGCCGGTTCACCGTCGTGTTTTGTTCGCGATGCATGAGCTTAATAACGACTGGAACAGGGCTTACAAGAAGTCTGCCCGTATCGTCGGTGACGTGATCGGTAAATACCACCCACACGGCGACTCAGCGGTTTACGACACCATCGTTCGTATGGCGCAGGACTTCTCCTTGCGTTACATGCTGGTCGATGGCCAGGGTAACTTCGGTTCTGTGGACGGTGATAACGCTGCTGCGATGCGTTACACGGAGATTCGTTTGGCGAAGATAGCCCATCAGCTATTAGACGATTTAGATAAAGAAACTGTTGATTTCGGACCGAACTATGACGGTAGTGAAAAAGAGCCATTAATTCTTCCGGCAAAAATACCGAATTTGTTGATCAATGGATCATCAGGTATTGCTGTTGGTATGGCTACAAACATTCCTCCGCATAACTTGGACGAAGTTGTGTCAGCTTGTTTGCATTTGCTCAATCATCCAGAGTGCACGATTGATGATTTGATGGAAATCATTCCGGCTCCTGACTTCCCAACCGCTGGAATCATCTACGGTATCCAGGGTGTTAAAGATGGTTACCGAACTGGTCGTGGTCGAGTGGTGATGCGTGCCAAGACTCACTTTGAAGATATGGAGCGCGGTTCACGTCAAGCGATCATCGTTGACGAATTGCCATACCAAGTTAATAAGAAGACTTTGCTTGAGCGCATCGCTGAACTCATCACTGAGAAAAAGGTTGAGGGTATTTCAGATATTCGTGATGAATCTGATAAATCCGGTATGCGCGTTGTAATTGAATTGAAGCGCGGTGAAGTGCCTGAAGTGGTGCTTAACAACCTATATAAATACACACAGTTACAAGACACATTTGGTATGAACATGGTGGCCTTGGTTGATAACCAGCCACGCTTGTTGAACTTGAAGCAAATGTTGGATTGCTTCTTGTCGCACCGCAGAGAAGTGGTGACTCGTCGAACTGTTTTCGAACTACGTAAAGCCCGTGAGCGTGGTCACGTTCTCGAAGGTTTGGCTGTGGCTCTTGCCAATATTGATGAATTCATCAAAATCATCAAGGCAGCGCCAACGCCTCCAGAAGCTAAGCGTGAATTGCTATTGAAGTCTTGGGACTCTGAAGTTGTGCGTGAAATGTTGGCGCGTGCAGAAAAAGATGCCCCTGGTGGCCGTAATTCATTCCGCCCTGAAGATTTGGATCCGGCTGCTGGTATGCAGGCCGATGGTTTGTATCGTCTATCAGAAGGTCAGGCTCAAGAGATTCTACAAATGCGCTTACAGCGCTTAACAGGTCTTGAGCAAGACAAGATTGTTGGTGAGTACAAAGAAGTGATGCTTGAGATTGCTAATTTATTAGACATCTTGGCCAAGCCAGAGCGCATCACAGTGATCATCACTGAAGAACTTCAAGCGGTTCAAGCTGAGTTTGGTCAAGCGGGCAATGACACAGGTCGTCGTTCACGCATTGAGATGAATGCGACTGAGTTGTTCACAGAAGATTTGATCACGCCACAAGATTTGGTTGTGACCTTGTCTCATGGCGGCTATATGAAGAGCCAGCCTTTGTCTGAATACCGTGCGCAAAAACGCGGTGGTCGTGGCAAGCAAGCTGCTGCAACCAAGGACGAAGATTGGATTGATACCTTATTCGTTGCAAATACCCATGACACGATTTTGTGTTTCTCAGACCGCGGCCGCATGTATTGGTTGAAGGTATGGGAAGTTCCACAAGGTGGTCGTGCATCACGCGGTAAACCAATTGTGAATATCTTCCCATTGGTTGAAGGTGAAAAAATCACAGTGATTCTTCCGATCAAAGCCTATGAAGATGACAAGTATGTGTTCATGTCAACTCGTAAAGGTGTGGTGAAGAAATCACGTTTGTCAGATTTCTCTAACCCACGTAAGGCCGGCATTATTGCTGTTGACTTGGATGAGGGCGATCATTTGGTAGGCGCTGCGATCACAGACGGTCGTCACGATGTGATGTTGTTCTCTGATGCTGGTAAAGCAGTTCGTTTTGATGAGAATGATGTGCGACCAATGGGTCGAACAGCTCGCGGCGTTCGCGGTATGAATTTAGATGCTTCACATGAGGTGATTGCCATGTTGGTGGCGCCTGCTGAAGTTGAAGGTCAAACAAATGCTGTTGATGAAAATGGCGCGCCATTACCAGGCAGCGTTCTAACTGCAACCGCTAACGGTTACGGTAAGCGCACGCCAATCGCAGAGTACACCCGTCATGGCCGCGGAACTAAAGGCATGATTGCCATCCAAACAAGTGAGCGCAACGGTAAAGTGGTTGCCGCTGTTTTGGTGTCAGAACAAGATCAAATCATGTTGATCACAACTGGCGGTGTATTGGTTCGTACGCGTGTTGCTGAGATCCGTGAAATGGGTCGTGCAACTCAAGGTGTGACATTGATCAACGTCGATGAGGGTACTCAGTTATCAGGTTTGCAGCGCATTGCTGAAAGCGATGATGAAGGTGATGAGGATGACTCAATCGATGGCGCAGTTGATGGTGTAGCCGCTCAAGAAGATGAGGGCGGGGAGCCGGAGAATGTTTGATCGCCGCGTTTTTAACTTCGCACCAGGGCCAGCAACGCTTCCTGAAGAAGTTTTAAAACAGGCCGCTGATGAAATGCTCAACTGGAATGGTTTGGG
>JACCDG011131944.1_pt1 | contig 10109 bp, 8 predicted proteins | sample 7442471 | NCBI WGS metagenome assembly JACCDG01 (sample SAMN15323444, study PRJNA562643) | freshwater metagenome | isolation source: river surface water | place: USA:Blue River Watershed | collected 2017-08-17 | reverse complement strand
GTTGCTGTCTTGATCAATGAGTTCGTTTTTCTCGAGCACACCGTCAATCCAACGTGACACGGTGATGCCGGGCTTGCTCATCATGCCGCGGTTGGCAAAGCGGCCTTTGATCCAATCAAATTCAACACCCCAAGCTTTAGCGAAGTGCTTCCATGAGCCTTCGACCAAGCCGTAGTAGCCAGGCAATGAATCGGGGTTAGGACCAACGTCTGTTGCGCCTTGCACGTTGTCGTGGCCGCGGAAAATGTTGGTGCCGCCACCGGTCTTGCCGATGTTGCCCAAGGCCAATTGCAAGATACAAGAGGCACGCACGATGGCGTTACCCGTGGTGTGTTGGGTTTGGCCCATACACCACACCACAGTACCGGGGTTGTTCTCGTGCAGCATCTTGGCCACGAGGGTTACCTGTTCAGGTGACACGCCACAGACCTCTTCGACTTTGTCGAGGGTCCACTTGGCCATGACTTCTTCTTTGACCTTGTCCATACCGAACACGCGGTCGTTGATGTACTTCTTGTCTTCCCAGCCATTTTTAAAGATGACGTGCAGCAAACCAAAGATAAAGGCGATGTCTGAGCCAGAGCGAATGCGCACGTACTCGTCAGCCTTGGCTGCGGTGCGTGTGAAACGTGGGTCGACCACGATCATCTTGCAGCCGTTTTCCTTGGCGTGCAGCATGTGCAACATGGACACGGGGTGAGCTTCAGCGGCGTTAGAACCGATGTACATCGCGACCTTGCTGTTTTGCATGTCGTTGTACGAGTTGGTCATCGCGCCGTAGCCCCACGTGTTGGCCACACCGGCCACGGTGGTGGAGTGGCAAATACGGGCTTGGTGGTCGCAGTTGTTGCTACCGAAGTAGCTCACAAACTTGCGCAGCAAATAGGCTTGTTCGTTGTTGTGCTTGGAAGAGCCAATCCAGTACACGCTGTCTGGACCGGAGGTCTTGCGCAGGTCGAGCAGCTTGGCGCTGATTTCTTCCAGTGCCGTATCCCAGCTGATGCGCTCGTACTTGCCATTGACCAGCTTCATGGGGTAACGCAAGCGGAACTCACCATGGCCATGCTCACGCAGGGCCGCACCTTTGGCGCAATGGGCGCCTAGGTTGATGGGGGAATCAAACACGGCTTCTTGGCGAACCCAAACGCCGTTTTCAACCACAGCGTCTACCGCGCAACCCACGGAGCAGTGGGTACACACAGTGCGCTTGACTTCAATCTTGCTTGCGCCGCCGCTTGAAAAGCTGCCAGACGCATTGGCCTTTTTGACCAAGCTCAGCTGCGTTGCAGCCAAGCCCACGCCAATGCCGAGGCCTGAGCGGCGCAAAAAGCCACGACGGTCAAGGGTTGGCAAAGCTTGTGACAAGCCGCGTTGCAAGCGGCCTACAAATGCAGAGCTGCCGGTAGTTTGGGCAGCCGAATCGGTTTTACGGGTCAACAACATGTGGTGCTCCTTCAGACGCGGGCGGTCTGGTAGTAACGCTTGACGTGTTCGCTCAAGCTGTAGCCGCCACCGTTTTCAGGCGCGGGCGGAAGAGTGTTCAGTTCAGCAGAGGGTGTGCTGAGGCCGGGCATTGCCGTCACGGCTGCAACAGCAGCGCCTGTGGCAGCGGCACCCAGGAAGAAGCCGCGACGCGACGGTGTCGCTTGGTCTTTGGCTTGGTCTTTGGCTTGTTCTTTTTGCATTTCGAGCTCCTCGTGATGTCGTGGGTATGCACGACTTTGCATAATGTATCAATGATGTGGGTGGGGGCACTACGTAGAAACGTCAGTAAGCCCAGAATTCAGTCGGGATTGACCGTTAAAAAAAGATTTATTGTCGCCTTGGCGTCTCATACGCCTGTCAAAACAAGAAATGAGGGCCATACAAACCCTTAGGCCAGCATGTCAAAGCCCTGTGATTCAACGCTGACAAACGAACGGGTCAGCTCAGCCAAGGCAGCGTAAAAACGCGCACGCGGTGCGGCTTGCAGCGCGTCGCAAAACGCGGGCAGCCAAGTTTGCACATGGGCCGAGAAAAATTTGGCTTGCTGCGTCAGGTTGGACACAGACACATCCTCGCCCGCCACCAAAAAGCGCATGACTTCGAACACATAAGACACGTGATCTTCGGTTTCAGACATGGTGGTGTCGTCGCGGCCTAAGCCTAAGGCTGCCAAGTCGGTGCGCAATTGGGCCAAGGGTTTTTCGTTCAAAAAGCCTGTCAAGAAATGCGAGGCATACACATAGACCTCGGGCTTGCCCACCCCACCAAACAAAACATGGTGTTCGTTTTGAATGCTCTTGTCATCCATGTCGCGGGCCACGCCAACAAACTGACGCCAAGGTTCTTCCAAAAAACCACCTGACGCGGGCGCGTCGGTGGCAGCCACGCGCAACTGAGCCAACAGCTCTGGGCGTGCAGGCGCATAGAACAACTCTGAAATCAAACCGTACAGCTCGGCGCGTGCGGTTTCTTCGTCAAGGGCGGAGGACAAATGAGGTTCGGTCATACAAATATTTAAACGATTTTTTGCTCGTCGCCGGCAGAGTAAATGTCAATCACGCGGCAGTCGCCACACATTTTTAGGCGTTGCAAGGCTTCGCCTTGGAACATGGAGTGCCCGGCCAGTTTGCCAATCATGGCTTCGATGCCTTTGAGCGTGCCAAAGGGTTTGCCGCAACGCACGCAACCGTAAGGCTGGGTTTCGTTGAGCACGCGAACTTCTTTGCGTTGTGGCGTGAGCAACAGGCGCGGCACAAGACTGAGCGCTTTCTCAGGACAGGTGCTGACACACAAGCCACACTGCACGCAGTTCTTCTCGAAGAAGCGCAGCTGTGGTGCTGCTTGGTTGTCTTGCAGCGCATTGGCAGGGCAAGCGCTGACGCAGCTCATGCATAAGGTGCAGCTGTCTTTGTTGACCTCAACCGTGCCGAATGGCGAACCGTCTTTGGGCAAGGCCAAGGCTTCTGGCGCGGATGGCGTTTCCAGCACCGGCGCGTGTTCTAACAAGTGGTCAATCACCATGCTCAGCGTGCTGCGCTTTTCAGCCATCACCGCAAAGGTGGCGGCAGGCACGGAGCTGCTCAGGCGCTGCGCGCCGGTGGTGAGGCGTTGTAGCTCTGCATCGAGCTCCATGGCTTGCGTGGCGTGCACCAGCTGCACAGGCATACGGCCAGCCTTGGCGTAGCCCAAACCTTCGAGCATGGCCTGTGCTTGTGCCATTTGCGCTTGCAAGCCATCGGCGTATTGCGGCGCTTCTTCGGCAGTGCTGAGCACTAGCACTTGGGCTGCACCATAAGCCAATGCGGTGAGCCACACATCCAGCCCGAGGCTGGCGGTGTGCCACAACGACACCGGAATCACATGCGCGGGCAAACCTTTGGCGACCTTGAGCTGCGCCGCACGGCCCAGCTCGTTCACCAAGGCAAGGCCTGCGGCTTGGCTGTGCAGCAAGATGACAGCGTCTTTGCCGCCTGCTTTTTGGTAAGTGGTTAGCAGCGTTTTGAGCTTCACACCCTGCTCGCTGGCACGCGGGTAGGCGTAGGTCAACGCGCCCGTGGGACAGACCGTGGTGCAAGCACCGCAGCCCACGCACAGATTGGGGTTGACCTTGATTTGTTGGCGCGATTTGTCTGAGCTCACGGCTTCGGCAGAACAAATGTCCACACACGCGTTGCAGCCCACTTGTTCGTTACGGCTGTGCGCGCACAGCTTTTGTTTGTAGTCAAAAAACTTAGGCTTTTCAAACTCGCCCACCAGCTCGCGCAAGCGCAGCAAGTTGGCTGGCGTTGCGCCACGGAAATAACCTTGGGGCAGTGCGTGGCGGTTGAACGCGCTTTGCTCGCGCAGATCGAGCACAAGGTCGAACTCGGCTGTTTCTTCTTGAGCCTCGCGCTGGAAGTTGATTGCACCCACCGCGCCGCACGCCGTCACGCAATCGCGATGCGAGCTGCACTTGCTCATGTCAATTTGGTAGTCTAGGCCAATCGCTTGCTCAGGGCAGGCGGCCACGCAGGCATTGCAACGTGTGCACAAGTCCAAGTCGATGGGGTTGTTGTTTTGCCAAGTGAGCTTGAACGCGCCAAGCCAACCGTCCACACGCACCACTTGGCCACCCAATACTGGGTAGGTGCGGCTTTGTGCGCCACCAGCATCGCCAGCGCCTTGGGTGAAGATCGTGACATTCAGCGTATCGGCCAACAAAGCCGCGGCTTTTTCAGCTTCGTCCATTTGCCCCAAGATCAGCAAGCGCCCTGCGCTCTTGAACGTGACCGTGGGCACGGGCTCGGGGTCGGGCAAATGCGCAGCGGCTAAGAGGGCGGCAATTTTGGGCGAGGCGTTATTGGCGTCGCTGCTCCAGCCGCCGGTTTCGCGGATGTTGACGAATTTGATGACGGATGTTTTGGCTTGCGCTTGAACGGCCAAGTCGCCAAACAGGCGTTGTTCTTGCGTGCACGCCACCACCACATCGTCCGTGCCTTGCACGGCTTGGATGAAAGCGCCAGCTTCACGGCGACACAACGCAGTGTGCAGCGTGAGCGGCTCAGACAGGCTTTGGCTCAGTGCCTTGGGGTCCAGAGGTTGGGTCTGGTTGCAGTCGCAAATCAGCGTGGTCATGCGTATTGGGCTCGGGGTTGGAATTATTTTCAGCAGGGGCAGACTGTGCCACGACTTTGGCTTCTTCTGTCGAAGCCTTGTCACCCACGGGGGTTTCGAGCACTTCTTCAGGCTCATCGTCGAACAAGTTCAAGGTCTTGGCGCTGGTCATTTGACGCAACATGGCCAAGGGCAATGGATCAGGCTGACTGTAGTCGTCGATGTAAATGTCGAGTCGGTCCATCACATTGAAGTGAGGATCGGCAAACAGCTTTTTCATGGCTGCGTTTTTCACGTCGGGCGCAACGCCACGGGCCATGAACCCTGTGAAGTCAGACTCGGGCGTGAGTTGCTGCGCATCGGCCAGTGTGGGGCTGGGCTGGGCAACTTGGCCGTCAGCACGCTCTGGCGTGACTGCGCCTGACGCTGTTGCGCTCGCCCCAGCAGCGGCCCTGGCTGAAGGTACTTGCTTGGGTGGCAGCGAACTGCCGCCCGCAACAGTCGGCACAAGCTTGGGCTCATCCAAAGGACGGCCCGCGCGTTCGTCCACTTTGCGGCGCGACCAGCGACTTAAAAAGCCAGCAGGCGTGTCGTCATTGGCCATGGCCGCCTCCGTTGTGTTGGCCACCGCCACGAATTTTCTCGGTACTCACCGTAGCGGGATTGCCAAAGCGATCTTGCAAATTGATGAAACTGTCGGGACGTTTGCGGCGCTTGGTCTCTAACACCATGTGTTCGTCAATGAATGCGCTCATCCAAGCCACCACTTCGGTGGGCGCAGGCACTTGGTCTACGTTTTCTTGGGCGTCTAGCCAGCGGCCTGCATCGTGGTAGCTCAGGCTGACCATGGTGGGCACAGCCATCACTTCGTCGCTGATGCTGGGCTCTTCTTCCATGCGCCACAACACAAACCAGCATGGAGCAGGTGACGTGGCGTTGAGGTAGTAGCCCTCGGCATCGTCTTTGAAGAGCTCTACCGTGAAGCCAGGGTGTAGCCAGATTTGCTCGTCGTCGGTTTGGCGCAAGCAGCGTGGCTCGGTGCCAAAGTGCTCGGCGTGTGGCTCAAGGTCATGGCCCGTGACATCGTGCAATACCCAACGCCAAGGCTGCCAACGGCTCATGGCACCCGGTACACGCTCGCGGCGCATGACAACGGCAACTTGGAGGCTAGGGCGGTGATTCATGGGGGGTGATGTTAGCGGGCCATAGATTCCCCCTTCACATCACCCTAATTTAGGGTTTACGCAAACAAGCCCTGTTGATTTCTTTGCGCAACGAGGCCTCAGACATCGGTTTTGACACATAGCCATCAGCACCTGCAGCAATGAAACGCTCACGGTCGCCAGTCATGGCATGTGCCGTCACCATCAGCACAGTGGTGCGTGGCAAGCTACGCTCAGACTCACGTTCACGCCACAGTTTCAAAGCGGTCAACCCATCCATCACAGGCATCATCACATCGAGCAGCACCACATCGAAATTCTCTTGATCCAAACAATCCAAAGCCTGTTGTCCATCGTTGGCCAACACAAAGGTGTGGCCCATGCGTTGCAACATGATTTGCGCCAACTTGCGGTTGATTTCGTGGTCTTCGACCAACAAGACAGACAAAGGTCTTGTTGCAACCCGCGCCTCTGGTTCAGATGCATTCCCACCCCCTGCATCGACCTCTGTTGCATCCAATGTGACGCACTGGACAGGGAAATTGATGGTGAAACACGCCCCCTGCCCCTGTTCGCTGGTGGCTTGCACATCCCCTCCCATCAACTGAACCAGACTGCGCGTGATCGCCAAGCCCAAGCCCGTACCGCCGTATGAGCGGGTGATAGAGCCATCAGCCTGGGTAAAGGGACTGAATAATGCATCGGTTCGCATGGCATCAAAGCCAATACCTGTGTCAGCGACGGAAATTTCTATGCGCACCACATCTTGATTTGCCGTTGCATGAACCTTGGATGTCACCGTGACCTTGCCATCTTCCGTGAACTTGATGGCATTGCCAATCAAGTTGGTCAGCACCTGCCGCACACGTACAGGATCCATCCACACCAAGTCAGGTAAGGCAGGGTCGTTCACTATCCGCAACTCAATGCCCTTGGCCTGTGCAAGCTGCTCTAGCGAGCGCGATGTATGTCGTATCAGCTGCGAAGGGCAAACGGTGAGTAGCTCTAATTCCAATGCGCCTGCTTCGATTTTTGAAAAATCCAAAATTTGATTGATGATGTGCAGTAAATGACTGGCCGAATCTCGCGCCAGTGACAAATACTCTTTTTGCACCTTCGCATCGCCGGCACTCATCGCAAGCTCGGTCATACCCAAGATGCCGTTCATGGGCGTGCGAATTTCATGGCTCATATTGGCCAAAAATTCACCACGCAAACGGTTGGCTTGTTCGGCTTTGTTCTTCGCCTCAACCAACAAATCTTGTGTGTGCTGAATGGCTGTGAAGTCTTGAATCACACCAATGAAAAAATGCGCATCATCCACACGCGTTTCTTTGACGGTGACACGCACCGGAAACAACGTGCCATCTTTGCGCATGCCTTGCACCACGCGAGGTTGGGCCATCAAGCGTTTTTCCCCAGTGCGTTGGTAGGCCTCCAAGTAGCCATCATGGGCGCGATGCTCACTGTGCTGCATCAAGACATTGACGTTTTGACCAATCAACTCCCGCCACGAAAAACCAAAAATTTCCGAAGTTGCGACGTTGCACTGGACAATTTTTCCGCGTGCATCAGCCACCACAATAGCCTCAGGAACTGAGATGAAGATGCTGTTGAGTTTGCTCTCACTCAAACGTAGCTCTTGCTCGACCACTTGACGTTCTGAGATTTCTTGATTCAGTTGTTGAATCGCTTCTTTGCGTTGAGTCGACAACTCACGCGCAGCCATTAAGGCGGTACGAATTCTGCCCACAGATAACCAAACCAACAGCAACCCACCCAAGAGCAATCCCAAGAGCACAGTGAAGGTACGAATCAACACATCAGACGTTGCTGATTGCCACTGCGACACGGGGAGCACCACCTCTAGCGCACCACGCACATCGCCCACCTTCCAATCCGTTTTGGGTGATCCTTCGTAGTGGTTATGACACGCCACACAGCCCGACAACATGCGATCTGCCTGTGCATAGCGCAGCACACGCTGCCCATTCATGACTTCTTCGCGCACAAACGGTTTTTCTGGTTGCTGTTTGAGATGTGTCAGCGCTTGCCTTTGAAAGTTATCCAACTCGCGCTCACCAGCGCGCCAAGGAAAGGGCAAGTCGCTGTACAACCGAACCTGTGCGCCACCATCGACTTGGGACAAATAATGACCCAAATCAATGGCCAAAGTCGCGGGCAGTGGCAATGCGTTGTCTTTTGATTTGTAATCATGCGTGACCGACACACCCGCCCGCATCGCCCGAGGCACCAGTTCTTGAGCATAAAAATTACGAAACTGGGTGACTGACTCAGCGTGCTCACGCGCACTCTCTGTGGCGTACTGAACAACCACACGCTGACTGGACTCAAACGTGTAATAAACCACCAACGCAGAAACGGCAATCAACGCACCGCCCAAGATCTGCAGCGGCCAGTGCAGCAGAACTTGCTTGATCGACCGAAGAAATAGTCTTGGAGCTTGCACGTTAGATTTAAAAAATAATCATTTAGGATTAATTTTAATCTAAAGTGCAAATTCAATGCCGCCTGACGAAGAGGCGAAACCCGAAGCTAAAAAGCTTAGGTTTCTTTGGAAATCTTGATGCTAGGAAACTTGCTAGAAAAGTCTTTGGCTTTCGCCGCAATCTTCACAGCCACTTGGCGGGCCACAGCCTTGTAAATGCTGGCCACTTCGCCGTCTGGGTCAGCCACAACCGTGGGCTTACCACTGTCGGCTTGCAGGCGAATTTGCATGTTGAGTGGCAACGCACCCAAGTAGTCCATGCCATCTTTAGCGGCCAGCTTCTTGCCGCCGTCTGCGCCAAAGATGTGTTCAATGTGTCCGCAATTGGTACAGACGTGCACGGCCATGTTCTCGACCAAACCGAGAATGGGCACGCCCACCTTCTCGAACATCTTGATGCCTTTTTTGGCGTCGAGCAGCGCAATGTCTTGCGGCGTGGTCACGATCACCGCGCCTGTCATGGGCACGCGCTGGCTCAGCGTGAGCTGAATATCGCCCGTGCCTGGGGGCATATCCACAATCAAATAGTCCAACGATTTCCAGTTGGTCTGGCGCAGCAACTGCTCCAGTGCTTGGGTGGCCATAGGGCCGCGCCAAATCATGGCTTCGTCTTGGTCCACCAAGAAACCGATGGACATGACTTGCACGCCGTAGTTTTCAAGTGGGTCCATGGTTTGACCGTCGCTGCTCTCAGGGCGGCCTTCGATGCCCATCATCATGGGCTGGCTGGGGCCGTAGATGTCGGCATCGAGCAGGCCCACGCTTGCACCCTCCGCGGCCAAGGCCAAGGCCAAGTTAGCCGCCGTAGTGCTCTTACCCACACCACCTTTGCCCGAAGCCACAGCGATGATGTTTTTGACTTGAGGTAACAGCGCCACACCGCGCTGCGCGGCGTGCGCCACGATGTTCATGGTGATGTTGGCCGACACGTTATCGACACCCGCCACACCTTTGGCAGCGGCAATCAACTCTTTGCGAAAACCTGCGATTTGGCTTTTGGCGGGGTAGCCCAGCACCACGTCAAACGACACATCGCCGCCGTTGATTTGCAAATTCTTCAAGGCTTTGGTCGTCACAAAGTCTTTGCCCGTGTTGGGGTCGATCACGGTTTGCAGAGCTGCGGTGAGGGTTTGTTCGTTCAGAGCCATATCAATTCTTTGTTATTTGGAGAGAGAGTGCGCACAAGTCTAGCGCGGGGTTGACCGCAATGCTGGCCAGTCAGTCGCAGGGGTTAGTTCTTTCGCGCCACCCAGTAGGCCGCACCTTCTGAGCCATAACGCTCGTCATGCGGTACATGAGGCTCCAACTCGAAAAAAGAGCCTGGCACCAAGTGCTGCGTGTGGCCGTTCATGGTGAGCCACATCTCACCGCGCGTGAGGATGGCATGGACACCAAACGCATGGGTATGTGTTTCCAGCACGGTGTTTGGCGCCCATTCACGCTCAATCACCTCATCAAAGCCAGCGGCCAAGGCTTTTTGGCGGAATTCGTCAAAGCTCGGTAAGTTCATGCCCGCATTCTGTAGGAACTAAAATCGCCCCCTTCGCCCTAAGGTCTTGCTTCCAAATGTCCCAGCGCCAGCTTTTCGTCACCACCGCCCTGCCCTACGCCAATGGCAACTTCCACATCGGTCACATCATGGAGTACATCCAGGCCGACATCTGGGTGCGTTTCCAGCGAATGCAGGGCCACAAGGTCGATTTCGTGGGCGCGGACGACACACACGGCGCGCCCATCATGATTGCCGCCGAGAAGGCTGGCATCACGCCGCAGCAGTTTGTGGCCAACATCGCCGCAGGCCGCAAGCCGTATTTGGATGGTTTTCACATCCAGTTTGACAACTGGCACAGCACCGACGC
>JACCDG010390482.1_pt1 | contig 10110 bp, 12 predicted proteins | sample 7442471 | NCBI WGS metagenome assembly JACCDG01 (sample SAMN15323444, study PRJNA562643) | freshwater metagenome | isolation source: river surface water | place: USA:Blue River Watershed | collected 2017-08-17 | reverse complement strand
GGCACCTCTGAGCAGTTTATATTTTGCCTCTATCTATCGATCATTAACAACACGTTAAGAAATTCGCTTAAATTTCTTTTCAATCTCATGGGTGCTCAAAAGCCATTGAGTTGGGCGCCCATGGGGACACGAAAATCGATTGTTTGTGTTCCCCAAATCTCTCAATAATGTTTCCATCTGTTCGTGTGATAAAAGTTCACCAGCTTTAACAGCTGCTTTACAAGCAAGCTGAGCGCGCATTTTTTCAGTGACCTGTTTAAAAAAATCATCTGTAGGATGTGAATCATTTTCGATGATCCATCCGACAAGTTCAGTAAGGAGTTCTTGCAGAGGAACCTGTTTTGCATAGACAGGTATTGCGGTGATACGCAGATGTTCTTCCCCAAATTGTTCAAGTGTAATGCCATGCTTTTGTAGAAGATCAGCGTAAGGCAGTACGAGTGCAACTTCTTGAGCGGAGAGTGTAACAACTAATGGAAAGAGAAGCTTAATAGTTTCAGTTGTGCCAAAATTCTGTGCAAAGCGTTCATATAAAATTCGTTCATGGGCCGCATGTTGGTCAACTACCAGGAGGCCATCTGCATGTTCTAATAGAATATAAGTCAGTTGATGTTGCCCAATAATTTTATAGGAAGGCTCGGTAAGGTAAGATTCATTATCTCCACCATTCGCTCTGCTCATGGGGGACGATGAGGAGGAGGAATTATATTCTTGATCTTTTGAAAAACCATACATCCCTGTCTCGTTGTTCCCAGCAGAGTTTGTGAGTGGCCTGTCCTGAGCGAAGCGTGAGGATTGGGGATCCAGGTTATAAGATGCTGGCTTCCTCGTAAAGAATGGATCAGACGAAATTGTATAAGAATTCTGTATTGGAGGCGTGGAGCGCACTGAACTTGCAGTCAATCGTTCTTGTAGATGGTCTTCAAGCGTTTTTCTTACTGCCAGAGTAATCGCCTGTTCAACTTTGTGAGGATGCAGAAACTGCACTTCTTCTTTTTTAGGATGAATGTTTACATCAACAGAGGTTGGATCTACTTGGATATGGAGGACAGCAAGAGGGTATTTATCGGATGGCAAAACATTATTGAATCCTTTTAAAACAGCGCGTCCTAACTGGTAATTTTTAACAAGACGGTTGTTCACAAAAAAATAAAGACCACTCCGGTCATAGCGGGCATACTGTGGATTGGTGATGACACCGCTTACCGTAATGCCTTGTTCGCTATAAGGAGTAAGGGGGCAAAGCGTACTCGTAATTTTATAATCAAACAGTTGTGCAACGCGTGCAGTAAGAGAGGTAACAGGAGGGCAGTTAAAAATGGTGGCGTCGTCGTGAAGCAACACAAAATGGAGGCTGGGGTAGGTCAGGCAAAAGGCTTTAAAGAGAGCCAGGATTTGATTCCATTCGGTGACAGTACTTTTTAAAAACTTTTTACGGGCTGGTACATTATAAAAGAGATCTTCTATGAGAAAGGTTGTTCCTACGGAGCAACTTACTGTACGAGAATGCTGTACCGTTCCCTCTTGAATGTTCAGTTGTAAGCCTTCAAGGGATCCTTGCTGTTTGGTTGTGAGCGTAACTTTGGCAACGCCACAAATGCTGGCAAGAGCCTCACCACGGAATCCAAAGGTGGTGACGTGGACCAAATCGTCAAAAGAGGAAAGTTTGCTCGTGGCATAGCGCTCAAAGCAAAGATGGGCATCTTCTGATGACATACCGGTACCATTATCGGTAATGCGGATACTTTTTTTACCACCTTCGTGCACAGAAAGTTCAATGTGTGTGGCTCCAGCATCAATACTATTTTCAAGCAGTTCTTTAATGCTGTTGGCAGGGCGTTCTATAACTTCGCCCGCGGCAACTTTTTGCGCATCTTGGGGGGAGAGTAAACGGATAGGCATGTGAATCTTTCTTGGTTCCCGTCATCCCCAGCGAAGGCGTGGGGATCCAGTCAATAGGTGAAAAGTCTTTATAGATTGGGTTACGCACGCTCACCTTGTTCGCTGGTAATGACATGATTTTTTTAAGTATTTAGTTTTTGTTGGCTTTTCGTAATTCAGTAAGAGCAGCTCCCACTCGCGCAGCGCGGTGTTCATAGAGTGGATCTTTGTAGTTCCTTGCCCCGAATTTTATGGTACCTCGGCTGTATTCGTAGGGCTCCCACTGACGCTCTTTCCGGAGCTGTAGGTATCCGAATAGATTCTGTAGCACTTCTTGTCCCTTGCCAGGTGTTTGTATTTCTAGATCGCGGGCTTTTTGTAGGATGAGCATATCTTGCTTAGCAAGTTGCGCTCGTTGCGCTGCATCTTTGATTGCGTAAAATCCCTTTTCGGCCACCCATGTTGTTGCTAGTCCTAACGCTGCCGATTGTACTATCTGACCAATCATTTTCTGGGAGGAGCTGATCCAATTGTCGCTAATCCCAGCCTGCCACATACCTAGAACTGCAGAAAACGCTGCACCTGCAAAAAGTAGAGCGCTGAGATGATCTTTTGTTGCCCACCGTTTACAAGCAAGTGTTGGATCAAAGCCGCATTCATTGTATTCAGCATCACCGCGCTTTATTGCTGCTGCTACTCCATAGAGATTGGATAAAAGCTGAGGGAGTGTACATCCTTCTACCTCATTCATTGTACCTCTTAGAAGGCAATTGGCTTCTTGGTTCATGAACTGTACGTCGTAGTTTCCCAACTTATTTTTAATACAAATGACTGCAGGAAGAAGGGTTTCATTAGACCAACGGTTTGCAAGTTTTACCGTAATGCGCTCCTTTACTCCGCATTCACGGAAAATGCTTTCTATAGATGACCGAGCTTGGTTTGTAAGAGGATCTCCCGATGGTCCTTCGTAGTCTACGAGCAGTTTATCTTGGGGATTGTAGACGTGTTCTTGTGCCCCTTCGTAGCGTGTCAGCGCGTATTCATGTGCCAGCATTCCTGCGCTTATACCTATGGCAGTGCTTAAAGGATGCAGTACTAACCAGCTGCCTACTTGTTTGCCGTATTCACTCATACTTGCATGAATGTTTCCTGCCGCTGAAAGCAGGAGAATGAGAGTAAGGAAGTTTTTTGTACAGTGCGATTGGAAGTAATTTTTCTCAGATGTCATCCTGAGCGAAGGTGTGGGGACCCATTTAATATGAATTAGAAAAGAAATTTTTTTCATCATTGGGTTATAACCTTATATAAGTCATTATTTTTGCTTTCCTATTTTTTATTCAACTTCCAGTACATGGGGCCCCACGCCTTCGCTCGGGGTGACATCTGAGGGAGTAATTTTCTGGTTAACTAATTGTTTGTTCTGGATTTTCAAGAATCGGAATTTTCAAAAGAGAACTTTATTTCTACCAGCCGCTTACAACGCGATCTCGGCCAGCACTGTCAGTGAGTACCTTAACTGTACCAAAACCTGCCTCTATAAACAATTTTCGTGTTGCTTGCGCCTGGTCGTATCCTATTTCCATAACAAGACGTGGAAACCCATAAGCGGTGAGCGGTGATTTTTTGGTGAGGTAGGCAGGTGCGTAGGTGGCAATTTTACGGATAAGTTCCAGGCCTTGATCTCCTGCCACTAAAGCGCCTCGATCTTCCCAATGCGCAACGGTAGGAGAAAGTTCGCTCCAGACATCAGGACTGATATAAGGAGGGTTAGTGACAATCAAGTCAAACGGAGTGTCTTGATTAAGGAGTGTAAAGAGATCTGATTTTAAAAAATGGACGTTGGCAATCTTATTATAGGCAGCATTTTTTTTAGCGAGTGTGAGCGCAGTATCTGAGATATCCACACCATACACCGTTGCATTTGGAAAGAGTTTTGCAAACCAGAGAGCAATGCACCCAGATCCGGTGCACATATCAAGGATACGCAGCGGTTGATTGGTGACAGGTTCTAAGTAACTGAGTAAAGAAGCGCACCATTCTTCTGTTTCGGGGCGAGGAATAAGAGTTGGTGCTTCTACAAGAATTTCCAGCGGTCCAAAAGGAACAAAACCGAGTAAGTACTGGAGTGGATAGTGCTCCTTAGTGTGAAGCTCAATCCAATGGGCTAGTTGAGTTCGTTGGTCTTGAGAAAGTACTACGTAGATATCGACAATAAGCCGTGTCTTACTTTTTTTAGCGATGCCTTCCAGTAACCACCAGGCAACGGTTTGCGCTTGTGTGCCGCTTTCATAAAAAGGTTCAAGAAGCGCAGTTATTTCGGCAATAAGTGTTCTAACGGAAGTATCTATCATAGGGTATTTCGTTGCTTAGAAAGGATGGAAAGCTCTTTTGTAAGCGTGTTGAGTTGTTCTAAAAATGCATCAAGTTCCCCATCGAGCGCTTGTAAGCTAAGGGGAGCAAATCCATCTTCGTCATCATTTGTTGGAGTAGGCGAACTCATTGTTTGAGGATTGGGTTTGGTGGTTGCAAGAGTTGGGGGGGTAAGGCCAAGGATCTTTGCGCGTTGGGAAAGCATAATAAATTGGGGGTCTTGAGCGTTGCTAAAATTCTGTGCATAGAGTTGTGTGCTACTTATAAGTACTGCTAGAAAAATGAGATGTTTCATACTGCATTCCTTAAGATATTTACGAGGTTTTTACTGTACTATCTTCCTCAAGAGTGATCAATTTTTGTCGTAAATAAAAGGGATTACCGATAGAAGAAAATAAAAAAGGCCTCTCTGTCATCACGAGCGGAGCGTGGTGACCCATGTAATACCTATTGAAAAATAGTCAAAAAATATTTTTACTCACTTCTTATTTGAATTTTTATGTACTGGTACAAAATGGGCCCCCACGACAGGCTCGGGGTGACATTCTGGTGGTAAAAAAAGTGAGTCTATTTAGTTAACGAGATAGCAAAAGAGATCTACTAGGAAAAAATGCGGCTTAAGAGCTCCCAGTTACAGTAGGTTTGCCAGAGTGCAAAACTAGTAACAGCGCCTATAAGTCCTTTAGTGACGGTATGAGATGATTTTAGGGGTTCTTCAGTTTCTTTCATTTTTGTTTCGAGTGCAGCATAGCGGTCTTTAAGGGCGTTATAAGATTTTTCTTGTGCAGCAAGATCGTCTTGATAATGTTTCTTTTGTAAGGCATGGCTTTCTTGGAATTGTTTGGCAGCTGTTTCAAACAGGTCAGTAGTACTTTTTGTTTTTTTAGAGATAGTCTCTAAGAGGGCTTTTGCTTCTGCTATTCCTTGTACTGTGGCTGTTTCTGATTCGGTAATAGCTTTCAATTTCTTGATTGCAACTTCTTCTAGTTTTTGCATAGTTTTAAGAGTTTTTCCAAGATCAACCATTTCTTTTTTTAGTTGCATTTTTTGCTTATGAAGGGCTGCTTGTGCTCGTTGTTCTTGTTTATCTGCAAGCCATTTATTAAAAGTTTGCCATAAAGATTGTTGCGATTTTTTTAATGCTTCTAACTCTTTTTTTGTTTGTTGCATATTAAATTCTTTTACAAGAAATTTTCTATCAGCAAGCTCTTTTTCTTTGAGTGCCTTGAGTGCTTTTCGGTGTTCTGCTTGATCTTTGAACTCTGCTTTTTTGAGTTGCACATACTCAGTTGCAAGCTTTACAAGAGTGGCTTTCAAAGGAAGTTCACCGCAAGAGGTGTGAAAAAGTCTGGACTCTTCAAGGGGCAGCTTTTTATCCGAAGTTGGAAGAGAAGGAAGATTGTAGTCTTGTTCGTGTGCATCCTGATCTTCTGGCAACTGTTGGGGGCACGATGGTACTGGTTGTGTAGCAGCGGCTATCTTGTCGTTGTTAACTTCTTTTGTTTCAGGTGCTGTTTGGGTATAGCGCACTGGCATAGCGCGAGCAGCAGACAGTATGGGTGTACGAGGGAGTGTAAATGTTACGCCAAGAGTACGTTGTAGATAGTGGGCACCCTCAATACAAAAAGAAGAGCCCAGGGCAACAAAGCTCAAAGAAAGTAGGGTTATTTTTTTCTTCATGAGAGTTCTCCATTTAATAAAAATATGACTGCTCTTATAAATTATAAGAGCAGTCATAAATTTAATGTTTAGACAATTTCTTTTATCAGGTTATGTCTTTTGCTTGTAGATAGTGCTTGCTCTACAATTATTTTTTGTGTTGCATCAGCTGCATCTTTGTATTCTTTAAATTGATCTACAAGTTCAAGGAAATTTTTAGAGTTTATATCTTCTTCGGAAACTGAATCGGGGTGAGGCAATTCTTTGTCGAGCTCTTCAGAGAGCTTAGCCATCGATTGCATAAAGGCCTCTTTTTTCTTGAGAAGTGTTTCTGCTACTACAGGGTCAGTGGTTTGAGAAACGAGTGTTTTGGTTTCTTGCTCGATGGCAGTGGTAACAGCTGAAATATGCCCAAAAACTGATTTACGTACTGAAGTAAAAGCTGCTCTCATGAGATCGCATACTTCTTTTACCGTCTGTTTATCAGCGTGTAGTTTTGCCGGCTTCATCTCGAGAGGTACTAGGGGAGAGCAGGTGGCGGCTGTGGTATGAAGTTGGCGTACAGCTGGTACGTGTGTAGTGCATGTAAGTGTGCGAGAAGCAAGCGCAAGACGGCCTGCAGTAGCGCGTACAAAAGAAGCACTTTCTGTATTGGTATAAAGACAAGCTGTAGTAAGTACGAATAGAGTAATTTGTTTTTTATGATGGTTCTCCATTATATGCACGATTAAGTGCGGTTTTATTTATTAAACTTGAATTTTACACAAACTCAAGAAGATAAACTTATTTCTATTAGATTATAGACTTGATAGGATTCTGTCAAAAGGGTTACTTAGTTATGATGCTACTGAGCTTAAAAAGCTTTAAAGGTGGTAGTAAGTGATTGAGCACGGCTCATAAAGATCTTAAGGCGCCGATAATCGTCACCGGTGATAAGGGACATCGTTTCTACAAATTCAAAAAAGAGTTCTTTGGTAAGGAGCGAGCGTTCAGCTTGCGCACGCAAAATGGCAAGCAGCAGTTCATCGACAGCAGTGATGTGAGGGGAGCCAAAAATAAGATGCAAGTACATGCAGGAGCTAAAAAACTGATGGAGATCGGCAGGAGTGGCATGGAACACAAACGTGTGCATTTTGGGAGGCTCAGGGGCTATTTGATACACAAGATTCTTTTTTTCTGAAAAGCCAACGGTCAGGCACGAAAAGGTCGTTTGTAGAAATTCAAAGATTTGAGGCTGTTCCGCTCGTAATTCGCTTTCAGTTTTTTGGTAGGTAAAGGGATAGCGGCCAAGGTCAAATGAGCCTGTTTGAACAGCATATACAATGCCAAACAGTGTCCGATCTGGAGTCTGGATGGTAACAAGGGAGCCAAAAGCGGGAAAGTAGTCCCATTGCCAGCTTTGCGCTTTAAAGGCATGGAGTGAGCTTTCAATCACTTCAGCAAAAGAGTGAGGTTTGACTGTCGGTTGGCTTGTCATCGAATGCTCCTGTTGGTTTTTCTTTTACAAAGGTTACGCGGTGGATGAGCGATTTTCCTCTTTCCTTGAGCGCCTGTTGATGCATTGCTGTGCCGTAGCCCTTATGATCTTCAAAGTGATAACCAGGGAAAAACCTGCTCATGCGTGTTATAAGCTCATCGCGTTTTACTTTAGCCAAAATGGAGGCAGCGGCAATAGAGATTGAGCGACTTTCTCCATAAGGGAACGAAAGAACTTCAAGTGCTTGGGAAAGATGGGGGAAAGAAAGAGGCATGGCATCAATAAGAATGAGCTCAGGTTTCCATGGGCCGATCTTCTGGGAAAAGAGTCCGTACACTGCCTGCTTCATGGCCTCTTGGGTAGCTTTATAAATATTAAGGTGATCCACATCAGCAGCATTCATGCTTCCGTAACTGTACCAGCTGTTTTTCAGAATCCAGGCTGCTGCCTCACACCGTTTGTTTTCAGTCAGGATTTTAGAATCTTTTAAAAGGGAGTGATTAGCGAAGGGATGTAAAATGACTGCGGCCGTTACTACAGGGCCTGCAAGGCATCCTCGGCCAACCTCATCGATTCCACACACATAAGCTTGTTTTTCCCAAAAAGCTTTCTCATAGAAATAAGGGGAATGAGGATAATTAGGACTGATAAGCTTATTTGAAATCTTTTCCATTTGACAACTACCTGTTTCGCTGTACTCTATTAGAAAATACGCATGTGTTTAGAGCCTATTAACCGAAGCCTCTTTTTTAATGAAGAAAAAGAGTAAAATTTTGCAAAGAGGAGTAAAATTATGTCATCTACCGCCCTGAGAGTCAAAGAACTTTTGCGTGAAAAAGGCTGGACTACAAAAGTTCTTGCTGAAAAAACAGGCATGTCAGAAAGTTACCTAACGCATATTAAGAATGGCACGAGACGCTGGAATGAAGATTCCTTAAAAAAACTCGCCAATGCCTTTGAGATAAGCCCTATCGATCTCTTTGCTGAAAGACGCAAAAGAACCGATAACATTGATAGTAACGTGAGTATGCCACAACGTTCTGACGTAGAGCTTAAGGTGCAAGTTGTACCTGTGGTGGGCGAAGTTCCTTCAAATCCATCTCCTTATAATAACCAGCTTATGCAGACAACTACCGGCTATAAAGATGTCTTTGTGCCAACTTTAAACTCAAATGATGCTGCTATGTTTGCTCTTGCTATTGATAATAACCTGCTTGCTCCAACCTTTGTAAAAGGTGACTTGCTTATTGTTTCTCCTGAAATCTGGACTCGTTCAGGTGATATAGCAGCGGTTGAATTTGGAAATGATGCTCCGGTTAAATCCGTGATGCAAGTAACCTTCAGCGAAGATTTTATCGTTCTTGAATCTCCAAGTCGTAAACAAGCTCCTGTAGCCTTGGTTCGCGGTAAGGATCATTTCAGAATTATTGGTCGCGTGATCCAAAGAATCCAAAAGTTTATCTAAGCACTCGCTGCCAAGGCTAAGGCGTAATGCTACGCCAAAGCTTTACGTGGAAGAGGACAAGCTTAAATAAGTCAATAAGTACCAGCAGATCGAGATTAAGACTATCTTTTTTTCAGAATGCTGGTACTTTATTTTTCAAGCAGTTTGCTAAATAAAATATATCTGAGTGTTATTTTATAACGTCGCATGGTGCGGCATTTCCACTTAGTAAACAAACATAAGGGTTCTGAATGAATCGATACGAGATTCTACTCCTTACCGTTCCGGATATGACCGAGGACGAATCAGGAGCAATTGAGCGCGGCATAGAAAAGATCATAAAAAGTGTTCCTGGTAGCGTGCTCCTTTCCTACGATAAATGGGGAAAATGTAAGCTTGCTTATGAAATTGGGAAGCATGAATATGGTCTTTATTTTTTGATCCGCATGGAATTAGCTGATCCAAAAAAATTATTCGAAGAAGTTCGTGGTTTTCTTACCATGAAATATAACGAGTCTGTTATTCGTTTCTTAACAAAAAAACTTGATCCACGTGAGCCACTTGTTTATCAAAGACAAGAAGTGGTTGAAGATACTTCAACTCGCGATGTGGGTGATTTCCTACGTAAGAACAAAATGGAAGGTCTCCTTTCTTCAGTTCCTGGAGAAAATGGTGACTCCCGCCCAGAAAGACCTCGTTATTCTTCTTTCAGCAGAAGACCAAGAAGATCTGAAGATACGTCTTTCTCTTCTTCAGAAACTCCTGTTGACTCATCAGAAGGAATGTAAGCATGACCAAAAAAATAAAATTAAAAATCAGTGCTCGTCTTTTAAAAAAGAGAAGCCGCAGAGGTTCTTCCAATCAGAAGAAGCAATGTCGTTTTTGTGCTGGTCCTGAACAAGAAATTTTGTTGAACTACAAAAATACTCAAGTTCTCAGACACTTTTTAACCGAGCGCGGTAAGATTTTACCTTCACGCATTTCTGGTAACTGTGCTTTCCACCAACGTAGCTTGGGTGATGCAATCAAATGCTCTCGTACCATGGCCTTGTTGCCGTATTGCGCATCTCGTTACTAAAGGCGTGATCTTATTACAGTTTGGCGCATGAAACATTCATATAAACTCATTCTTGCATACGATGGAACTGACTATCATGGCTGGCAACGGCAAAAAAATGTACGTTCAGTTGACCATGTGATACGACAAACATTTTTGAGAAGCTTCTGTCAGAAGGATCTCCTTCTGGTGGGAGCTTCTCGTACTGATGCGGGTGTTCAT
>JACCDG011927084.1_pt1 | contig 10112 bp, 11 predicted proteins | sample 7442471 | NCBI WGS metagenome assembly JACCDG01 (sample SAMN15323444, study PRJNA562643) | freshwater metagenome | isolation source: river surface water | place: USA:Blue River Watershed | collected 2017-08-17 | reverse complement strand
GGTCGACGGCAAACTGGTGAACGCCACCCCAGAACGCGAACCGATCGCGACAGTGGCATGCTGCGCCGGCCAGCCAGATACGCTGGCACCAATCGCATTGCCGATATCGATCACTTAGGCTCGGGCTCAAATATCCCTTGCTCCTGAATCCACGCCCAAATAAAATCGTCCATTCGACCGCGGTAGAACACCCGCGACGCCTCAGATCGCAACCATCGCAATATCGTCTCCCGATTCTGCTGGCATCCTTCGACGCCCCATAAGTCCATGGTGAACGCTCGCGTCAAGCACTCGTCGCAGTGTGGCAGCCCCATCCGTTCCAATGCCGCATATAGCTTCGTCCCAGGTCCGGCCGCAACGCCTGTTTCCTCCCGCGGCCAGCCCTGGTTGCATTTCTTGCAGAAATAGAACCGATCGTTTATCCCGATCTTGTGGTCGCAGGTTATGGCCATACTGGGCCCGCCCCGTAGTTAGTAACTGTTGCATCGGGTAAGCCAGGGCTTTGCACTCCGATCTTCACCGCAGTACCAACCGCCACGCATGGCTGGTCAATGGCTGATTGGTCGTCGTTGTATTCGAGGATATTTTCGGCATGGTCGAACGTTATCCACATATTCCAGTGCACCATCTGCTGCGGAAGTTCTCCGTTCGAAAGCAGCGCGGGGCTGCGATCCAGAATTGAAAGTTCTTCCCAGATCAGCCGGTAATCCGACCCAACTAATTCGCCAGCGAATGAGAACCCCCACAATGGTGACGTATTGATCCAATCCGGGTCGATTGTATTCGTGAAGCCAAGTTCTCCCTGTTGCAGCGAGATGTCAAACTGGACGAATCGATCGTAAGTCCCAGGGATTCCGCAGGCGCCACCTTCTCCCGTGTGAAGATAGAGAAAAAACGGGTATCCGTCGTCCAGCGTGTCGCCTGTTTCGTCGTAAGTGAAAAGTTCCAACTGTATGACGTCACCCGACCCTATTTCTGCGTCGCAATCGCATCCCGGGTCGTCATATGGCGGGGCAGCTGCTGATAGGCTTGGTATCTCGAAATGCAAGAACGACGGAACGGTGCCAGTCATGCCCATCGACGTAGTGTCACCGCCAGCAGTCTCCGGGTAGACCGTGAACGGAACGGTTGGTATGTCGCTCGGGCAGCCTTCGCAAACTTCGGTTGCATCGTCTTGGCTGACATAATAAAGCCGCAAGTTGCTCACCTCGACTTGGCCCGCAACCGCCTCGATCATTATCTGGCCATCGTCGTACCGCGAACCCACCAGCGGGACGCGGTATTTAAGGTACGCTTGGGCCGTGTAGATTTTGTCCGGTGTGATTGGCGTGATCGACGCAACTTGCTCCGAATGCGGGTAATTGGTGGGCGCGTCGCTGTATTTCTGGTAGCCGTAGTTTCCGGTAGGCCCGCCTGTCCCGTCGTTAATGTAGGTCGGGTAGCAGTCCTTATTCCGCCACTCGATCACATATTCGTCGATGTCGTTCGCGAACTTGTCGAGAATGTATTCTTCGCGTTGCTCGGCTTCGGTCGCTTGCCCCGTGTCCTGGAATTCCTTCCAAATCACATGCACCACCGGGTACTTTTGGTTGACGTTATCGTAAACCAGGAATTCGACCGTTTCACGAATTGTCGGGGCGCCTGACAATCCGACCAGCCCGTCGTGGTAGGTGATCCGAACGTGGGCGTCAGCCGTCTTTAGGTGAATCCGCGCATGCAGTGGCTTGCCGTAACTGGTCTGTGGCGATCCAGGCGTTCCGCTGCAGTCGGTGAAGTCACCCAGCCCCGTGTATTCGATCACGCCAGGCGTGTCGAATATCAACTCCCCCTGGCTGCCCTCCGTCGGTGAATCGCCCGAAACCAAGGACCAAGACGGCCAGGGCTTGCCCTCCGATGGCACCACCGAATACTTCAGGCATTCCGTGCTGCAACAACAGTTGTCGCTACCCTTGCGGTTTCTCATTCACATTCTGCGCCAATAATGTGGTGTTCTTCCTCGAACTGGTTCCACGCCGTGAACAGTTCGACGTCGCCTGAAATCGCAGTCCCGCCGTCGATCCAGTCGTGATACCCGACAATGGTTTGCGACGTATCCCCCGCGTCGCCCCAAACCTTGACGGTGCCACTGCTTCCCGCGTTGATCGTGCCAGATGCCTTGCCACGATAGATAACGGCCATCGGGCAGACGCACCACACCGTGCCCCAGGTGTTATCGTGTTTGTAATAGTCGGTTTCCTGGACCATAATCCTGGTCCCGTCCATGATGTCGCCACTGAACGGGTTGTAAACCGTGATTGATTGGGACGTGTCCTCCGCCAGCGACGTGGGCCCCGATCCCGATCCGGTTTCCTTCGCCACGTAAGCCGACCCGGAAGAATTCGCACTGATCCGACCGTTCGCGAACACGATCCGCGGGCGACCTGCCCCGCCACGGTGGACCGACCACCATTTGCCATTCGCCCAGATCCCCGAATAGGTAACGCCAGTAGCCAGCGAATCGCCCGCGTTATAGACCGTGATGTCGTCCCATGGCCCGACCGTTGTGGCGTCCAGGTAAACCTTGGCCGTTCCATTACCACCCGACGATATGGTCGCATTGACACGGAACAGGATCGCGTTGATCGGCTTGTGGACTGCCCGATACTTCCCCGATGCGGTCGGCGTTTTCAACAATTCAAACCCGTAGCGGTCCGCCACGACTTTCCACGCATTGGGGGTCGGCCCGTAGTTGGCCACGCCGGAACTGTAGGTGATGTCCAGATCGACGAAGTGTCCATCATTGCATTGGCCAATAGCTCCGACCTTGATGGCTGCCGGACCGTTCACCAGATACCGCCTTTGAAAAGCTGTGTTTGGCTTGGAAACCGTATAGACAGCCATCCCGCTCACTGTCGCTTCGCCCGTGATTCGCATCACCGCAAATGGCGGAATGATTTCCCCGCTGTCGTTGCGAACGTGTAGGGGCCGGATTCGCTGATAGTAGGCTGCGCCTGTTCCAGTCATTAGAATCGGTCCCCTGGTGACATGCTGTCGCTTTTCCCGGTCGCCCCTTGCTTTCGCATTCGCTCGACTTCTTCGGCGTTCAATCGATTCTTTTCGTTGATCCGCCGTTCGTCGTAGCTTATGGTTGTTCGACTGCCTGGGTCGGTGTTCCGGTAGATCCGCGTGTTAATTTCCCGGGTTGTAATTCGCCAGTCGATCTGTGTGATCGCCCCGTCAAGCTCGACGCCTGCGATCACCAGGCCCGCGTAAGTCATGGCTTGCGATGCCTGGTTTTCTAATATGGCCACTTCCTGGTCGATGTATTCGTCGCAAATTGCGTTAACGTCGGTTATGTTGCTATTCCATGCTGTGTTCGCTGGCAGATAACCGCCCAGGAAACTTGCCGTATACTTGGGCACGATATGCTCCTGGTGAATCACCAATTCATTGGTTCCATTGGTTCCCCAGTCGCCGGTCTTGTCGCGCGTCCTTACCACACGATGCCAGCAACGGGTCTCCGGATCGGCAGCGAAAAACGCGACCCGGGCCCGTAAGGCTGGCTTTTCGATCAGGTCGTTGGCGTTCACCTTGAAAATAGGCTGCCCAAACTTGATAATCTTCCGCTTCTGGTCGTATGACCAAGACCGATCGACAACTTGCGGATCGTCAACGCCAGTGATCGGGGTCGGGTTTGCTCCGAACCCAACGTTCCCGGCTTCCCTGTCGCGTTCTCGGTACCACACCCCGTAGATCCATGCCTGTTGGGGGCGTTTTGCGCCGTCCTCGACAACCACGGAATTCTGTTCGTCGGTCAGGTCTTCGATCAGCCACCGACGGCTTAGGTCGGAAGCAATGACAGGCAACGCAATTGATGCCACCTCGATCTGGTACCAGCGGAACACCGATTGCTTGGCAAGCTCCGCTTTTTCTTCGTCCCCTAGGTCCAGATGCTCCGTCGTATCAGACAGGACCCAGCCGCCTGCTGGGGTATAGCTCAGTTCCTCGATCGGTTTGATCTTGCCATCGACGTCGAGCCCGACAGCCTTAAGTGGCAAGTCGAATTGAAAACGGGTCCTGCCAGTCACCACCGAAATATAATCGGGCCGTTCTGGCGGGTCGATCTCCGTGGAAATCGACATTTTCGCACCAGCAGGCAGGGCGGCCCCATCACCTGCCTGGCGGATTGCCACGGTTCCGTCAAGTTGCAACACGACGCGATAGCCAACGTCCTCAACCAGTTCCGCCAGCGCTTCGGCGGGGGCGATGTAGTCCCATTCGACTTTGGGCCGTGGTCCTGCTGGCAAATCCGATACGTCGTAGCCGACCTCCCCCATGGCATCAAGACACAACGTCGCCAGCTGCTGCAACGTCCGTTCTGTATCTTCGCCAGCGTCTCCGTTTAGTGGAATCGCTGCTTTGACGATTTCACCATCCGCACCGCGCAGGTTGTACCGTCCGCAAATGTACCCGTAGCGCCACTTCCACCGACGATCTAAAACGGCCAGGCTGACCAGTGCCCCGCTGGGGTCGTATTGCATCGACGCCTTATCCACCACGCAATGGACGAACGTTAGCGTCTGCAATGTGGTGCCATCGGTCCAGGACAGTACAAGACTCCCCTGCGTCGAAATAGTCGACGCCTGCGGGACGATCGTTAAAGAGAAGACGCTGGGCGTGATGCCGTGCGACAAAGTTCCGGAGAACTCGACCACCTGCGATATACCTGGGAATGTAACGCCTGCCTGGTACGCCATGGCTTTAGTACCCCGGCCGCTGGCTAGGTAAGCCATTGATCAGCGGAATGGCGGAGATAAATGAATAGCTCCACGTCCGCGGAAACTCTCGATATACACGGTTGGCGCCCGACCCGATCGCCTGCGGGTGGTCGCGCGTGACAACGCGTTCCGCCACCTGCTCGGCATCCGGCCATAGTGGCCCGGGCGGTGTTGGCCAACTGGTCAGACCGACAGCCTGCCCCCGTTGCGTTGCCGTTACCATCGAATTGGTGGTCGTGATCTGCTCCTGGGGGTAGCCTGCGATCACTTCGATCACCGCGCGTCGAGGGCCGCCAGTCCCGCGGATCTCGACCGTTTCTTTCCAACTGACGATCTCTTCGTTTCCGTCGATCCGCTCTTCGGCTTCCAGCGTGACGGCAAAGTTCCGGTATACCGTATATTCCCCGTCCCGCCCTTGCGGGAAACTCGGCGGCCTGACCACGCGGACGCCACCCCACGTATTGGCTGATAACAGGACGTGACTGGTCGGGGAATCGTCGTCGAATAGCAGTTGCGCGTCTTGGCCATGGCTGGCATAGGCTGCGATCAGGTCGTCGATGGCCGTGGACAAGTTCGCTTGTGTGTCGGAAATCAACGTCCCTTCAATGTCCCACCTGGTTATGATCGAAAACGGCGCCCCGGTGTCGGACAAATTGGACCGACGATCGATCGCGACAGCCGCTTCTTCCAGTTCGTGCTCATAATCGCCATATTTCAATCTTATCCTCATCGTCCCGCCGCCTTTCCTTGGGCGCCCTTGGCGTTCATCTCGGCCCGTGATTCCGCGTCTGTCTGTTCGCGGAACGCCTCCAGCATGCCACGCAGCATTAGCTTGACGCGGTCGGCCATCTCTTTGCCTGCCGCTTCCGATTCCTTCTTCAACGTGTCAATCGTGGCTTGCGATTGTGCGATTGCCGACGCCTTGGCGTCCATCCCCATGGCTGCCTTGTTTCTTTCCTGCAGTTCTTGCTCGATCAGCCGAATGGGCATTCCACCAGCGATAGCCTGGCGTAAATCTGCGTTGCCCAGCGCTTCACGAATTCGACCGGTCCCAATCTGGCCAAGTAAATCGCGGTCCCGCCTGGTCAAGTCCTGGCCAGCGTTCAGCCGATCGAAAGCAGCCCCGACCCGGTTCCGCTCCCACGGCTTCATGTCCAAAAACGCACTGGCCGCCTGCTTCGTCTCCTTGTCTTTCAGGTCCCGCAGTCGCTCCAACTCGTCGCGTTCCTTTTGGATCAGGTTTAGCCGCGCGGTCTCGGCTTGGATCCCCTGGCGGGCCGTGTCTTCCTTGATGCGTGCTTCGTTCTGCAGCAACGAATCAAGACGGCGGAAGTCTTCCAAAATGCGACTGGATAGGATCAGGCGTTGCTCGGTGTTACTGCTACCAGCCATGGCGGCCTGGTTGCTGCGGATGTTCGCTTCGACCGCAGCCGTCGGGTTGGGTAGATACCTCGACAGGATATCCCATTCTCCCGACCGCTGCGCCGATGCGGACCGTTCGAAGTCTACCATCTGGGCAGCCCGTAATGCATTGCTAGATCGCAGGCTCCCTGGGCCCATTGCCCCCTTGTCAATCGTAAAAAGCGACTCAAATATCGAATCTTCACCACGACCTGCAAACCTCCACGCTGCATCACCTACGATAAATCCACCAGCTAATGAGGCTATCCCGCCTACATATGGGTTCCTAATGGCAGACGTCCCCCGGCTCGCCAGTCCTTTTGCTGCTCTTCCGGCCAATCCGCCAAGGCCCAGGAATTTCAAAGTGTCGTAAGTTGCGCTTGCGGTGTTTACCGTGTCTACCGCTTTCCTTGCACTAGAAGCTGCCTGTTGCGTGTTGTAAGCCGCCACTGCAGCAGTCAACGCAATGTAAGCACCTCGCAAGCGAATTAGCGTTTCGATCAAGCCACGGGATAAATCGAAACCAGCCTGGAAAACCAGCACATTCCTGGCCATCTCCGCCGCGTTGTCTTTATTGGCTGCTGCCACCCAGGCGATACCACGCGCCAACCGGTTGACGGTCTCGACGGCGCCCAGGTCGTACTGGCGCCGGAACACCAAATAGAATTCCTGCGTTGCAGCTGCTCCCGCTTTTTCGGCGGAAATCATTTCACGCTTGCGATCGATCAGTCCGCGAATTCTTTCGGAGTTCGCCCTGAATTCGTCGCCGGTCGCTTTGATATGCCTGCGGAAATCGGCAATTGAATCGCTGGAATCCTTAACGCCCTTCCCCAGTTGTGCAAACTCTTCGCGAGACTTGCGGATGATATCCGCTACGCGGTTGGTCTCGGCAGAAGTCTGCGTCGATGTGGAGTTAAATCCGCGCAAACTCTGATTAGTCCGGTCGACTTCGTCGCGGTAGCCTTTGACTTCGCCAGAACGGAAGTCACCGACCGACCCGATCCGCTCGACGCGGACGCGGACTACCAGATCGCGGGTCGTTTCACTCATTACGCCATTCTCCCAGCCGCCAGGGCCGCCGCTTCATAGCGTTGCCGCTGCTCGAATCGATCTTCTGCCGCGCGAACAGCCGCCGCGTTGCGACGCACAATCGCGTCGTCGGGGAATTCCCCGACAGCCTTGCATTCCAGGTAATGCAGGTAAGCCCGCGTGTTCTTTTCCGTCAAGTCGCTGCCTGCTAACGGGTTGCCCTTGGGGCATTTGTCCGGACCGTAAAAGCACGGAGCATGCGATCCCTTGTACCTTTTGATTTTTTGGCCGCCGCGTATGATCGGCTTGAAGTCCTTGTCATGCATATACAACTGGCATTGCTTGCAATCCAGTGCCGCATGCGCGGGGTGTGCCAGAATCAGGTACACCCCGTTGGTCAGTTTTTTGCTTCTGCTTCCTCAGTCGTGATACCGTTGACCAAAGCGACGTAATCTAAACTCGAATCGGGCTGGCCCTCTTGCGGCGTTTCTTCGCTGGGGATCTGCCCGATCACCATTCCAAACAGCTTGCCAAACACGCCCGATTGCAGTCGTCGGATCTTATCGACCTTGATTTCCAGCGGTCGCTTTTTCTCGTCTTGAATGTCCCATTCGATCACATGTGACGCGATCACCTGGGAATGGAAAGATGTCACCGCGTCGTCGTTCTGCTCCCGCCGCGTCTTGCCCAGGATTAGCTCAACCTGGGCCGCCGTGGCTGGTCGAAATGTGAACTTTACTTCCGGATGCAGACCAGGAACGGCCTTAATGTGACCGTTCCGCGTGTATCCGTCGTGAATGTATGCCAGATCCATTTGATTACGCCGCTTCGTCGTTAGTGATGGTCATTTCCTTGGTCGTGTTGCTGGCCAAGGCTTGGAATTCAAGGTTAAGTGTGATTTCCGATCGGCCGGGGATAGTCGGCGTCTCGTTGGGGGTTCGCAGATGATTGAATGTGAACAAAGTCGACACGGTCCCATTGGTTAGCGTGACCGATCCGGAAATTCCAGTTGTCAGCGGGTACAAGCCAAGTTCGGACGCAGTCCAGGGCGTGCTAAGCTTAAGCGTGATGATACGATCGGTCGCGCAAAAACTGCTCGGCTTTTGGCTATTGCGATACTTGATATCAAGCACATTCTGAATTGAGATTTCAAACGAATTCGCCTGATAGGTCGTGCTATTCAAGACGAACGCCGCATCGAAAAACATGAACGGGTTGGTATCGGCCGTGGTCGGCAGAGTCAACGTCGGGAACGCTGGCGCCGTCGCAATGTCTTCATTGTCGGACACGATTTCCATTGTCATGTCGACAATCTGGCCCTCTGATCCGCGAATTACCAGCGAATTGCACAGGCAGTTTTCGTATTCGAAGATATCCGAAACACGATCGACCAAAACGCCAAATGCGGTCAGCGTCTCCGTTAGTGAATAGACGCTGCTAACAGGCGCGCCAAACCCCACCAATGGCAAGATAATCCCGAAGTCCCGGGGGCTGGGATTCAGCGTGATGGCACCACCCAGCGAGAATATCCCCTCGCGGGTACGCGACGCCTCCCGCGCGCGGGTACCGCGCAGCCCGGCCGTGTTTACCAGCGTCGACTTTTTCTTGATCGTCTCACTGGTGATTTCAAGCAACGACGCACCCGACGCCCAGTTGATCGACGTCCCCTCCTTGATTGCCAGCTGGCCCTGAAATCCTTGTGCTGCGTCACATCCCATGGCTTAACATCTCGCTTTCGATCTGCGGCCCTGGCTGGCCTGGTTGCTGTCGTTTCAGTGCCTTGGCCGCTTTCATGGCGTCGATTGTGTTGTCGTACTGCTCGGGCAGTGGCTCCCCTTGCCAGACCACGCGCGCGTGTGTCTTGCCAGTCGCCCTATCAAGAAACTCATGGACGGCAATGGATTCCGAATAGGTGACGATAGCGAGTAGTTCAGACACGGCTTGCCAGCTCCTCTAAAATTGAATCGGCCAAATCTTCCACAAACCGGTCGACGAATTGCTCGGACAATCCGACATGTTCGCGGGCGGGAACGAAAATGATCGTACCCGCTGGCATGAACCCCTTGCCGTCGCGACTTACCATCGACTCGCTGACCGCCACATCACCACCGAAGTTCAGAAGCGGGGCATACGAAACACTCGTGCCGAACGTCAGCGTGTCCTGCGTGACCGTGGCCACGTTGTCGGTCCCGCCCGGGATCAGGCTCGACCGCAGGCGGCCAGTAATTTCCAGTGTCGGGTGATCCTTGGGCGCCCATGTCGGGGTCCAGTTCCAGGGCTCCCACGGCTTGCCGTTGGGCCCTGCCTGCATAGCGAAATACTGCTGGTGAAGGTCCCCGATCCGCACCATTTGGTCGTTGAAAAAACCAACGAAATTGATCGTGCGCAAGTCGCTCACGTCGCTCAGCCGGTTTCCCAGTTCGTCCAGTTCGATCGCTTTTCCTGTTGCTATCATGTTCGTAGCTCCCGCGACTTGAACCGAAAGACGATTGCCCCCATTGTCAAGTTTTTCAGCCACGCGTCAACGTTGTACGTGTCACGCGGATCGATCAAGCAAGTAAAAACGCATGGTACCGCAGACAATGCCTTGTTATTGAATGCCTTGCGGACCCGTTCCAGCCACGTTAGGTATTGATCATCTGCGTCCTGCGATTGATCCGACGCCTTGCAGAACAAAACCAGCACGGGGTAATAAATGTCGTCCCGTAAGTTAGTCCCCTCGCTGACCGGTGCCGATACCCGACCATTGGGCGACACAAGAACGCAGGGGTCGCCAGGCATATCGCCAGGCCGCAAGGTCGCCACGTTGCGCCGGACAACGTTGGCATCTACCACGCCAGACAGGTCCAGACCGCGGATCACGGTCACGACCTGATCGAGGATTAACCCATAGGTGGACGCCATGCTACGCCACCCTTTGCTTAT
>JACCDG011301783.1_pt1 | contig 10113 bp, 2 predicted proteins | sample 7442471 | NCBI WGS metagenome assembly JACCDG01 (sample SAMN15323444, study PRJNA562643) | freshwater metagenome | isolation source: river surface water | place: USA:Blue River Watershed | collected 2017-08-17 | reverse complement strand
GTCCAGGTAATACCGGAATCGGAGGACAAGAAGAGGGAGCTGGTGGCATCGGATACAATGAGCTGATACTGACCCGTAGAGGACGTTGCCAGTTTTCTGGTGTTCGTGAGACCGGATTTGGCGGTGAGCCAGGACGCGGGGGTGTAGGAACCGTTGGAAAAGTTGGTTTGGCTCAGGGTGGTGCTCGGACCGAAGGCGAGGGTGGAGTTCGTGAGGGTCATCGTGGAGGCCGTCAATAGGCCGGACCGGATGGTGGACCCCACAAAGGTGGAGTTCGTCAAGGTGACGTTTCGGTTCGCCAGGTAGGCCATTTTCTACTGGGGGGGTAGAAAATGGGGTGAATGGACCTCATCGTATCGTCGTTCTTCGTTCACTGTCCTATTACAAATGGGATAGTGGAGGAAGTTGACAGAATAACGGTTCTTAGACGACGGGATCAGAGGCGGGAACCGCCGACTCAGAGGCCGACTCAGAGGCCGACGTGGAGTCGGCCGATGGGGCAGAGGCAGGTTCAGATGCCGACTCGGAGGTGGGGTCCGATGGGGAAGAGGAAGGTTCTGAGGCTGACTCGGAGGCGGGATCTGATGGGGCAGAGGCGGGGTCTGATGAGGCAGATTCAGAGGCAGGCTGAGAGTCCGACGCCGAAGGCGCTGGCTCGGATGAGCTAGGTGGAGACTGGGGTTCGGAGGCGGAAACCGCCGACGTGGATTCGGAGGCGGAAACCGCCGACGTGGATTCAGAAGAGGCAGGATGGGTGTCAGAGGGGGCAGAGGCAGGCTGGGAGGCAGGCAACGACAGGCTGGGCTCCTTTGGCCACACGAGTCGGAACGGATTCGGTTGAGCGGTGATGTCCCGCAAGGCTTGGCGATAGGCAACCCATTGGTCCTTGTTCGGTGGGCAGTAGTCAGTGACGGAGCAAATCCAGTCCGAGTCCTTCAGAAGCTGGTTGCGGTGGGTCTTGACGGAGCGCCAGAGGTTGGCGACGGCTTCCTCGTCCATGACAAATTTGTAGGTGGTTTGGCCTTCTTCGGAGGTGTGTGGGACGACACGGATGACAGCGTCGGGGATGGAAACGGTGTCGGGGACGTCGATGAGGGATTGGCCGTCGTGTGGGGTGGGTTCTGAGTTGGATGGAAGCGGAGTGTCTCCGTAACGAGCAAGAACCTGGCCGGATGCGGTTTCGTAGAGGAGTTTCATTCTACTTACAGGGGGGTTTTGTTAGGAGTTTTTGTGGGTGGGTGGGGAAGGGAGAGCCTTACTCGCATTAGAAGATGGCTGTGGGAGAGCCTTACTCGCATTAGAACCTATTAAACATCGGATGGAGGCACATTTCTCTGCTGGCAGGGATGGGTTGGTGGAAGAGGCCGACAGTAGTTGCACTATAAGGAACAAATACAACACGGCCATCAGGGAGGAGCACACCACCTGAGTATGCAGAGCTACCAGGTGCACCTGAGATGGTGCTATACGTATTCGTGGTTGGATTAAACAGACCAAAGGTTGTGGCATTATAGGGGACAAAGAGGACACGGCCATCGGGTAAGAGCATGCCTCCTATATATCCATCTGTACCAGGCGCAGGAGACATTGGAATAGTACTATAGGTATTCGTAGAAGGATTAAAGAGACCAATTGACGATGATTGACGAGGGACAAAGAGGACACGACCATCGGGCAAAAGAACACCACCTTGATATGCAACAGAAGGAGTAGGGACTGAAATCGTACTGAATGTATTTGTTACTGAATTAAAGATACCAATGTTGCCTGAATTACAAGGAACAAACACAACCCGACCGTCGGGTAAGAGAACACCACCTAAGTATGCGGCACTACCAGGTGCACCTGCAAGTGTGCTGTATGTATTTGTGGTAGGGTTAAAGAAACCAATGGTGGTCGCATTATGTGGAACAAAGAGAACACGGCCATCAGGTAAGAGAACACCGCTCTGATATGCGCCACCGCCTGGTAGTCCTGATACGGGAGTAGTATAGGTATTGGTGGTAGGATTAAACATACCAATCGTCGTAGCACCAGCTGGAACAAAGACTACGCGGCCATCGGGTAAAAGAACACCACCTGAATATAATCCCCCAGCTGCTATCGTGCTATAGGTATTTGTGGATGGATTAAAAAGACCGATCGTTGTAGCAACAGAGGGAACAAACACCACACGTCCATCGGGAACCAGTACGCCTCCAATGTAGGCACCACCGCCAGGCGCACCCGCCACCGTACTATACAACTGACTATTCCCCCAAAACGGTGAAATACCCGTCGGTGCCACTGTGGTCGTCATCTTCCTCACCCAGGCCTGGATGGCGGTTGCGTTTTCTGCGGAGGGAGTGAGATAGGCGCCTCGGGCAATGGCGTCGTCAGGGGCGTAGAGGGGGCCGGCGAGGGTCAGTTGGCCCGTGGCAGGATTGGCGGAGGCGGTGGTTTGGACGATTTGCTTATCGTCTCCGTATCCCAAGAGAGCAACGGCGGTGGAGGCGGAGGCGGTGGCAGGCTGAACAGGGGCGGCGTAGAGACCGGATGCGGAGGCATTCACGGCGCTGCCTGAGGCGTTGAGGACAATGGAGTTCGCCGACTGATTCGTTTGGCCTGCCAGGTTACCGATGGCGATGGCGTTGGAGGCTTGGTTGACTTGTCCTGCCGCATTTCCGAGGGCGACGGTGAAGCCGGTGGAGTTCCGATTGAGCGTGTAGGTCGTGGTGGCGTTGGTTGCGGTAAAGTAGGAACCGTCATAGGAGATGGCGCAGGAGGTCATCGCAGTCGTGCCGAGGGTGAGGGCGGTGAACGTGGATCCAAAGTCCGTGGAGTAGTAGACGTTGTTGGTTGTTCCTGAGGTGACCGCCACCATGTACTGACCCGTTTGGGAGACCTTGGCGTCCACGACGGGGGCATTGATGTTCGGCAGGATGGGCTCTCGGTAGGAGGTGATCGGCAGGTAGGAGGAGCTGACGGCGATGGTTTGGGTGAGGGTGGGGTTGTTGTAGAGGGCGTTGACTTCGTCCGCGTTGAGGGCGGAGGTGTAGATTCGGACGTCGTCGACGTAGCCGGCGAAGGCGCCGGCACTCGCGAATGCTGTGCCAACAAATAGATTATTAATTGCTCCACCGTTTTGAATGGCAACGAGACCTGTAAAAGAGATTGAATTTATTAAAACGCCATTAATGTATAATGCCATTGATCCGCCTCCAACTGTTCCCACTAGATGTGTCCATGTATTCAATGGAACTGCACCACCACTCGACAAAATGGTATGCTGAGTAGATGATGTATTCCACACATTAAAATTAATAGCACCTGGTGTAGACACGTTTGTCACATTAAAATTAGGTCCATATACAGCGGATGCTGTATTTCCTAAACAAATCGGACAAGTATCACCATATACCGTCGGATACACCCAACACGCCATTGTTAGCATCGGGGGCGTATTCAGTACCGCCGGCACCGTGTAATTCAAATACACACTCGGTGCCGCTCCTGCCGTGTTATTGAAAAACGCCGAATGTGTCCCCACCTTCACAATGGATGACGAATAGGTCACCGTGCCTGCCCCTGTGGTTGGCGTGAGAGCGCCCTGCGCATCCACGGCGGTGTTATCTAGCGTCAAACGCGCCAGAGGGGTCACCGAGTTGGTCGAGAGGGCGTACTGGCCTGACGGGCTCAGCGACACGATTTCATTGGAGACCGTGTTGGCGGTGTTAGCCCAGCTGACGCCATAGTTGGACGAGTAGCTGACGGAGTTTTGGAAGTTGAGGTAGAGTTCACCAAATTGAGCGGCATCAATCACTGTCCAAAAGTTGGTATTCACAATGAAACGAAAATACAGGAAGGGCTGGGTCGTGTAGGAATACGCAGTGGTCGTGAGGACGGCGGAGGTTTGTGCGGTAACCGTCTGTGTTCCTGTACGATTCATAATGATGTAGGTAGAAGCTATCGTAAAATTGGTGGTAAATGGATTGGTCGCAAGGACGTGTAATTGAAGTGGATACCACGTCGAACCGTCCATCGAACCCACGATATACATGGTTTTGGGTTGTGCTTGAAAGCTTCCAACACCATAGGTATAGGAAGTGAGGACAAGGGGAACAGATGCTTGCAATTGAACCCATTCACCGCCAATGGATCCAATGGTTTGAATGGCCGTTGTGACGGAACCGGTATAGGTACCTGTTGCGCTGTAGGTTCCTGGTAGGGTTCCAATCCAATTATTTCCTGTCAGTGAATTGTTATTAAAGGCGAAATACGCTGCTAGGGCTGGATTTGGACTACTACTCGCCACCCAATTCACACCTCCCTGCGACCAACTGTTCGTCGTGTTACCGCTCTTGTTCGGCATCACGGATCCACTGGCCGGTCCTGTGGCGACAACTTGGTACTGACCCGAATGGTTCAGCGACAGCGAGGCGGGGTTCTGGGCACCCACGCACACCGCCTGCTTCGTCCAGCTGGCCAAGGAGTTGGAAGAACCGACCACCCAACCCGACGTGGCGGCCGAGGCGAGGGCGTACTGGCCCGAGCCTGAGAGGGCGAGGGAACGGTAGTTTTGGGGGAGTAGGATGCTCGTCGTGGAGAAGGGGATGGCGGAGTTGTAGAGGCGAAAGTCGTCGATGTAGCCATTGAAGGCGTTGGTGGCTTGAAAATCAAACGTTCCGAGTCCAAATTGTCCTGTATTTGTCCACCCCGAAAAAATACCACCGGTGTTGGTTCCACTGCCAATCAAATTACCATTGATATAAAAAGACCCTGTTCCATTTGTTTGGAAAGTTGCATACACATGATACCATGTATTCGTAGTAGCGGAGGGTCCAAAAAGATTCACTTTATTCGTATTTGAATTATTACTTGAAAAGACATAAGTAATTCTGTTTGTTCCATTTTCAATATAAATCGTAAAACCATCTGAATAAGAACTCCATATGACGGGGGACGTACCAGAAGATAATGTCTGCGCATTAAACCAAAAGCTCACCGTCCAATTCAGCGCTCCCGTCCACGCCCCACGAATATAATTCTGAGCCGTTCCACCTGCCGTGGTGTTGAAGATGTTGACCGCCTGACTCCCCACCACACCCGTCACATACCCCACCGTGCCCGTCACCGTCGGCGTAATGCCGTTTGACCCCAAATCCGCCGTGCTTCCGTCCAACGGCAACCAGATGTTCGGGGCGAGGTGGGGGACGGGGATGTACGTAGAGACGGAGTTGGTGAGACGGAAGTCGGTGATGTACCCGTTGAGGGGGTTGGCTAATCCTGCATCGAATGTTCCCAATGCATAAAGACCCGAAGAAGTAATGGTACCGAATCCGCCCGAATTGGTATAGGAACCAATGAGTGTATTATTCACATAGAAAGAACATACTCCATTCGCCTGGAAGGTGGCGCTTAGATAATACCACGTGTTGGCAACCGCAGCAAAAGTAGATGCGATGGTAGTTGCTGATGTGCCCGATCCCGTTGGTAAAAAGAAGCATAGATTATTTGATCCATTAATAAATAATGCTATATATCCATTATATGCCGTAAAAATCTGTTGATTCGAACCATTCACGGTCTGTAGATTCACCCACATCGACACCGTAAAATTATTCGCACCCGCCCAGCTTCCCCTCACATACTGCGATGCCGTTCCACCTGCCGTGTTGAAGAGGTGAATGGCCTGTTCCGAAAAGCCAGGTTGCTGGACCGTCACATAGGCAGGTGATCCAAAGGCGGTGGCTGCTGCACCGCCCATCGTGTCCGTGGTGTCCCCATTGAGTTGGAGCCAAATGTTCGGAGTCGGTTGGGCTGATGTAGCGAACGTACGTCCGAAATCCTGGGACATCCAGAGGGAACCTCGATCCACGGCCAACAGGATGTACTGGCCCGAGGCGGAGATGGCTCCTGAGGCCCAGACCGCGCTGCCGGTCAGGGTGGGGAGACCCTGTGCGGCGCCCAAGGCGGACCAGGTGATACCGGAATCCGACGAGAGAAAGAGATTGTTGGTGGCATCGGATACAATCAGTTGGTACTGGCCCGTAGAGGACGTTCCCAGCTTCTTGACACCGGTCATCGAAGATTTGGCGGTTTGCCAGGCGCCGGCCAGGTAGGAACCGTTGGAGAAGTTGGTTTGGCTTTGGGTGGTGCTTCGGCCGAGGGCAATGGAGGAGGTGGTGAGGGACAGGGAGGACATCGTGATGCCACTCCCCACAATCGTGCTCAGAAAGAGTGGCTTGCTCGAACTCACCGTGTGAATGTAACCATTCGGCGCAGCCGTACCATCTTGGTTGTAGGCGACGGTGCTGAGAAGCGAGAGGAAACTCATCGTACTATCGTGGGGGGAGAAAAAGGGGGGTTCGTTGGGGCGTCGTTGGGTTTGGCGTTGGTGTCGGCGTTGTGGGGTACGCTCTTTTTCGGGATGGGGGACATCGGGAAAAAGGGGGTTGGTTTTTGTTGATGTGGGTTGGTGATTACCAAAGGTCACTTACCACAGGTCGCTTCGCTTACCAAAGGTCACTTACCAAAGGTCGCTTCGCTTATCCCGAAAAGCCTTGTGCTCGGGCCCAGGTGAGGAGGGCGTCCATACGTTCCTGTTGACTCTGAATGGTAGAGAGGTGTCGGTCATTGTCTTCAATGAGTTTTTGGATGGCACCATACATCACGGCGTAGAGTTGGTCCGCATTCAAATCACGACAGTCTTCAATAACGTCTTCGGAGATGAGCTTCTTCTCTACCGTTCCATCTTCCTTTACAATGTCTTCATACTTCTGATTGTAGGCAAAACGATTACGACCAACTGCTTTGGGAAAGACTTGTTCCACGTCTTGGGCAATCCAACCCAATTTGGATCGGTCCTTGACTTGTTCTAAGGTATAGACCTCGTCCTTCCAGGTATAACGCTTCAGAGGTACGGTTTTAATAATGTTATAACAACGAGACGTGTCGGCGAGTTCGATATTGGTTTTGAGACGGGCATCGGATGAGATGGTCCAGGTATTGGTGCTTGGTTTGGCAGCGGAGTCAGTGTTAACTTGGAGTTGATAGGAGGGGTTGGTGATGCCGATGCCGACATTTCCATTGTTGGCAATTCGCATTCGTTCCACATTTGCTTGATGAAATGCAATATGACGAAACGTAGAATTACTAGACCCCAAGATTTCGATCTTCGATTGATCCGTAGAAACTCCAGCTAACAATACAAGGCCGACAAAGCTTTGATCCTGTGTCACTTGATTATTTGCATGAATAAGAAGTTGACCGCCCGAACGTATATAATATTCTTGATTGCTGTCTGAGTTGGGGCCAATTAAAATATTTCCATTCACATTCAACAATTCTTGTGGATTCGTGATGCCGATGCCAACATTTCCTCCAAATGGATTCAAGGCTAATGAATTATATGCAACATTCTTTAGTGATGCGACTAACGCTGTATAACTTGATGAAGCCGTTCCATTACATACATTTAAAATACCAAAGTCTTGTAATTGTGTATTGATTGTATTTGGTGCGGCAAGATAAAGTGAGATTGTACCTGAAGTACCAAAAACAGATAGATTATAAGGTGGATCCGTTGTACCCACTCCTACTCTGCCATTTCCTTGGATGCGCATTAACTCGGTGGAAGAAGTGGATGAGGCGCCACAGTAAAAGACGTGTCTCTCAGTCGAACCAGCAACCTGATAACGAAGAGTATTATTATCTACTCCAAAACCTAAGAATTGATGATTATTATTGTAAATATCATATAATACGATTTTACGGCTTGCTGTTGTTGCTGAAAACTCTAATGGGGCATTCGGTGTCGTCGTACCCACACCCACATTGCCCGCCGTGTAATACGTATTCGCCCCATTCAGTTGCCAGACCGAGGCACCCGTCGGACCCGTTCCCACAGGACCCGTTTGGCCCGTCTGGCCTCGTAGACCCGTTGGACCCGTTCCTACCGCACCCGTTGGGCCCGTTGCGCCCTGTGGACCTGCTGCGAGGACCGAGAGACGAATACGAGACGCCGTTTGGACGGTACAACCTCCATTGTCCGTGTAATAGACACCGACGGTTTGACCCGATGGGAGGAGGACCGTGTAGGAGTTGGTGAACCAGTTGGAATCATTGTAGATGCCACCAAAGGCGTTGGTAGAACCATTGACGCCAATAAAGGAATAACCACCCGTCGTGGTGTTCAGGTACACGGTGTACTCCACGAGAACAGGGAGGGTCGTGGGGGTGGTATTGGTATACAAACCGGCGGAGTAGACAAGACCCGTGTTGCCCTGGCTTTGGGTAGCATCGGTAGACCCCCAGAGGAGGGTGGTGAGCGTGGTAGCAGGAATGGCTTGGGTGGCGGAGGGGTTCTGCGAGAGGGTGGTGACTTCTCCCACGGGACCCGTCGCACCCTGGGGACCCGATGGACCCTGAGGGCCTGCCACGAGGAGGGAGAGGGAGAGGCGGGAGGTGGTCTGGAACGTCGGGGTCGTATTGTCTGTGTAGTAGATGCCGAGAGTGGAACCAGGGGTCAGGAGGACCGAGAAGGAATTGGAATTGACGTTCGTGGTATGAATCATCGCACCATACGCATTTCCTGGGCCATTGATGCCAATATAGGAGGCCGCGGTACCCGTGGTATTGAAGATGAGGGTATACTCCACCAAAAGGAGAAGGGTAGCGGCCGTGGTATTCGTGTACAAGCCTGCCGAGTAGCTCAGACCGGTGGTTCCCTGGGATTGGGTGGCGTCCGTCGTGCCCCATAGCAGAAGGGTGTTGGTGGAGGCAGGAATGGCTTGGGTGGCCGTGGGCGTTTGGGACAGGGTAGCGATTTGACCCACCACACCTTGTTGGCCAGTAGGACCCATGCCGGCCACGAGGAGAGTGGCCGTGACACGAGAAGCGGTTTGGACCGTGACCGATGAGGCATCCATGTAGTAGACACCGACGGATTGGGAAGGGGGCAGGAGGAGGACGAAGGAGTTGGTGAAACTGTTGTTGTCCGTCAGCATCGAGGCGTAGGTCGTCCCATTGACTTTCAAGTAGGTGGCACCGCCTCCCGTCGTGTTCAAGAGGACCTGCCATTCAAAGAGGAGGGGAAGCGTGCTGGCCGTGGAGTTGGTAAACAAGCCTGCCGAGTACGTTAGACCCGTGGAACCTTGGCTTTGGGTGCCGTCCGTGGTATTGAACAGCAGGAGGGTCTCCGTGGAGGCAGGAACGGCCTGGGTCGTGGTGGGGACTTGAGACAGGACAGAGACGGCGGAGACGGTACCTGGCGCACCCGTGGGACCCTGTTGGCCCGATGCGACGATGGTCAGGGTGATACGAGACGTGGTTTGAATCGTCGGGGTGCCATTGTCATTGTAGTAGATGCCGAGGGTGGCGGACGGAGGCAGGAGAACGATGAAGGAGTTGCTGAAGATGTTGTTGTCGTTCAGGAGCAGGCCATACACGTTGGTGGTTCCATTAATGCCAATAAACGAGGAACCGTTGCCGGTCGTATTCAGGATGAGGGTGTAATCCACGGCGACAGGCAGGGTAGAGGTCGTGGTGTTCGTAAACAGGCCAGCGGAGTAGCTGAGGCCGGTGATGCCCTGACTCTGGTTTGGGTCGAGGGTGTCAAACAGGACAAGGGTGTTGACGCCTGAGGGAATGGCCTGAGTCGTGGTGGGCTGACGGGACGTGACGGCGGTTTGACCTGATGCGCCCGTGGGACCGATGGGACCCGTGTACCCCGTTCCGCCACCGCCGCCGCCACCACCGCTGCCTGCCGCGCCCGTTGGACCCGTGGCGCCGAATCCACCCGACGCAATCACGGAGCTGACGGTCAGGGTGCTAATGGTGGCGAAGGGGGTGTAGAGGTAGGTTGACTCGATGGTGGAACCGATGAGGGTGGAGAAGTAGAGGGTGCTCACTCCAATCGTGGAGGTATTCAGAGAACTAATGCTGCCTGACTGGGCCGACAAGGTCGAACCTGTCAGGGTGGAGTAGTAGAGAGTGCTCACTCCAATGGTGGAGGTGTTCAGGGTGCTGATGGTACCTGAGTGGGCATAGAGGGTGGATCCCGTCAAGGTGGAGTACTCGATGGCTCCGGATTGGAGGGTGGAGGTCTGGAGGGTGCTGAGGGAGGCCGAGGTG
>JACCDG010533012.1_pt1 | contig 10115 bp, 9 predicted proteins | sample 7442471 | NCBI WGS metagenome assembly JACCDG01 (sample SAMN15323444, study PRJNA562643) | freshwater metagenome | isolation source: river surface water | place: USA:Blue River Watershed | collected 2017-08-17 | reverse complement strand
GCGAAAAGGTGATAGAGTGAGACTGCTCCGACAGGGAGCTTAACCCCCAATTTTATATTTTTGGTATGGAAAAAATGTTCAAAAACCTCTCGACCCTCATTCTCCTGTTTCTCCTTATTTCAGGCATTGTGATCCTCTACCAGTCCCCGGAGGCCAAGCCCTCAGCCGTTTCTCTCTCCGAGCTCGTGACTGAGATCAATCAGGACCAGGTCAAAGAGATTACGGTCAAGAATAATGATCTTGCCATAGAATTAAAAGATGGTAAGAAACAGGTAGCCAGCAAGGAGTCTGAGAGTTCTCTCTCGGAGACCTTCAACAACTACGGCATCGACAAAGAGAAGTTAAAGAGTGTAACGCTCAATATCACCGAAGATTCTGGCTTTGGTTTTTGGTTGACCGCCCTCCTTCCCTTTCTCCTTCCCTTTATTCTCATCTCGGCCTTCATCTGGTTCATGATGCGCCAGGCTCAGCGGGGTAATTCTCAGGCTCTCTCTTTTGGCATGAGTCGAGCTCGTATGCTTGATCCCAAAGACAAGAAGAAGCGCATCATGTTTGCCGATGTTGCTGGTGCCACTGAGGCCAAGACCGAACTCGAAGAAGTCGTGGAATTCTTGAAGCACCCCAAGAAGTTTCTCAACATGGGCGCCAAGATTCCCAAGGGTGTTCTCCTTCTCGGCCCTCCAGGGACCGGCAAGACACTCATGGCCAAGGCCGTCGCTGGTGAAGCTGGCGTCCCCTTCTTCAATATCAGTGGTTCTGAATTTGTTGAGATGTTTGTCGGCGTTGGTGCGAGCCGTGTCCGCGACCTCTTTAAGCAGGCCAAGAAGAATGCTCCTGCCATTGTCTTCATTGATGAAATAGATGCCGTCGGACGTCACCGTGGGGCCGGACTCGGTGGTGGTCATGACGAACGTGAGCAGACGCTCAACCAAATACTCGTCGAGATGGATGGTTTTGAGACCGATACATCCGTCATCGTGATTGCTTCCACCAACCGCCCCGATGTCCTTGACCCAGCTCTCCTCCGGCCCGGTCGCTTCGATCGTCGGGTGACCATGGATCTCCCTGATATCAATGAGCGTGAGCAGATCCTCGCTATCCATGTCAAGAACAAACCGATCGAAGCAGTGGTCCGGATGCGCACTCTGGCCGAACGTACTCCAGGCTTTTCTGGGGCTGACCTCGCCAACCTGGTGAATGAAGCCGCTATCCTCGCCACCCGTCGCAACAAGAAGACGATTGGTATGGCCGAACTCGCGGAGTCGGTTGAAAAGGTTATCCTTGGCCCAGAACGCCGGAGCCGGGTCATCAATGCCGAAGAGAAAAAGATTGTGGCTTACCACGAAGGTGGTCACGCTTTGGTTGGCGCCTCCCTCCCTCACGCTGATCCAGTCCACAAGGTCTCCATCATCTCTCGTGGTCATGCTGGTGGCTATACCCTCTCGGTCCCAGAAGAGGACAAGAGTCTTCACTCGCACGCCTACTTCCTCGATGAACTGGCGGTCTTCCTGGGAGGCTATGCCAGTGAAAAGCTCGTCTTTGGTGATATCACGACCGGACCCTCGAATGATCTCGAACGCGCTACCTCCATGGCTCGTAGTATGGTCACTCGCTACGGTATGAGCCGTCTCGGGGCTCGCACCTTTGGTAAGAAAGAAGAGCTCGTGTTCCTCGGTCGCGAGATGCACGAAGAACGCAACTACTCCGAAAAGACCGCTCAGGATATCGATATCGAAGTGACTCACTATATCGACGAGGCCTTCAAGCGGGCTACCGCTATCCTCACCGAAAAGAGGGAAACTCTCGACGCTATCGCTACCGCTCTCCTCGAGCGAGAGACGCTTGAGAAAGACGAATTCGCTCTCCTCGTGGCTGGCAAGACCCTGGCACCCATTCCCGCCTCCCCGACCAAGTAAATTGGTCCTCTTATGACATCCTTTTCTTTTGTCGACATCCTTTCCGATAGCTGGCGCCTCTCCCTGAGACGGCGCCAGCTTTGGATAGGAGGAGCTATTCTCGCCCTCCCCATCCTCGCTCAGACGTACTACCTCGCTGATGCCCCTTCCCAATCAAGCGAGCTCCTCTCATATATAACCAACCACTTCCGAGAGACCTCTCTCTTTCTCATCATCACCTTTGTATGCTCGCTCATTGGTAAGTCATGTTTGATTCTCCTCCTCCACCGAGTCTCTTCGAGAAAAGACACTCCCTCAATTTCACGCCGCACACTGCGCCAAGCTATCGTTCGAGGCCTCTTGATTGAATTGAGTTTGCTCCTCTTTATCTTCCTCGTTGGCTTCGTACTGGCTCTCCCTCTTCTCATGGCGTTCATGACTCTCGGTGCAATTCCTCCGGTTCTCCACTGGCTCACCCTTGTTGTCATACTCCCTATTTCTCTTGTGATATTTATTCTTCGGGAATTTGTCTTTTTTTACTTCCTCCTTACTCCAGGTATCCGCTTCAAATCGGCCCTCGAGGCGAGCGTAGCACTTTTTCAAAGAAACACATCCCTCTCAGTACAATTCTTTCTCTTCTTTCTGTGGGGAGCTCTCCTCTTTACTTTTTCACTGAATCTGGTTATGCTAGGTATTGTTGCTCTTTCTCATGCTCTCTTCCTAAGTATGGCAGATACCTCCATGCTGGTCGGAAGCTTTGTTGCACTGGCTTTCTATGAAATAGTACGCCAAACAGTTTGGTTCCTATTTTTTCAAAAGTTGGCGACACCTCAGGATCCACTTGAAACAACACTTCCTGCCATCTTAAAAAAAGAGATTACAGAAATTTCGGGTGTATAGCTCAGTTGGTTAGAGCGCTACATTGACATTGTAGAGGTCTCTGGTTCGAATCCAGATACACCCACCCAAAGAAAAAGACTCGGATTGTTCCGAGTCTTTTATTTTAACAACCTTGCTCAACACTACAAGCCGCTGGTGGTGGTGCCGTGTACGGTTTTACCACATTAGATTTTTGACTCCACTCCTTGGTAAATTTGGCTGCGGGACCAAGCTGCTTATTAGCCTTATCCAAAGCGCCAACCACTTGATTATCAACGCGCTTAATTTCACGTTGAATTTTTGCCTGAACATTACCAATGCCCTTTTGAATCATGTTAGAAATAATCCGATTCATGGCTGCTTGGACAATACCTGAAAGTATTCCCGGATTCTCCGCAGCAGCAATCACATTGTTTCCAATGTTCTGAACATCAGACATCATATTTTCAATGGTAGCCGCTGGCGCGATAGTCATTCCATTTTGCTTTTTACCGATATATCCTGATGACTGGGCCTCCGTCCTGGCCTGCTCAATCTTCTGATTCATCGTTCTTGCGTAGTATGCTGTTGCGGAAAGGGTATACCCAAATGGATTATTAGCTGGATTCGAAATCATAGCATTAAAACATCTGAAGTCACCCTCCTGAAACAAGACATCTGGACTGGCGCAATAACTATCCAGGTTATATTCCAAGCCGGCTTGTCCGGCGCTCTCATCGCCAATCGACTGCTGTGCTTGTGCTACCAGGTACGCTGGATAGTTCCCAGAAACACTCCCGGTAACATCCCCTACTCCCACATAGTTGGCCGAAGCGTACTTGCCACGAGTAGTCAGTGTAAAGAAATCGTTCATGATAAGCTTCGTTTGCTCGGCTGGCTTTTGATACAAGTAATCATTCCAATCTGAGATAAAGAGTTGGTCACCAAGTGAAGTACCCCCTATCATCTGAGCTACTTTGCTATTCATGGCAGAAATTGCAGCTACTTTTATAGTAGCAAGAATTGCTCCATCAATTTGGGATTTAACCACCTCGAGCATTTGCTTTACCAAATCACCAAAAATATCATCCGTACCCCAAACCTGTGCATGAGCCCGTAACGGGAAAAGAGACGGGCCAATAATTGACACAGTAACAAATAGTACCGTAAAAAATTTCTTTGCTATGTAGTGGCGTAGACTAAACATACACTTCAGAGACTCAAAGGAATAGTATCAATTTTATACGTCTGTAATTTCGCATAAATTTCAGATGAAAAATCTACAGAGGCTGACAAGAAACCCTGTACCTTTCCAAGTGAAGAAATCTGACCAATCGGATCATCAATATTATCAAGCTTTACCTCATCCTTCAGTTGAGAGGAATACTTCACCATTTTAATAGCCTTTACATGAACATCTAACATGGCTTCAGGAACTTCAATAGTATCAATTTCCGATAGAATTTTATTACTTTTCGATGATAACTCTTCCAGGTACTTCATATTGCCAGTCGTCACTGCTCCAAGGGCTCCACTCGCAGCTGAAGTAAGTACAGAGCCAAGGTCCTTCTCGGACTTAAAACTTTGCGGAGAATTGTTGGCCAAGATATAAGCAAGCACTGTTAAGTATTCAACTATATCTTCCTTCTCAGCCTCTGTACGACGCTCGCCTTTCAATTTCTTTGAGACTGATTTGATATTAATAGAATCTATATCTACTTCTGGCAGAACAATTTCCTGATCAGATTTATCCATAACACCCTGGACAGATTCCGTAATTGCATCCAACGTAATTGTTTCGCCCTCGGCAGAATTACCCTGCTGTATGAGCCCTGCGATCTCTTCCGAAACTGCTGTCGTTAAATTTGCGTCATCAACTTCACCCAGTGAATCTGAAGCACCCAGAGTTGAGCTAGCTTGAACTGTAGTATTTGACACAACTCTGTCACCCGGAGCGGGCTTCAGTGGATCATACCCGCTCTCTACCTCAACACCATCAGTATAACCATCGTCATCACTATCCTTATCAAGTGGATCCGTTTTATAGAGCGCTTCTTCGTCATTGCTCAAACCATCCTGATCAGAATCCTGAAAAATATTTTTGTCTGTCATCGTATCATCGGCCGATACAAAAAAAGTCACACTCAAAATGAGGAGACCAAAAAAGAGAAACAACGACGTTCTCATTTCTACTTGTGAAATGCCTTTACGTACCAACGACATATTGTGTTTTTATTCTAAGCGCCTGTGTCCTCGATGTGAGGCTTCATTACTCTCACGTCACTCAAAGTATATCATTTTTTTACGAACAGCAAAAGTGTGTGCCTCATCAAACAAATCGTACTCACCACTCATGACGACATATATATTTCATGACCGCAGTATTGAATTTGCTTCACCAAATATCTTCACTGATATCCTCGTGCGCTCATGGGTCAAGTTGCATTTCTCGACGCAATTTCGAGGTGTATCTCTTCAATCGTACGATAAAATTCTATAACACGAAAATACTATTTTGTCAATACTCTGAGTCTAAGTGAAATTGCCACAGCACAGACAGTCCAGAACAGGAGTTGCCCCTGCTGAATATCCCAATAGTAATGATCGAATAAGCTCGTTATTAAGATATAGAGTAAGATTCCTCGAGAAAAGATCGATTCAATGACGACAGTATAAATTGTTCCACGTGGAACATTGTTTTGATTGCGACCAAATTTCTGGACGCATTGTTCCACGTGGAACATTTTTGGAATTTGAGTAGTTTTGTTCCACGTGGAACAAATATAGCCGAATAAGACCAGGCCAACTAGTCCAACCTCTGCCCATATTAACAGAAAAAGGTTATGTATTGGCTGAAACTCCCAGTCAAACAGGATTCTTTCAATAAAGTGTTGCATGAGGAAAACAGACTGTCCAAGACCGATACCTAGCCAAAATGAATCAATAATCATTCTGAAAAAGCCTTGCACGTAGAGCCATCGCTCCGTCAGAGGTTGGTACAGGAAATAATACCAATCAAGCGAACGCACCACAAGCGCTAGTACAACGCCAACCAGTACAAAAACAGTTCCCACAAAGAAATGTTCCACGTGGAACAATTTCAACCAGTATTGATGTATGTTCCACGTGGAACAATTCGAGTACACGCGTTTGAAATACGCTATTGTTCCACGTGGAACATTTGTTATCGTATTAACTACTGAACCGTGAATAATTTGTTCCACGTGGAACATTTGCCAAAATATATAAAACAGAACAAGAATGAGGCTTAGAATAGCTCCTTTTGAGAAAGTGACAAGAAAGACAAAACTGAGAGTACCAAGAACGATACGGTAGAGTAGCCGTGATTGTTCCACGTGGAACAATTTTCCTGATCCAAGAATCGGTTCCAATATTACCAAAATAATCGCGAATCCTAAAAATCCAGCCAAAACGTTAGGGTGCGGAAATAAGCCATAGGGTCGTACGATTGCTTCTCCGTCCATAAGAATCTTGGCTATTCCTGGCCACTGGGCCCCTAGTTGTGATTCACCTAGGAAAGCTAGTCCAAGGCTTTTTTGAGCCATAAACTGATACAAAGCAACGAGTGACTGGGCAGATGCCGATAGAATGAGTGTTTGAATGACGTATCCACGAATGTTCCACGTGGAACATTTTGAAACAATCTGACTCAAGAAAGCAATTGTTCCACGTGGAACATTTTTTACAACTTTAGAAATATTGGATTGTGATTGTTCCACGTGGAACAATTTGTGATCAACACTTAACGAATCCGCCATGTTCCACGTGGAACTTTTATTATCACTCGCTTCAATTGTTCCACGTGGAACAATTGTTAGCAATAAAAACAGATACAGCAAATAACCTTCAATGAGCTTTATTGAGGCATAAATAGCCAACGATTGGTTTTCTGACCACAAAGTTGAAATGAGGCTCCACAGCAAAAAGGGGAGTGGCGAAAGAACGGCTAGCTTCCATTGTTCCACGTGGAACATTTCCCTCCACCAACTTATTGACAAATATGTTCTTTTGTTTTCTAATATTTTTAGCAAAATAAAGCACAGGAGCACGAGGTCCGATAGAAAAACTGAGACGTCAGTATACTCATTGAAGCCACTCGTCCCCAGTGGACTCCAGGCGACAAAAGTGTGCCGGAGTGAAAGTGGGAGAACCAAAAAGAAACCAAGAAGAAAGATATTCGACAGTTGCAGACGTTCCAGTATACGAATCATAGCAGTCAGGAAGTATTTCGCCTTCAGTATAGCGGATTTTCTCCAGACTCGCATCTCTCCCTACTCCCTCACATTGACGAATGGCCAGAAATCAGTATGATAGGGAAGTAGCATTTGGGCCTGTAGCTTAGCTGGTAGAGCGCCTCCATGGCATGGAGGAGGTCAGGAGTTCGAGTCTCCTCAGGTCCACACTTCGACTCACGTAGCATAAACACTCCTCGTAAGAGGAGTTTTGTTTTACTTTGACCGGCTCCATTGATATTATTGAGATACCGTGGTACAGTACATTCTTGCCATCTCAAGCCCTCGTAGTTCAGTGGATACCTGCCTGCCGGTAGACAGGGAACACTCACTCATAAATTATGCCTCTGTAGCTCAATGGATACCTGCCTGCCGGCGGGCAGGGAGCTATCTCAAGAAATCATCGATCAATTGCCCTCGTAGTTCAGTGGATAGAACGACTCACTCCTAACGAGTAAACGTAGGTTCAACTCCTGCCGAGGGCACCAACAAGCCATTTTATACACTTATACACGATTATCCCATATGTCCACTCTCCGTATTACCAAAGTAAATGAGCAATTGAGAAAGCTTCTCGGTGAAATCATGGAGCGCGAACTCTCCCTCAAGCCTGGAGTCATCATTACTATCCCCAGGGTTGACACCTCCAAGGATCTCCGCTATACTCGCATGTTTGTCAGTGTTTTTCCTGAGAGTGAGACCAACTACGTGACCGAAACACTCAAAAAGGAAATTAGTGGCATCCAAAAGAAACTTTACGCGAAGCTCTACATGCGTCCCATGCCCAAGCTGTCATTTAGTATCGACACCACAGAGCAAGAAGCTGACAAAGTAGAGAAACTCCTCCTCGAACTTAAATAGGGCTTGAAATTGGCATTTTTTTGACTTATACAGATTTATCCCATCCGCCATGCATCGTTTTGCCAAGGAATTCCGTACCCTTTCCTATATCATCTCCAGAGCGGAGCGGGTACTCCTTTTTGCACACAACCGACCGGACCCAGACACAGTAGGTTCCAACCTCGCTTTTGAGGAATACCTCCGCTCGCTCGGGAAGCACGTCGATATCGCTTGCTTCAACCCGTTTCCCGATAATCTAAAGGGGCTAGCTGAACATACTTTTCTTCACCCAGACCAGCTGGATCTCAAGAGTTATGATGCCGTGATCGGATGCGACAGTGTCGATCGAGGTCTCGATACGCTCATCGATCAGTTCAAGGAGGAGCAGGTTATCGTGCTCATGGATCATCACCCTGATATTGAGCTCAAGGGGGATGTCGTCATCATCGACCCAGAATATTCGTCTACTTCAGAGCTCCTCTATCTTTACCTCAAATCAATCGACGCCCCCATCAGTAAATCCATGGCCACCATGCTTCTTATGGGTATCCTCTTTGATACGGGTGGCTTTCAGCACGGGGGAGTGTCGCCTCGGGTGATGGAGATCGCCTCTGAACTCATGAAGAAAGGAGCGCCTCTCCCCAAAATTTCTCAGACGATATTCACCAACAAAAATATCGGCGCGATGAAGCTCTGGGGCAAGGCATTTGAAAAGGCCAAGTTCAATAAGGAGACCGGCATGCTCGTCACTGCAGTCACTCAAAAGGATATCGCCGAATGTGACGCCTGTGCCGAAGACATCTACCAGGTCGCATCGATACTCTCCACTGTGCCCGATGCCAAGTTCGCTATGGTCCTCTCCGAACGTGATGCCTGTATCGTGAGGGCCAGTCTCCGCTCTATGGAGCACCACGGCATCGACGTCTCGCTTATCGCTCATCAGTTTGGTGGGGGAGGACACAAGCTCGCCAGCGGATTCGAAGTACCAGGGAAAATTATTGAAACCGAAACAGGATTTGCCATTGCATAATCTATGACGAAACAGGAATCACTCGATGCACTCAATGTTCGCATGGCAGCATCATGCACATGTACTCTCAAGTCGACGGCCACGCAGGCCGTACCAGGGGTGGGCAACCCTGATGCAGACATCATGTTTATCGGAGAAGCGCCCGGTAAGAAAGAAGATGAACAGGGCGTTCCGTTTGTTGGAGCCTCGGGCAAATTCTTAGCAGAGATGCTCGCCACGATCAATCTCAAACGTGAAGACATCTACATCACGAACATCGTGAAATATCGTCCGCCAGACAATCGCGACCCACTTCCAGCAGAGGTCCTCGCTTGTGAAGAGTGGCTTCACGAACAGATAAAGATTATCCGACCAAAAGTTATTGTCACTCTCGGTCGTCACGCCATGGAACATTTCATTCCTGGCCAGAAAATTTCCGAGGTGCATGGTCAATCGTTCACTCGAACACTCCCAGATATTGGCACCCAGACATTTTTTGTTCTCTATCATCCGGCGGCCGCGCTCTACAATGGTTCCCTCCGCCAGACGCTCATCGCAGACTTTCAAAAAATTCCAAAGGTGGTAGATGAGTTAAAATCGTAGGTGCAAAAATGCCGACCTAGTGGTCGGTTTTTTGTTCTGCTTCTTCTTGGAGAAATCCTCCGGCCTGATGCTCCCAGAGTTTGGCGTACTTGCCACCAGCGGCCGCGAGGACATCGTGTCTGCCATCTTCGACAATCATTCCTTTGTCCATGACGATGATGCGGTCCATCTCGCGGAGCGTCGAGAGACGATGAGCGATAGCGATCACTGTCTTTCCGGCCATGAGTTCATGGAGTGCCTTTTGGATTGCTACTTCACTCTCGCTATCGAGCGCGCTCGTCGCTTCATCGAGGATAAGTATCGGAGCATTCTTGAGCATCACTCGGGCGATGGCGATACGCTGGCGCTGACCGCCAGAGAGTTTGACCCCTCGCTCACCGACGAGCGTGTCATACCCTTGGGGTAAAGCGCTAATAAAATCATGGGCCTCAGCCTTCTTGGCGACTTCAATAATTTCTGCTTCCGTCGAATCTGGCTTGCCATAAGCGATGTTCTCCCGAATAGAACGGTGGAAGAGCGAAGGCTCCTGCGGGACAACCGCGATCATCGTCCGGAGCGAATCCTGCGTCACGTGTGAGATATTCTGATCATCAATGAGGATGGCGCCACTACTTACTTCGTACTGCCTCAAGAGCAGTGATACAAAGGTAGATTTGC
>JACCDG011893968.1_pt1 | contig 10116 bp, 5 predicted proteins | sample 7442471 | NCBI WGS metagenome assembly JACCDG01 (sample SAMN15323444, study PRJNA562643) | freshwater metagenome | isolation source: river surface water | place: USA:Blue River Watershed | collected 2017-08-17 | reverse complement strand
GCTCTAGCTTGCCCGCCTCCACTTTCGAAAAGTCGAGAATGTCGTTCACGAGGCGCAGCAGGGAATCGGCCGACTTCTTGATGCGCAACGCGTAGTCTTTCTGTTCTTCGTCGAGCTTAGTATCGAGCAACAACCAAGACATCCCCATCAACCCGTTGATCGGCGTGCGGATCTCGTGCGACATATGCGCCAGAAATAAAGATTTAGCTTTCGTGGCGGCTTCGGCGTGCTCCTTGGCCAGTTTTTCCTCCGCGGCCCGCTTGTGGGCCGTATTGTCCACCGAAACCCCAAAAATCTCGCGCACTTTGCCTTCCGCATCGCGCACCGGAAAAACCATCGTGTCGAGAAAGCGATCGGCGTACTCGGCGGAATATTCAAAGTTCTCGCCCGCCTGCGCGCGGCGAACGGCTTCGATGGTGACGTGATCACTCGGGAAAAGTTCGAAAACAGATTGGCCCACGAACTGCGAATCTTTTAGGCCCAAGGGTTCTAGGCCTTTGCCGGTTTGCAGAACAAATTTTCCGTTCTCGTCGGTAGCCCAAAGTACAATCGGCGCGTAGCGAACGGCCTGCTCGAGCCGCGCCCTCGTTTCCAATAGCCGTTGGTCGGCTAAACCCCGCTCCTCTTCCGAGCGATGGAGCTCGATGGCCGACTTCAAAACCACGGTCATTAGGATCAGTACTCCGCCGGTCATGCGTACCAGCACGGAAGAATCCGCGTCGAACCAACCTAGCTTCACGCCGTTGATCACGAAAATATTCAGCACGGGCGGTAAGGTTACCACGGTCACGAATAAGCGGCGTCCAACCGTGCCGGCCGCGCTCCTCGACCACAGCACGGAGGCGAAGCCCAGTCCGCGATCGAGATTAAGGTGCCCTACCGATAGACAGATAAACCCGAGGCACGTATGCAATGCCATTTGGGTATAAAAAGCGTAGCCGAAAGGGCTGCTCAGTCCCGCCGAATAAGCCACGAGGCCCTGTAGGGAAACGGTGAACACGAATAGCGAAATACCCTGCGCAAATCTCGGAAAACGGCGCCAAGGATTTTCGCTAAGGAAAATCGCCAAAAAAAGCATGATGAAATTAATCGCCGTGATGGGCGCGAGTCGCCCCGGAGGAAAGCGGCCATTCACTCCGTCGGGATCGAGAAAGAGCAACTCATCGATGCCCGGGTTCCAGGCCGTAAAATACTCGCACAAAGTGAGCGTGCCAATCAATGCGCTCGCGCAAGCGAGTAAAATTCCCGGCCCGGGCCACCGTCTCACGGTGAGGAGGGAAAGAGAGAGAAAGCCGAGGCCCACGGCCGTGTTCGCCTTCATCGTGATGTAACCGGGGAGCAGGGTTTTGAATATACCGATGTGAAACTGCCAACCAACCAGCACGAGCGCGGAGATCGCTAGGGTAGCAAACGCGCAGACTCGCACTAGCTGGTTGTACTTCATTTCCATAGCATCGTATCGGTACTCTTCCGCCCTTCCCTAAGGGTCTAGTATCAGAAGAGAACGCTATGGAAAGTCATGGTGCCGGTGATCCCACCCACGTCGGCCGTGATGGTGGTATCCCCGAAGAGATTGGCCGCGGCCCTACCCTTGTTGGTGGTATTGTTTACCGTGGCGGTATTGATATTCGAAGACGACCAATCCGCTACGGTAGTGAGGTTCGCGGTGGTGCCATCGGAGTAAGTACCCGTGGCCGTGAGTTGGCGAACGGCGCCGAGGATTACCCATACTTCGTGCGGCGTTACCGCCACCGATACGAGCACTGCGGCCGTAGCCGTTACCGTGGTGGTACCACTCACGGCGCCGAGGGTGGCCGTGATCGTGGAACTACCGGCGGCGAGGATCGCCGTGGCCTGGCCCTTCGTGCCGGCCGCGTTGCTCACCGTGATCACGGCGGGCGTACCGCTAGACCAAACTACCGAGTTCGTGAGATCGGCGGTGGAACCGTCGGTATAGGTACCCGTAGCCGTGAGCTGGCGTACCAAGCCCTTCGCCAAATTCGTACCCGAGTGGGTTACGGCGATGGAAGCAAGGGTGGCCGCCGTTACGCTCACGGTAGCCTGGCCGCTCACGCCGCTCAGGGTGGCCGTGATCGTGGCGTTACCCTGGGCGATACCCGAAGCCACGCCTTTGCTGCCGGCCGCGTTGCTCACGGTGGCGATGGTATTGTCGGAAGTCGTCCAGGTAGCAGTGTCTTTCACGTCGCCCGTGCTACCGTCGGAATACGTGGCGGTAGCCGAGAACGATTGCGTGAGGCCCTTGGCGATCGAGGGAGCCGCGGGGCTCAGCGCGATGCCCGTGATCACGGCGTTGGTCACCGTCATCGCCTTCCCGCCCGTCACGCCCGAGAGCGTGGCCGTGATGGTGGCCGCGCCCACGGCGTGGGCGGAAGCTAAGCCTTTGGAACCGGCCGTATTGCTCACCGAGAGTTTCGCGGCGTCGGAAGAAGCCCAGCTCACGGAGCTCGTGATGTCTTGCGACGAGCCGTCGGAGTAAACACCGGCGGCGGCGAACTGCAGGTTCGTACCGTTGGCCAAGCTGCTCGCGCTCGCGCTCACCGTGATCGAGGAAAGCGTGGCGGCCGTTACCGTAATGGAGATCTGCGCTTGCTGGCCGCCGTAGGCGGCGGTGAGCGTGGCGGTACCTACGCCATTGGCCGTTACCTGCCCCTTCGAACCCGCGCTATTGCTCACGCTGAATACGGCCGCGTTCGAGCTCGACCAGGTAGCGCTCGTGGTGAGCGCGCTGGTGGTGCTATCGGAGAACAACCCGGTCACGCTCATTTGCTGGCCGAGGCCCTTGGGCAGAGTGAGCGAGCTCGGATTGATTTCCAGGCTCGAGAGGGTGGCGGCGGTTACCGTAACCCCGGCCGATCCGCTCACGCCGGAGAGCGTGGCGCTTACGTTGGCCGTACCGAGAGCTTTGGCGAGAGCCAAGCCGCGGTTACCCGCGCCGTTGCTGATGCTCATCACCGAGGTATCGGAGCTAGCCCAGGTGGCGGTGGAGGTAATGTCTTGGGTGGAGCCGTCGGAGTAGGTGCCCGTGGCCGTGAACTGCTGGCTTACGCCGTTGGCGATCGAGAGCACCGCGGGCGTGAGCTGCACGCTGTCGAGCGTGGCGGCGGTTACGGTGATCGCGGCGTTGGCGGACTGGCCGTTCACCGAGGCGGTTACCGTCGAGTTACCCACGGCCGAAGCCACCGCGCGTCCGCGCGTGCCGGCCGCGTTGCTCACGGATACCGACACGGCATCCGTGCTGCTCCAGGATACCGATTCGGTGATGTCCACCACCGAGCCGTCGGAGTAAGTGCCCATCGCGGTGAGCTGCTGGCTCACGCCCATGGGCAAGGAAGCGCTCGCGGGGGAAACGGTGATCGAGTTCAGCACCGCGGCCGAAACCGTCACCGTGGCGGTAGCGGAAACACCGGCGCTCGAAGCGGTAACCGTGGCGGAACCTTGGGCCAGCGAATTCGCGAGGCCCTTGGTGCCGGCGGCGTTGCCCACGGTGAGCACCGAGGTATCCGAGCTAGCCCAGGTTACCGTGCTGGTGATGTCCATCGTGCTGCCGTCGGAGTAGGTTCCGGTGGCGGAGAATTGCTGGGGAGTACCGCGCGCCAGCGACACGCCGGCCGGGTTAAGATCGATCGATACGAGCGTAGCGGCCGTGGTGCTCACGGTGAGCTGCGCTTGGTGGCCCGAGAGCGCGGCCGTGATCGTGGCCGAGCCTTGGCCGGTGGCCGAAACGCGGCCCTTGGAACCAGCGGCGTTGCTCACGCTCGCCTTCGCGCCGTTCGACGACGACCAAGTTACGGAGTCGGTGATATCGGAAGTGGAGCCGTCGCTGTAGGTACCGATCGCGCTCAGGTTATAAGATTGGCCGAGCGGCAAGCTGAGCGAGCTCGGCTGGATATCGATCGAGGAAAGGGTGGCGGCATTCACCGTTACGGAAGCATTCGCGCTCACCGCGCCCACCGTGGCGGTTACCGTGGCGGTACCGGCACCGTCGGCGGAAGCCAAACCTTTGTTGCCCGCGCCGTTGCCCACCGACATCACGGCGCTGTTCGAAGAAGACCAGCTCGCCGAGCTAGTGAGATCGGCCGTGGAGCCGTCGCTGTAAGTGCCGATCACGGTGAACTGCTGCCCTACTCCCTTGGGGGTAGACAAAGTTACCGGCGTAATGGCGAGGGAATTCAGTACCGCGTTGGTAACCGTAACCACGAAGTTGCTCTGCACTCCGCCGAGCGTGGCCGTAACCGTAGCCGTACCCACGCCCACGGCCGTAACCGTACCGTGAGTAGCGCCGGTATTGCTTACCGTGGCCACCGCCTGGTTGGAGCTCGACCAAGTTACGGAGCTCGAGAGATCCACGGTGCTGTTGTCGGAGTAAATCCCCGTAGCGGAGATCGCGAGCGAGTTACCGTTGGCGATCGAGGGGGCCGAGGGGCTGAACTGGATGCTCACGAGGGTGGCGGCGCTCACCGTTAACGTGGTGCTGGCGCTCACCGCGCCCACCGAAGCGGAGATGGTCGAGGTGCCGGCGCTCTTCGCCGTGGCTAAGCCCTTGGAGCCGATGCCGTTGCTGATGGTGGCGTTAGCGGCGCTAGAGCTCGCCCAGGTGGCGGAGGACGTGAGGTCGGCGGTGCTGCCGTCGCTGTACACACCGGTGGCCTGGAACTGCTGCGTGAGGCCGTTAGCGATGGTGGGCAGAGAAGGCGTTACCTGCAGGCTGCTCAAGGTAGCGGCGGTTACGGTAATCGGAGTGGTGGCTTCGATACCGCCGTAGGCGGCTTTAAGCGTGGTGGAACCCACCGCCTGCGCGGTGGCGCGGCCCTTGGAACCGGCGCTATCGCTCACGTAAACCAGGGCGCTGTTGGCGATCGTCCGCGTGGCCTGCGAAGTGAGGTCGAGAGAGGAACCATCGCTGTAGATACCCGTTACGGTGAGGGAAAGCGCATTACCATTGGCGAGCGAGATATTTTCGGGATCGAGATCAAGGGAGCTCAGCACGGCGTTGGTGGCCTGCGCGGAAATCTGCAAGCTCACGCTGCCCACGGCAATCGTCACGTTGGCGGCGCCTAGGCTTTTGGCGGCGAGCAAGCCAACTACACTATTTTTATTTACTTCCAGCACCGCGGAGTTGGAGCTGCTGAACGAAGCCGTGAGCGTTAGATCGGCGGTGGTGCCATCGGAGTATACGCCGATGATCTGCAGTTGCTGGGAAGTGCCGAGCGGCAGGTTCAGAGTGGAAGGGCTCGATTGGATCGAAACGAGGGTGGCCGCGGTAACGGTTACCGCCACCTGACCAGAAATCGCCCCTATCACGGCGGAGACGGTGGTGCTGCCTACGCCCGCCATGGTGGCTTGGCCTTTTAAACCGGCATTGTCGGCCACGGAAACCACGCTAGAATCCACGCTCGCCCAAGTGGCGAGGCTCGTTACGTCCTGCACGCTACCGTCGCTATAAACGCCCGTGGCGGTGAGCTGCTGCACTACGCCCTTCGGCGCGCTGATGGGCACGGAGCTGATTTCGATGGAAGAGAGTGTCGCCGCGGATACACTTACGTCCACGGTTTTGGTCACGCCCGATACCGTGATCGAGAGCTGGGCGAGACCGGGGCCCACGGCCACGATGGTGCCCGCGGGGCTCGGGCTCGCGGCGAAATTCGCCACGGCGGGAGCGGAAGTGGTCCAGGAAGCGGCGTCCGTTACGTCTTTCGAGGAGCCGTCCGACATCCAGGCCACGGCTTGAATCTGGAGATTCTGGTTGGGGAGCATAACCGGGTTGGCCGGAATCAACTCGATGCGCGATATATAAGGAGCCGCGTTGCTGTCGCCGCCGCCGTTGCCCCCGCCGCCTCCGCCGCTGCCGCCGCCGCGGTCGCTACAACCAAGCACTACTAAGAGGGTGGCGATCGAGATCAGCACGCGCTGGGCGGACCGGCACATTTCGGACAGGATGGATGGATTGGTGCGAAGCATAGTCTGTATCCCCTATGCTTTCAGTTTCGACCCGCCCGGTAGCCACCTGGTTACCGGTATATTTCCTTTCGGTAACGAAATTCGCCGCGCCGAACCATATAAAAATTTGGTAACAATTCGGAAATCTTCCGCCCACAGCGAGGCCCGATCCTATAAACAATTAAGTGAATACGGATTACATAAATAGTGCGTATTTACTTAGATACGAATCCATATATGCCACCGCGAAGGAGGGGGCGTATGCCGAATACCGACCGACCCAAGCGAAAAATACTGGTGGTGGAAGACGACGAGGCCTTCCGCAACGGCCTGAAATACCTCCTGAAAAAAACGGGCTACGATCCCGTGCTCACCATGAACGCGAAAACGGCCATGCAGCTCCTCGCTAAAGGCGGCATCGACATCGTTCTCTCCGACATCGACATTCCCGGCGGCAACGGTTTCGAGATCCTGAAGTACGCGCAAAAGAACCACCAGATTCCCGTGATCCTGATGACCGGTCTGAAATCCCTGATCGATATCCGCTCTTCCCTGAAGGACCGCCAAATCAAATTGCTGGCTAAACCCTTCGGCCAAGAGGAAATTGCCGAGGCGCTCGAATCTTATTTTCCCTCCCCGGCCGAACCCGCGCCGGCGCCCCCTCCCCCCACGCCCCTCGCGGCCACTTTCTGTTCGATACCGATCGACGATTTCGTGGCGGGGCGGGAGATGCAATACGATCTTTATATCCAGCTCTCCCCCGACAACTACGTGAAGATCGCCCACGCGGGCTCGCCGATGGAAATGGAACGGATCGTGGCTTTCAAGGAAAAGGGAATCCAATCCCTCTACCTAAAAAAGGAAAACTTCCGGGACTACGTGCGCTTTTCCATGAAAATCACCCAATCCCTGCAAAAGGCGAGCGCCATCGATCTCGAGCGCAAGCTGCAGTTCCTGCAAAAAACCTCCAAGCTTCTGCTCCAGAGCGCGTTCGTGAGCGGCGTGAATTCCGAGACTCTTAGCCAAGGCACGGAAGTGGTGGAATCCGCGGTTTCCATTCTCGCCGAAAACGACGCCTTCTTCGGGCTCATGGACCTCATGAGCAGCGCCCGCGACGAACGCCTCTACAGCCACTCGCTCGCGGTGAGCCTTTACTCCACCATGATCGCCACTAAACTAGGATGGACGAGCCCCAAAACGATTTTCTACATCGCCGCCGGCGCCCTCTTCCACGATATCGGCAAGCGGGAATTGCCCGAGGACATCCTCTGCAAGCCCCGCACCCGACAAACCCGCGAAGAGCGCAAAGTTTACGAGAATCATTCCCTCAAGGGCGCCGCGATGCTGCGCTCGATCCCTAATGCCCCCATCGAAATCATCCGCATCGTGCAGCAGCACCACGAAAACGAAGCGGGCTCCGGCTATCCCTTCCATCTCCGCCGCGGAAAGGTATTTCCCCTCGCCAAACTCGTTAGCGTGGCCGACGAATTCTGCGACGCCATCCAGCGGGAGGAAACCCTCAGCCGCGACATCGTGATGAAAGTTTTCGACCAGATGCGCATCTTTGGCAAAGACACCCTGGACCCCTCGATGATCGCCGCGCTGATGTCGGTGTTCCAGCTAGAGATACCGGACGATTTGAAAAATTCTATTTCCGTTTCTACGCAAAGGAAGATCGCATGAAAAAAGACGACCTATACCACGCTCTCATCAGCCCGGTTCTGGGCATGGAGCTCATCCTCGAGGCCGCCCTGGCCGACGCGGGCCCCCACGAGGAACTAAGCCTGAAGATCCGCGAAGCGCTAGCCGGCGTTCGCCAATTAAAACGAGTGGTCGAAGCCCAACGCGAGGAGCAGTATGAATAAACCGAAACTGGTTCTTTTAGTAGACGACGAGGAAATCCTCCGCCGGGCCCTCGCCAATTTCCTCGTGAAGCGGGGCTACGAAGTGATGGAGGCCGCCAACGCGATGGAAGCACTGGTGCTGCTGAAGGAGCGCCCCCCGCACCTTGTGGTCACCGACATACGCATGCCTTGCATCAACGGAATCGAGCTGTTGCGGGCCATCAAGCAAATCAATCCCGCCACGCCCGTGGTGATGTTCATCACTTCCTACCACGATCTCAGCGTGGAGGCCGCGCACGATCTCGGCGCCGTGGGAATTTTGCCGAAGCCTTTCACGAAGGAGGAATTCCTGGCCAAGGTAGACGCCTGCGCCTCTCCCAACTTCTCGGGCCAGCTGCCCTCGAGCGTGGAAACGCCGGCGCAGTTCTCGGGATCGATCGCCGAGCGAGCGCTCGGCCGCGGCGGCTTCCTGGCCGAAATGGAGGCCGAGGTATCCGTAGGGTCTAAGGTAGATTTCAGCATCCAGATCGAGTTCGACGTGCACCCTCTGCAATTGGACGGAAACGGCGAAGTGCGCTGGGTAAAGAAACGCGCCGACGGCAGCCGATTGGTGGGAATCGAGTTCCTGAATTTAACCCCCGAAAGCCGGATCATCTTCTTGGCCTGGCTGGAAGTCAGACGTCCGGTGCCTTATATCCCGATGGCCGCCTAGGTTCCTCGGGAAAGGCGATATCCCATGCCATGGACGGCGCGGATCTCGTAGTTGCTGAGCGCGATTTTTTTTCTCAGCTTGCTGATGTGCATGTCCACGGTGCGATCAAAAACTTCCGCGGCGTTGTCCCAAACGGCCGTGAGCAATTGCTCGCGGGTGAACACCCGGTCTTCATGGCGCAGGAGATGGAAGAAAAGCTTGAACTCCACCGGGCGCAAATCCACCGCCACTTCTTTTCCGTCGTGCAAAATCACGGCCCGTTGCAGGGAAACGATCAGCTTCACGTTGCCTTTGCAAAGAGTCATCTCGTTGTCTTTGCGGCCCTGGATCTGGCGTAGACGAGCTTCGATCCTGGACTTGATGCGGGGAGGATCGATCGGTTTCACGATATAATCTTCCGCGCCTAAGGAGAAACCCATCATTTCGCTGGCCTGCTCGGCGCGCGAGGTGATGAAGATCACGGGAATGGCCGAGGTACTTTCTTCGGTCTTCAATTTAGCGAAAAAAGAGAAACCGTCCCCATCCGGCAAGGTTACGTCGAGCAGGATCAGGTCGAAGCTATTTTTCGCTAGTTCCGCCTGCGCTTCAGCGATGGTAAGGGCGGGCACTACCCGGCAAACGGGGTCGAGCACTTTCCGGAGTACGCATTGGTGTACGTCATCGTCATCGATGACCAAAATTCTCTGCTGCATAATGTCTCTGATATATTATATTCAGATATATTGATCCTACGCCCACAAATAATTATATCCCCCGAAAAAGATAGATACAGGAAGTAGCGTATCCGCAAGCGTAGGCCCCGGATCCCGGCAAGTTGCCTTAACGAACCTTGGCTATTTTTCTAGGTGGTAGCGAACACTAGTCACAACGATATTTGGCCTAAAAAGCAGGGCCGCGCGCATGAGCAAAGCGGTTTGGTTGTGAAAGATTCCTTCCCACCAGCGCGCCGTTACGAACTCCGGGATGAGCACCGTGACCACCCGGGAGGAATTTTTGCTCCGCAAATCGTCGATATAATCGAGGAGCGGCGAAAGCACGGAGCGAAACGGCGAAGGCAATACCACGAGCGGAACCCCCCGGCCCCATTCTTTCCAGGCTCTTTCCAGATTTTGCGCGGCCCCGGAATCGAGCTCGATGAATACAGCCCTCGTGTCGGTGCCGATCGATTGCGCGTACCGCAGAGCTTCCACCACTCCCCGGTGTAAACCCGAGATCGGTAGAATCACCGTATGCTGCAGCGGCTGGGCAAGGTTGGCCGGATTATGCCCAACGAGCGAAAGCTGCCGCCCCACGTTTAAATAATGGCGATGAATGCGCCGAAAGATCCAAATAAACAATGGAACTAGTAGGATAATGATCCAGGCTCCGTGGGCAAATTTCGTTACGGTGATCACCAAGGTAACTATCCCCGTAAGCACTCCCCCCAAAAGATTCAGCGCCGCCTTTCTCTTCCAGCCCGCGGCCCGCAAGCTCCCCCAATGCTTCACCATCCCGATTTGCGAGAGCGTGAACGATAAGAATACCCCCACCGCGTAGAGCGGGATGAGCGCGTGTGTGCTCGCACTAAACAGCACGATCAACCAAGCCGCCAAACCGCTGAGG
>JACCDG010652541.1_pt1 | contig 10118 bp, 10 predicted proteins | sample 7442471 | NCBI WGS metagenome assembly JACCDG01 (sample SAMN15323444, study PRJNA562643) | freshwater metagenome | isolation source: river surface water | place: USA:Blue River Watershed | collected 2017-08-17 | reverse complement strand
TTTCGGCCCTGTTTTTTGTTGTTTGTTGTTTCATGCGTTTTGCGTGACGGAGCACCGCCATGACCGCCATCTTGCCCGCCAATATGGATGAATCCGACTCTGGTAAATCTCAAAACGTGACTCGGTTCCCTATGACCAATCCTCCCACGCGCAGCAGGAATGTGGCTTGGGCTGACGTGCTTTTTTCGCTGTTGGCTCGTGGTGCCGCCATCCTGACTCTGTCTATCCTGGCAGGGATCATCATTTCTCTGGTCATTGGCGCTTGGCCTGCCATTCATGAATATGGGCTGAGCTTCCTTTGGCGTACAGAATGGGACCCCGTTCAGGATCAATACGGTGGGTTGGTCATGATTTACGGCACGCTGATGACTTCGTTCATCGCGCTGCTGATCGCCGTCCCGGTCAGTTTCGGGATCGCGATGTTTCTGACCGAATTGTCTCCAGCGTGGCTGAAGCGCCCGCTGGGGATCGCCGTTGAATTGTTGGCCGCTGTCCCGTCAATCGTTTACGGGATGTGGGGCCTGCTGGTTTTTGGGCCGTTGCTGTCAACGTACGTACAGCAACCCTTGCAAGCGGCCACAGAAGGCGTGCCCTACCTGGGCGCCTTGTTCTCTGGTCCGCCGGTGGGTATTGGCATTTTGTCTGCCGGCATCATCTTGGCGATCATGATCATCCCCTTCATCGCCTCGGTGATGCGCGATGTGTTTGAGGTGACGCCCCCCATGTTGAAAGAGTCTGCATACGGACTGGGTTCAACGACTTGGGAGGTGGTGTCCCAAGTGGTTCTGCCTTACACCAAGACCGGTGTGGTGGGCGGGATCATGCTCGGCTTGGGCCGCGCCCTGGGTGAAACCATGGCCGTCACCTTCGTCATCGGCAACATGAACCAGTTGAACTCGCTGTCTGTGTTTGAAGCTGCCAACAGCATCACTTCAGCACTGGCTAACGAATTTGCTGAAGCGGGTGAGGGCTTGCACCAGGCCTCGTTGATTTATCTCGGTTTGATTTTGTTCTTCATCACCTTCGTGGTGCTGGCGTTCTCGAAGGTATTGCTGGCTCAACTGAAGAAGTCTGAAGGAGCCCGTTCATGAACAATCACTCTTTCCGTCTGGCGCGCCACAAGCAGCGCAAGCGCATCAATGCCATCGCCTTGACCTTGTCTTTGGCCGCCATGGCTTTTGGCCTGGTCTGGTTGGTGTGGATTTTGTTTGAGACCATCCGTTTGGGCATTGACGGCCTGACCTGGGCAACCTTTTCACAAATGACCCCCGCACCTCAAGAAGAGGGCGGCTTGGCCAACGCCATCATGGGTTCGATGCTGATGGTGGGCCTGGCTACCGCCATTGGTACACCCGTTGGCGTACTGGCAGGTGTCTACCTGGCTGAGTACGGTCAAAAGGGATGGCTGGGCAGCATCACGCGTTTCATCAACGACATTTTGTTGTCGGCCCCATCCATCGTGATCGGCTTGTTCATCTACTCCACAGTGGTCGCGCGTAGCAAAACCTTCTCGGGTTGGGCTGGCGTGCTGGCTTTGGCCTTGATCGTGGTGCCCGTGGTCATTCGCACGACAGAGAACATGCTGTCACTGGTTCCTCACGCCTTGCGTGAAGCCGCTTATGCACTGGGTACCCCTAAATGGCGCGTCATTTTGACCATCACGCTGAAATCAGCGCGAGCAGGCGTCATCACCGGTGTGTTGCTGGCTGTGGCTCGAATCTCAGGTGAAACGGCCCCCTTGCTGTTCACGGCCTTGTCCAACCAGTTCTGGACTTCAGACCTGGGTACGCCAATGGCGAGCTTGCCGGTGACGATTTTCAAATTTGCGATGAGCCCGTATGAAAACTGGCAGAAGTTGGCCTGGGCAGGAGTGTTCCTGATCACCATGGGCGTGCTGCTGCTCAACATCATCGCTCGTACCGTATTCCGTCAGCGCTGATCGCGCACGACAATAAGATTTATCTGGAGATATTCCATGGATGCCAAGGTTCAAACCTCGACAACCCCGAAGGCGAAGCTGTCGGTTCGCAATCTCAACTTTTTCTACGGTAAGTTCCACGCTCTGAAGAACGTGAACATGGAGCTGCCTGAGAACAAGGTGACGGCCTTCATCGGCCCATCTGGCTGCGGCAAGTCGACCCTGCTGCGCACCTTCAACCGCATGTTTGAGCTGTATCCAGAGCAACGCGCTGAAGGCCAGATCTTGCTGGATGGCCACGACATTCTGACCACCAAGGAAGACGTGTCGCTGATCCGTGCCAAGGTTGGCATGGTGTTCCAAAAGCCAACGCCGTTCCCGATGTCGATCTACGAGAACATCGCCTTTGGCGTGCGCTTGTTTGAAAAGCTGTCTCGTTCCGAAATGGACGAACGCGTTGAATGGGCGCTGAAGAAGGCCGCCTTGTGGAATGAAGTCAAAGACAAGTTGAACCAAAGTGGTTCAGGCCTGTCTGGCGGTCAGCAACAACGCTTGTGCATTGCCCGTGGCATTGCGATCAAGCCTGAGGTGCTGTTGCTCGACGAACCATGCTCTGCGCTGGACCCGATTTCGACCGGCAAGATCGAAGAGTTGATTCACGAACTCAAGAACGATTACACCGTGCTGATCGTGACCCACAACATGCAGCAGGCAGCCCGTTGCTCGGACTACACCGCGTACATGTACCTGGGCGAGTTGATGGAGTTTGGTTCTACAACCGATATCTTCATGAAGCCCAAGCGCAGCGAAACTGAAGACTACATCACTGGCCGTTTCGGCTGATCAATTTCTGACGGAGAAAACACACATGTCCGATAAGCATTTGTCCAGCCAGTTTGATGCAGAACTCAGCGGTATCTCAACCCGCGTGCTGGAGATGGGCGGATTGGTCGAGTCGCAAGTGGCTCAAGCTATCTATGCGCTGACGCATTTCAGCGAAGAGACCTCGACCACCGTTCTGGAGCTGGAAGAGCGCGTGAACCAGATGGAAATGGAGATCGATGCCGATCTGTCCACCATCATTGCTCGCCGCCAACCCACGGCCCGCGATTTGCGTTTGCTGATTGCGATCTCCAAGACCATTGGTAACCTGGAGCGCGTCGGTGACGAAGCCGCCCGCATTGCTCGCACGGTTCAACGCCTGATCAACACGGGCGTGTCCAGCCGTCTGCGCCTGCCAGTCAGCGACGTGTCTTTTGAAGCGAACCTGGCGACGGCATCGCTGCGTAAGGCTTTGGATGCATTTGCCCGCCTGGACACCATGACAGCGCTGGAAGTGATCAAGAACGACAACGAGATCGATGCCGAGTTCGACGGCCTGATGCGCAAGCTGATCACATACATGATGGAAGATCCGCGCACCATTTCTGCGTCGATCGACCTGGTGTTCGTGGCCAAGGCCATTGAGCGCGTGGGTGACCATGCCAAGAACCTGGCCGAACAAGTGATCTACATCGTCAAGGGCTTGGACGTTCGTCACAACACCCCTGAAGCGGTTGAGTCCATCATCAAATAAGAACGAATCGGGAGCAGACCATGAGCCGAGTGTTAGTGGTTGAAGACGAAGTCGCCATCGCCGAGTTGATCTCGTTGAACCTGCGACATGCCGGGTTTGAAGTCGTGCTGGCGCAAACGGGTGACATGGCCCAGATCGAAATCGATCGCGTGTTGCCTGATCTGGTTTTGTTGGACTGGATGCTGCCGGGTCAGTCAGGTTTGACCCTGGCCAAGCGCTGGCGCACGACGCCACGTACGCGTGATCTGCCGATCATCATGCTGACAGCGCGTGCAGAAGAAGTCGACAAGGTTGCTGGCCTGGATGCTGGCGCGGACGACTACCTGACCAAGCCGTTTTCCACGCATGAGCTGATGGCTCGCGTGCGTGCCGTGCTGCGTCGCAAAGCCCCTCAGGCTTTGGACTCGGCCGTTGAGATTGCCGAGCTGCGTCTGGACCCATCAACACGCCGTGTTTGCCGCGGCGAGCTGGAAGTGAAGATCGGCCCGACAGAGTTCAAGTTGCTGCACTTCTTCATGACCCACCCAGAGCGTGTACACAGCCGCGCTCAATTGCTGGACCGTGTCTGGGGCGACCACGTCTTCATTGAAGAACGCACTGTCGACGTTCACGTCAAGCGTCTGCGCGAGGCATTGGCCCCAGTGGATCGTTCTCAGCTGATCGAAACCGTGCGCGGTGCCGGTTATCGTCTGACCCAACAGGTCACCAGCGCAGCCGCCTAACCGGGCTTCAATCGTGGATACATCGAATTCGTGGCTTCTGTCGCGTGTCGGCGCTCGTCTGTTCACCGCCTGTGCGGGCGGTGGGCTAGGGTGGTGGGTGGGATCGCAGTTCGGGCATCCGGTCACCTTTGGCATCAGCTGTGCCGCAGCATCTGTGGTGGCGTTGTCGGTGGTCGATACGCTCAAGGGGCATCAGCTTTTGGATTGGCTGCTCAACCCTGAAGGCGATCCCCCCCAATTACCTGGCATTTGGGGCGAAGTGACGCATCGCATTCATCGTGTGATTCGTTCGCGTGACGACAAAATCAGCCGTGAACGCGCCCGTTTGGGGCAGTTTTTGCAAGCCATTGAGGCTTCACCGGTGGGGGTTTTGCTGCTGGACAACACCGACCACCTGACATGGATCAGCCCATCTGGCGCGGACCATTTTGGTTTGGACCGAACCCGTGACTTGCAGCAGCGCGTCACCAATCTCATTCGCCAACCCAATTTTGTCCAGTACCTGCAAGGTGGGGATTACCGTGAACCCGTGCAATGCCTGATGGCTCGCGGCGGGCAGGGTTTCCTGTCGGTGCAAGTGCGTGTGTATGGCGAGGGTTTGAAACTGGTGCTGTCGCAAGACATCACTGAGCGAGAACGTGCCGACAACATGCGTCGCAACTTTGTGGCGAACGTGTCGCACGAAATCCGCACGCCCTTGACGGTGCTGAGCGGCTTCATCGAAACCATGGGTTCGCTGCCGCTGACCGAGGTTGAACAAAAACGCGTGATTGCGTTGATGGCACAACAAGCCGAGCGCATGCAAGGCCTGGTCTCCGATCTGTTGACCTTGGCCCAGATTGAAGGCAGCCCTCGTCCATCATCGGACAAGTGGTTGGGCGTGACTGATTTGATGAAACGAATCGAATCAGATGGTCTGGCATTGTCCCGCGAGCGTCACCCCATGCGCTTTGTGGTCGATGCCAAAGGCAAGTCGATGGAGATCGCCGGTGTGGAGGGCGAATGGATCAGTGCCATGGGTAACCTGGTGTCCAACGCCGTGCGATACACGCCCGAAGGTGCGCGCATCGATGTCAAATGGACGACCTTGCCCGAAGGTGGCGCGGAGTTCTCTGTCACCGACGCAGGCGTGGGCATTGCCGCAGAGCACTTGCCTCGCTTGACTGAACGGTTTTACCGTGTGGACGGCAGCCGATCACGGGATACAGGCGGAACGGGCTTGGGTCTGTCGATCGTCAAGCACGTGGTTCAACGACATGGCGGTGACCTGAAGATCATCAGTGAGCCCGGCAAGGGTTCAACCTTCACCTTGTCACTTCCGGCTGTTCGTGTGCGTTTGGTCTGATTGACGGCGATAAATGGCAACCGCTTCAGAATTGCGGGTGCGTTGATGAAGTTGGGCCACTTTGGTCCAACCAATCATCTCTGGAGCGGGTTGCTGCCTGACGATCCTCAGCATCATCACACTGCAACTGCGTTGGGTCGAGAACAACTCGCTCTTGCGATTGACATCCAGCGGACGGCCATCCACTTTATAGCCGCCAAAGTACTCCAAGCCAGTGAGCAAGCTGACCGACCCATTTGGCACATGAATGCATTCCGTTTTCGGTACAAACACTTGAACGCGAGCCATCAACAGTCGATAGCTGCGGGCTTGGTCCAAAACCGGCAAAAGCAAGGTCAGGAACAATAGCCAGCAAAGGGCAACACCCCCAGCGGGCAGGACCAGGCTCTTCCAGAGCGCATGGGTTTTGCGTGCTGTTCGCCAGCGCACCAGGCCTAACCAGACCAAAGAACCGATGGCCGCCAACAGGAGAGCCAACATGGAAAACTGTGGGTGATAGCCCGGCACCAGCTTGGCCACGTTGGCCGCCATTTTGACCGGCGAGCCCGTATGGATGGCCGAGTATGTGATCCAGATGGCCGAGGCCGCTGTTGTGAAGAAAAACACCGAGAACCAGTCCAGGGCTGCCCCCAGGCTGCGTTGCAAGATCGGCAGCGCAAAGGCCGCCAACACAGCCAATGCCGGCAAGGCTTGGAGCAAAGCTCGGTCATTGCTGCCCATGGCCACCGAAGCCCCCAAACCGACCAACATCGACAACAGAGGCACGGCGATATGCCGCCGAGTGGTTTGACGACGCCAGTGCCAAATGGTCAAAGCGGCCAGCGGCAAGGTGGGCCAGGCAAACCAGGTCAACAAGCTGGCCATGTCGCGCAGCGCCAAACCCCGATCGAGCCGCCAGGACCAACCAGGCAAGCCGAGCTGGCTCAAGGCGGTGGCCAAGGCCGCAGCCAACGCCAAGGCAGCCAGGACCCAAGCCAGGTGCTTGCGCATTTCATCTTGGCGTGACCGCCCGCAAATCAACAAGCCAGACGCGCCCAGCATCAAGGCAACCGTGGGGCTGCCGCTTGCGGCCATGATCGGCAGACTGAACAAGGTGGCCAGACGCGCTTGCGTTGGGCGTGTTTGGGCTGCAGCCAGGCTGTAAAGAAAAAGGGTGCCGCCGGTCAGTTGCAATAACTCTGGCGTGGTTTCATGCCCCAACTGCAACAGTCCCAAGGTGGCGATCAGCGCCAGTAGGGCGCCGTCAGCCACAGCGCGCGCGTAGTCAGTGGGATCAGCCTCGCCACCGAATGCCAGCGGCAAAGGTTGGGCGGCATCGGTTTTGGCCAAATGAAAGGTGGTGTACCAGGTCAGCGCCAAAACAGCCGTCAACAGCATCGCGAAGGGGATGCGCGCAGCCAAGGCAGGGTCCAGCCAACCACTGAACAGCATGATGCTGGCACTGCCTAACCAGTAGGGCAGGACGCCACCGGAAGTGGGCAAAACACCACCTACGTTGGGATGCAACCAGGAAGCGTCTCCCAGGGCAATGCTCCACATGTGCCCGAACGAGGCGATGTCTTCGTTCTTCCAGGGGTCACGACCAAACAAGCCCGGCAGGACGTAGGCCGCGCAAAACAAAATGAGCGCCCAGCGCGGAAGCCGGCGAACCGCTTTCTGGGTGACCAGTGCGGGCGTGACGGTAGGGGCGTGGGGTGATTGGCTCATTGAATGGACGATACAAGTAAAAAGGGCAGCCGTAGCTGCCCTTGTGTTTCGTGACAACAGGGATGCGTCTGAAAACGCTCCCTTGTGCTGTCATTACTTGCGGAACTGAGCGAACTTGTTGCGGAACTTTTCCACGCGGCCGCCCAACGAGTCCACAGACTTTTGAGTACCAGTGTAGAAAGCGTGCGACTCAGAAGAGGTTTCGAGCTTGAACAGTGGCACTTCACGGCCGTCTTCCAGCTTGATGGTTTCCTTGGAAGGAGCGCACGAGCGGGTCACGAACTTGAAGCCGTTGGATTGGTCCAGGAAGCAGACGTCGCGGTAGTTAGGGTGAATACCTTGTTTTGGCATGAAAAACCTCTTGCTGTTTGCATCATCGGGAGCCACTTGACACCATGCCAAGCACTTTCCGACAGCCGGAAAACCGAAGATTGTAATATGAATTAACCGCCTCGACGCATCATGTCGAAGAAGTCGTGGTTATTTTTGGTGGCGCGCATTTTGTCGAGAACGAACTCCATCGCCTCGATTTCGTCCATCGGGTAGAGCAACTTGCGCAAAATCCAGCTCTTTTGCAGGATTTCAGGCTTGAGCAACAACTCTTCGCGACGGGTGCCCGACTTGTTGATCAGCATCGAAGGGTAGACGCGCTTTTCAGCCATGCGACGATCCAGGTGGATTTCGCAGTTGCCGGTGCCCTTGAATTCTTCGTAGATCACTTCGTCCATGCGGCTGCCGGTGTCAACCAGAGCGGTACCGATGATGGTCAGCGAGCCACCTTCTTCGATGTTGCGGGCTGCGCCAAAGAAACGCTTGGGGCGTTGCAGGGCGTTGGAGTCCACACCACCGGACAACACCTTGCCAGACGATGGCAACACGTTGTTGTAGGCGCGAGCCAGACGGGTGATCGAGTCCAGCAAGATGACGACGTCTTTCTTCAACTCGACCAGACGCTTGGCGCGTTCGATCACCATTTCGGCAACCTGAACGTGGCGCTGAGCCGGTTCGTCAAAGGTGGAGCTGATGACTTCGCCGCGCACGGTGCGCTGCATTTCGGTCACTTCTTCCGGACGTTCGTCAACCAGCAAGACGATCAGGTGCACTTCGGGATGATTGGCAACCAGGGCGTGAGCCAGGTTCTTCATCATCACGGTCTTGCCGCTCTTGGGAGGGGCAACCAGCAGGGCGCGTTGGCCTTTGCCGATGGGGGCGACCAAGTCGATGATTCGGCTGGTGACGTTGTCGTCGCCGCGCACGCCTTCGCTTTCCAGCTTGAATTGCTGGTCAGGAAACAGCGGCGTGAGGTTCTCGAACATCAGTTTGTTCTTGTTGACCTCAGGCGAGATGCCGTTGACTCGGTCGACTTTGACCAGAGCAAAGTAACGTTCGCCGTCCTTGGGGACGCGAACTTCACCTTCGATCATGTCGCCGGTATGCAGGTTGAAACGGCGAACCTGGCTGGGCGACAAATAGATGTCGTCCGTGCTGGCCAGGAAGCTCATGTCGAGTGCACGCAAGAAGCCAAAGCCGTCAGGCAAGACTTCGAGCACGCCGTCACCAAAAACCTGTTCGCCGGCCTTGGCGCGTTTCTTCATGATCGCAAACATCAACTCTTGCTTGCGCATACGAGCAACGTTTTCGATCTCTAAAGCTTCCGCCATCTCGACCAATTTCGAGATGTGCAGTGCCTTCAGTTCTGAAAGATGCATGGATTGGGACCCTGGATGAAAGCTGCGTCAAAGGCAACACGCGGGTGCAGCAAAGCGCAGTAAGCGAACCGTGGGTAAAAAGTAGAGGGGGAAACTGGGGTCTGCTGGGACCGGGGTGGATTCAACCCGGACTGGCTGACGGCCCCCGCCAAACTGTGTTGACTGTTTGGCTTGCCGTGCGCCGAACAACAATTATGTGTCAGCGCACGGATTATAGGAAAGATTTCAGCCTGAAATTACAGGTTGGCGTCAACGAAAGCCGTCAGTTGGGCTTTTGACAGGGCGCCGACCTTGGTTGCAGCCAATTGACCGCCCTTGAAAATCATCAAGGTGGGGATGCCGCGGATGCCAAACTTGGCTGGCACGTCACGGTTTTGGTCCACGTTCATCTTGGCGACGTTCAGGCGACCGCTGTAGTCCTTGGCCACTTCGTCCAGGATGGGGGCAATCATCTTGCAAGGACCGCACCATTCAGCCCAGTAGTCAACCAGCACGGGTTGGGCGGATTGCAGAACATCGGCTTCGAACGATGCGTCGGTAATGTGTTTGATCAGGTCGCTGCTCATGGATCTATCCTTGGGGGTACTGGCCACGTTGTCGCAAAGAGGATCTGGGCCAGAAGGGTGAGATGATTCTGACACAGAAGATGATGCGTTCGCTGCGCATCTCAAGTACCACTTTCCTATGACCGTCATAGACGCAGCCTTTAGCCCACCTTTTTGCCCCCGCTCATCGTTGATCCCAGAGACTTGGCCATGGCAGGCCAATCGGTCTGCGGCGGACTGCTGGGCGCAATGGGCTCAGGCCACTGCTCAGTGGCTGAAAGGCCAGAACGTCGACCCGCGCGAGGCGGTTGTGATCGTGCCGGTGGGGGCAGTTTTGACCCATGCCAGGCGCGCCTGGGGTGAGCACATTGGTGGGTGGGCTCCGGCTGTCGAGACGGTGGCGTCTTTGATTGCCGCACACGGATGGCGCCATGACCCGATCACGTCTGTCGCTGGCAAGCTGACGATGGATCTGGTGATGGACCGCCTGACGGTGACACAGCGTCTGCAAAAAGAGACATGGTCCAAGCAATGGGCCTCGCGTGACCCTCGGGGTTTTGAGCATGCGATGGAGCAGGTGGTCGACGCGGCCCACA
>JACCDG011631672.1_pt1 | contig 10119 bp, 20 predicted proteins | sample 7442471 | NCBI WGS metagenome assembly JACCDG01 (sample SAMN15323444, study PRJNA562643) | freshwater metagenome | isolation source: river surface water | place: USA:Blue River Watershed | collected 2017-08-17 | reverse complement strand
GGAGCGGGGCAGGCTGCCGTCATCGTCATCGCCGTCACCCTCGCCGCCGTCGCCGCCGTCGCCATCACCCTTCTGACCCTTGCTTTTCCGGCCCTTGCCCTTCTGCTTCTTCTTGTTCTCGTCGCGCTTCTTGAGGAGATCCTCGAGAATGTTCTCTGCGGCGAGCCCGCCGTAGCTGGTGCCAAGAGCCGTGTCAGACACGCCATTGGGGGGAGCTTGCAGACCCGAGACCAGCTTGCCATACTCATCGAGCATGTTGTTGACCTCGAAGTCAGCGGCTACGTTGGCGAGCATGCGGGGCCAGCCGGACAGCCGGGAGATGTGATTGAGCAGAGGGTGCATGAGCTCGTGCACGAGCAGATACAACCGCTGCGGTGGGGTTAGGTTGCAGAAGAACTCGGCGTTGATCCACGTGGATCGGCCGTCCGTGCAGGCCGTTTCACACGGTACGTGCTTGTGCTTCTCAGGATCATGGATGTACCACCGCATCGCAGTGGCCGCAGGGAGCCACATTTTGTGGCTGATGGACAGGATCTGGAATGACTCGGAGAGCCATCCATGTGCTTTTTCTTGTGTTGTCATATTATTCTTTGGTTTAGTTGATTACTTCTACCCATTCGATTACGTGCCAGCCGCTCTTTATCCAAGAAGATGCCAACTCGGCATCGTAGGTTTGATGAGGGCCACAATCCCACTTTCTGCGCGGCTCCGGCTTGATTCTCCAAGCATCAGAATTGCTGCGTGCATTTGGTCCAACAAGCTCCTCCTCTCGAACATCCTCCCATTCATCGCGGAGGTTCATGCTTCTCTGTACTTGCGCAGTTTTCCCTGCGGCAATCTGCGCCCAGAAATCGGCGAGCCATTTTGCTTTTTCTTGTGGTGTCATATTATTCTTTGGTTTATTAGATTACTTGTACCCATTCGATTACGCTCCATCCGTCAGCCTTCCACTCAGCAGCAACTTTGGGGTCGTAAGTAGAAACTGAATGCCCTTCTTTCTCCCAAACCCTGCGCGGCTCTGGCTTGAAGCGCCAGTGATAATGATGGGAGCTCATATTAGGGCCGACAAGTTTGTCTGTTTCATAGGTCTTCCATCTGCTGCCTATTGCTTCTTGTGCTATTTTTCCTTCCGCAATCTGAGCCCAGAAGTTGGATAACCATTTTGCTTTTTGCTGGGGTGTCATATTATTCTTTGGTTTTGGATTTCTTGAATACGGATTCCATTGCTTTGTCGAGCTGAGTCATGAGGTACGCGACAAACTCCTTCCGGGCAGGGAGGAGTTCATCTTCGGCCTCGTTGTCCCGCTGCAGACACTCGACGCGGCAGGCCGCGTTGAGCAGATAGTTGATGACGGCGCGGATGCCCTTGTGATGGTCCGTCCATTCCTTGAACGCCTCCGGGTTGCGGGCGCACGTGCCTCCCGACATGGAGATGACGATGAGGTGCTCGCGCACCTTGGCTACATCGGAGTATTTGGTTGGCAGGAGGCGGGTTGCCACCTCGGTGAGTTTGGCTGTTGCAATTTCGTATGTCATGTTATTTCGTTTGGTTGTGGGTTGAAGTTGTGGGACTGTATCAGTTGCTGCTCGGGTGCTGGGTTAAAGTGTACCAGTACCAATCTTCTCCAGGCTCCCTCCCTCCCCCGGCAATGATTCGGGAGAGCCTCTCTTCACTGTATTCGTTCAGGGAGTCGCCGCCGTCCGCATCGATAGCAGCCTTCAATTCTTTGATTGTCGGTAGACTTTGAAAGAAAGCTACAAAATAGCTCCCGTGCTGGTCATATTCGTTGTGTGTCCGTGTAAGGATATAGGCATTCATTGGGGTTGTGGGTTAATGGAATTGTGGTCTTTTACTATTTTTTCGTAAAAATGTTGCATTGCTCTTAAGTCACTACTTAAAAATAGTGATTTTAATGAGAAATTAGTATAGGCGGAAGAATCACGCAGTACGTAGTGCACATTTGAACAGAAGTAATACTCGTCGGACAAATCCGTGCTGTATTCGAGCGGTTCAAGGGGAGGTGGATCCATCCCCATAGCCACGTCGATTAGGAAAGATCTGATCCCTGAAGTCACGGCGCTGCCACGCATCTCAAGGACACTGGCACAGAGCTCACGGGCACGGGCTTTGGCGGTTTCTTCGTAGGGCATATGATCTCAGAGGAAAACACAGACACCACGGGGTTGGCAAGGCCCCGTGGTGTCCGTGAATGCGTACGCCCGACGAGGCTTAGACCTTGGTGATGGCAGCGGCCGAGCGCTTGAGCTGATCCTTGACGCTGTTCCACGTCGCGATGCGTGGGTTGTACTGGATGGCCGCCTTGACGACGAACACCTCGAAGACGGACGGCTTGGCAGCGTCGGATGGGCGCATGGATTCAGGGGTCAGGCGGCGGGCAAGGCGGATGACGTCGTTGAACGTGTTCTCCTTGGAGCAGGCGTGCGGGATCGCCCTGACGGCGATGCCCCAGCGCAGAGACGGGGAATCAGGGATGGCGCACGTGTCAGCGGCGCGGATGAGGTCCTCGATGGGACCCACCTGAATTGACAGCTGCACGAACTGGGAGAACGCAAGGCCCGCCTTCTGACCGATGTGCGCGGCGCACACGGTCGGGAACAGCGACGACGAAACCATCATGGCGTCGTCGTTGTGGAACCCGGCTTGGAGGACACGGGACAGCTTCTCGTACGAGCGGGCCGAGTCGATGGGCTCCTCGCCGTTCCAGTCGGCCGCCTTGGTCGTCCACAGACCCTGCCCGGCACCCGCAGCGATCGACTTGAGGTAGGCGACGACCCATGGGCTGATTCCGTTGGTCGACATCCAGTCGACGATGTCCGACATGTTGGGCTCGATGTTGTAGATGGCGAAGCGATCCGCGAGAGACATGGTCAGCTTGTTGGACCCGGTGCGCATCGCTGCCGTGTTGCCAGCCGCAGCGATGAACACGTCACGGCACAGCCTGTTGAGGCCGATGCGGTGCTCAAGGACGAGCTGGAGATTGAGGTTGAACACTGGGCCTGACGCATTGGTCAGTTCATCGAGGAAGACAAACGGGCGGCGGCCGCCGTGGGTGTCAGCGTAGACGTCAGAGACATCGCGGGGAGCCCATGGCAGTTCGTCAGTCGGCATGAAGGTCATGCGCCCGCGCTCGCGGTCAGGCACGCCGAAGCCCTTGATGTCAGGGACGCTGTAGTGCGGTGCCATGAAGGCGAAGAGGTCGAAGTTGTTGCCGTCGGCGAACTGCTGAAGGATGGACGTCTTGCCGATGCCGGGCAGGCCGAGGAACAGCGGGGGCTTGGCTCCCGGTGTAGACGCGTGGATGCGGAGGACGTCAGCGATTGCAGCAGGCGAGATGGAGATGGAGGTGTTCATATGTTTGTTTTTGTTGTTTTTGGTTTGTTGTTTTTACTTCGTCAGGGGTGTGCTAAAAAAGGTGTCTGTAGTATCGGTTGAAGTCGTTTATATGCCGTCGTACATCATCCCAATCTTCTTTGAATGCAGAATACAGGATCAGCTGTATATATGTTTGCGTCATGTCGGATGACGGCCACTTCTTGCCATCAGGACGGAAGCATTTTTCCCATGGACGCCCTGTGAGATCCAAAATGTACGGATTGAATAGCTCGCCGCCCATGAGGAAGTTCGTGAGGGGCTCGAGGAAGTTAGCAGGAATGACAACCGTCCCTATGGCAAGAAGCCGGGTGAGGATGTCTCGAACTTTTTCCATGGGAACAGGGGTTTCTTCGGTCATGCCCGCACCCTCCCTCCATAGACGAACCGACCTTGCGAGGCGTAGTACACATACCCGTCATGAGTGACGACGCGGATGGGGGACGGGCCGTCAGCGAGAAGATTCATGACGCCGCCGTCGTGGGGGCCGCCGATCATGCGAATCCGGCGGACGGGCATCGGGTCCCAGGAGTCAGGGATTCTGGGAGGCTGGCTCCTGAAATGGAGAATGAGGAACCAGACGGCGAGGGCCGCGAATGGGACGGCGAGGAAATTGACTATGATAGGAATCATTTTTGTGTTGCTTGGTTTATGGCTTTCTTGATGTAGTATTCGACAGTGGAAAGTCCCTGGGCGTCGTGAGAGGTTGGAGCGAGTTCAAGCCCATCTGGGCCGACGGAGTATAGGGTAAGTGCTGCATAACGGTCATAGTCACGAAGGAACAGTAAGGCCTTGCGTACGGTACCTGCTGGAGTGTCTGATCTGGCGTATGAGTCTTCCCTAAACACGTGGCTGGCGATACTCCCGCCCATCATCACTGTCGTGTACACCTCGGCCAGAGATGCAGGGAGTAATGGGATCAGGGTCGGGGCTGCATCAATCAGGGTCTGATGGATTAATTGTCTGGTTTGCATGGAATCTTAGTACTGTGTTTACGGATTTGATAACTGTGCTTTCCCATTTCGGCCTAGAAGTACAAGGTTTTCCTACCGCAAGCTCTGTAGGAATAGCGCAAGCCATTGTGACGGCATGCCCTGCGTACAACTTGCCCTCGGAACCGAAAAGGTCTGTAGAATCGAGTCTGGGATCCGCACCCATTACGATGTCTGTGAAGGCAGCGACGGCTGCGGGATCTTCAGCAAGCAGCGGGAGCATGATGTCCGAGTGCTTCGCGAAGAGGTCACGTATGTGCTGGGAGATGATCATAACATTTTAGAACTTTGTCTATTGCTTTGATTGCTTCACTTTCCCAACCCGGTCTATAATCAGAAGGCTTTAGATATAGTTTCTCTGAAGTAGAGATAGATACCATAGTAACAGCGTGAGCTGCCCAAAAGACCGAACCTGACGAGTCGGGGCACAGGTTGGAGGTAGTTTCCGGATCCCCACCCATGATGATATCTGTGAAGGCATCGACAGCTGCGGGGTCTTCGGCAAGCAGCGGGAGCATGATGTCCGAGTGCTGTGCGAAGAAGTCACGTATGTGCTGGGAGATGATCATGTAAGTAGCGTACTGAAAACATTAAATGCATTATGTACTCTTTCTTATCTCCAGGAGTGTGTAAACTTCCATCAGGCATTGGTGTAATTATGGCGTGAGACCAGAATTCTACGTACTGCCAGACGTTTTCCAATTCATACCATCCTGGGGTTGATAAGTAGTAGAACTCGGGCAGCATCTTCCCAGTAAGAATGCACGACGTCACTTCGTCAATCAGCTTTGGAGTACGCATGTACGGAAGCGCCTGAGACAGGGCTTCAAGGTCTTCTGGATTCAGGGGGTGCATATTGTTCAAGGATGAAGTCTGCTCTACCCTGAGATATAAGAGAGATTGGAGAGATTGCGTTATTGCCTCGGCTCAGTATATAAGCAACTGCATCCTCTAACGTACGATGGGGCGCTAGCAGGTATATTGTAAGTATGCGACTAGTTACTTGGTCACTAAGGATTGTTGTGCCACGCATCAGGGCATCCGTCACAGCGTCGATGAGCTCCGGGTGGGTAAGGTGCGGCAGGGCTACTTCAAGGGCTTGGCGAATCCTGGGGTCCATATTTTATTTTAATTAAATGAGCATTCCTTAGTACAGACGACATGTATACTGGCGAAGCTGGATCCATAGTTAACATGTCTGACACAAAGTAATCGGCATTGCGTTCTTTAATTTGATAAGTGGAAGCCCATACACCATAAGCTATTTCCCAGTAGTCTATACTTAGAGTAATACCATCCAACATAAGCATCTCGACCACAATGCCCACCAGAGCTTTGCTGGAGATGTGAGGCAGGGCTACCTCAAGAGCTTGGCGAATCCTGGGGTCCATGGGGCGGGAGGCAGATTTGGTGAGAGCCCCACTGGATCCCGGCGAAGAGATCGGACAGTGCGGCTTGGTTTTCCGACATGTCGAGGTCGGCGGGTGTGAGGTGCGGGGCCTCGTCGAGGATGTCTTCTATTTTTGTTGTGTCTGGCATATGGCTGCTTCTATTTTGTCACGTAACAAAGGCAAACGCGTCTCGTTACTGCGGTCAGAAAAAACCGGGCTCCACAGAACGGAGTCCACCCGACGGTCTAAAGTTGTGACTCCTTCTATAAACGGAAAGAAGGTTGTCAGATACTCACCCGTCAGCAGGACATCTGTGACTCTCTGGATGACGGGCGGCGACGTGAGGTGGGGCAGAACCCTCGTGAGAAGGTCGCGGTCTTCAGGGGTCAGTGGTTTACGGGGCATATGGCTGCTTCTATGTTGACGCGGAGTAAAGCACGTGGGCTTTCTTTGTTGAGAGGAGGACCCCAAAGCACGTGCCAAACTCGGTCGTCCAATTGTGCACATCTGTATGGCCATGGAGGCGCAGATTCTGGGTATGTTCCCGTCAGAAGAGAGTCTGCGACGCACTGGATTATTCCCGGAGACGTGAGGTGGGGCAGAACCCTCGTGAGAAGGTCGCGGTCTTCAGGGGTCAGGGTTTTCATGGCGTGATAGGTTGCGTTCAAGCTTGCGCAGGCTGCGCATGAACATGGACGACTTGTAGAGGTTATGCTTTGCCTTATGATAAAACCACAGACTTATTTGTCGCCACATGACATACGATTCACGGTGTGCACGCTCCACTTGCTGCACATCGGCGTCACCTATGCCTGGGTATGACGGAAACACTTCCGTCATGAGGAAGTCCGTCACGAGAGCAGCTGCCTTAGGCGTGAGGTGAGGCAGGGCACGGGTCAGGAGATCACGATCTTTGGGTGTCATTTTCTATAACATCAAGGTAGTATTCAATGGTGAAGAGCGAGTACGCCCAGTTGTCTGCTGTAAGAGATGGAGCAATCCAAAGCCACAATGACCTGCGGGTAGACACAGGAAGCCTCTGGATGTCCTGAACGACATCCCTGACTCTGCGAGGATCGAGCTGCGCTCCCGAAAGAAACTCCGTCACCAGCTCCACGGCGGCCGGAGGCAGGTACGGGATGGCGCGGGTCAGGGTATCAAGGGTCCGGGTTTTCAGCTTGTTCGACATGGGCTAGTTCGGAAAGGAGCCATCCTGCGTCCAGTCTAGGCTGTCGCAGCCAGCCGAAGCAAGTAAGTAGTCCACGAAGTGTAGAAAGGATCCTTCGCCCCTCGAACCAGCCATCCTCCAATCTGTTCCCACAGCCGGAAGCTGTCTTTTTTCAGAAGGAGGACCTCGAGGTTTGCGCTGATCATCGCCTCACGTGACGGACATACCCCAGACATGAGGTAGTCCGTCACGATCTCGACGGCCTTGGGAGTCAGGTACGGGAGGCACCTGCCGAGAAGGTCACGAGTGAGGGGTGTCATGGGAAATCCCCAACCCTTTCAGGTTGGAGATGGTGTAGGTCTTCATAGGGGGTGCGGTCTCGACTTCGATGCCCTGCTCCTGTGCCTGCCGGATTATGGAGATTTTGGTGGGGTTGCGGAGGGCGTCGCGATGAAAGCTCCGCTGCAGCTCCAGGTCCTCCCAACACTCTTGCTCCGTGTCGTAGGAGCACTCCACTACTGTCTCTCCGTGGTAGTTGACCTTGTTGCGGGAGGACAGTTCCCGTGCAAGTTCACTGTCCGTTCCGGAGAACATAGACCAGTTTCCTTCTCCGTGGTAAAGGACATGGTGACGGGTCCGCAGACCATCCAAGAGCCCGGCGAGGGTGCGGAGATGGTCCGCTGCCGAGGCCAGCTGCTCGTTCGACATGTGGAACACGTCGTCGGAGGAGTCCCCGAGTGACAGAGCTTCCCGCATTGGGAATACTCCGGCCGGGGTTGCGAGTGATGAGAAGAAGTCGAGAGTTGTCATATATGATGTTGGTTTCCAGGCATGAAAAAACCCTGTACCCATGACGCCTGGAATCATGGGTACAGGGAAGCAGGGGTGGATGGAATCAGGGAATCACCAGACGCCCCCTTCAAGTGCCATTTGGAGCACGAGAACCCTCGTGTCGGGGGTTGCGGAGGGAGGGTCAGTGGCGTTCATCGCCGCCGTGTGGCAGGCCGCCGCTGCGGCCGCCTTGTCGGCGGCGAACTCCTCGTACGTGGGCTCGGAGAGACGTTCGTACTCGTCCCACAGGTCATCTTTGTTCTCGGGAAGCGGGCGGCCTGTCCATTCCTGATATGGGCAGTTAGGGGTGGTGTCGGTTGCGGCTTCCTCGAACCGCCATCCGGAGACGAGGTAGTCCACCCGTTCGATCGAAGAGACAGTCGACTCCGGCAGACCGTAGGACTGCGCACGGGACAGCCTGTCCTCTGTCGTGACAGCCCGGAAATCTCCGGGCTCGACGTGTGTGAGGTGTACGATCACGAAGTTTGTCCACACCTTGATGTGGTACGTATTGGCGGGGGCGGCGGCGACGATGGCAGTAAGAGTAGCTTCAAGATTCATAATTTTTGCTAGGATTCCAGGCATGAAAAAACCCTGTATCCATGCTGCCTGGAATCATGGGTACAGGGGTGGATGGAGAGATTACTGACCGAAGGAGGACTTGAGGTCCTGCAGGTCAGCGGAGGTGGCGGGCAGGAAGCGCCGGGCTTGCCGGGCGGCGGCCGCGAGGTCGACAGGACCGTGGGCGGCGGCGTCGGCGGCCTGACGTTTGGTGAAGGCTTTCGCGGCAGCCTTCATGGCCGTGAGTTGACCTGTCCTCTTGAGCATGGACAGGGACCGACGCTGCGGAGAGCTGTCGGTGCGGAGGCAGTAGCGGGAGGACCGCTTGCCCGTGGAGACAAGGAACTCCGGGGGCGGGGTTGTGACCCGTGGTGCCCGGAAGTCCCGCATCTCGGGGGCGTGTTTCGCCCGTTGGGGTGGGGGTGTGTGCATGGAAAGCGGGCTGCGGAGACAGAGCGGTGGCAGCGCGGTTTCCAGGCACTCGGGTGCAGAGATGTGATAGGAATCACTTGAAAAAACCGTGGCTCAATGCGCCAGGCACCGTGAGGACTTTACCCCAGCCCGTCCTTGTGCATGACCTGACGGGAAGCGTGCGCTGCGCGTTCTACGGAAACCGCGTTCATCCATGCTGGCATTGCAAGGACCACGTTTTGATTCTCTGCGGAGCCTGTGTTTTATGCAAGGGCACAGGGGTTCAGGGAATCATGGGAGGCTTCCCCATTGCGTTACCGTCGCGGCATGAGTGGGGAACTAGTCCGGGCGCATTGTTGGCCGGGTTTTCCCCAGCATGGCCAAGCGTAGCCACTCCCGTTTCAGTAAGGTCAACGGAACAAATCCCCGACAAGGTGAATCCGGATTCCTCCGGCCTTGCCGTTTCACCGTGTGCGGAATCCCTCCCGCACACTGGTAGCATACCCGCGAGGGTACCCTTTCCATCCGTCGTCTTTCTGGACGGATGGAAAGGGTACCCGTCCAGCCTTGCCAAGGGCTGGACGGGATGATTCTGTCAGTATGGTTTGAATCCCTTTCCGCTGGCCGCCGTCGACACGGTCGACGCGTAGGCGGTCAGGGTGACTTGCTTGATCTCCCGTTTGTCCAGTCCCCCTGCCATGGCCGTTTCCACGGAGGCAGTATTGAGACTAGAGAGAACACTGGCGACGAAGGGAGCGTTCGGGTGCGCGGACGCTTCAAAATGCTTCCGAGCGGGCCGGAAAAGCGAGTAATCGACCCGCGCTCGGAAGGCTACCATGTCCCCCTTTGCGGAGAACTGGCACTTGAAAGATACCAGATTGGCAAGGGCTGGAACGTCTTGGCAAGCCTGCAAGGCCGCGTGAATGGCAAGCCCTTCCGCCCCTACGGTGCGGAACTGTTGTTTCCTCTTTTCCGCGCTTCCCTGCCGGGGGTCGAATCCCTTCCACCCACCGGAGTCATTTGATGGGCTGACTTCGACGGGTGCTGGTGCTGGTGCTGGTGCTGTCTTTTTCATGCTCTTCTCAAGTTATTGGTTAACCGATCGCGGAATTGCGATCGACGCAACCCCTTTAGAGTGGAACCGTTTCCCATGCAAGTAAAAAATGCGTTTTCTCGGGTAAAAAGGGTATTTGTGAATTTGTTTTAATCGACAAAATGAATTTTTATTCATTATGAATTGTTTATAACGGCCTTTAACATACGTAAACACGTAGAAAATGGAGACTTGGCACGGTTCCTGCTGGTACGCAAACACGTAACCGGGTCGGCACGGTTCCTGCTGGTACGCAAACACGTAACCGGGTCGGCACGGTT
>JACCDG011140941.1_pt1 | contig 10119 bp, 9 predicted proteins | sample 7442471 | NCBI WGS metagenome assembly JACCDG01 (sample SAMN15323444, study PRJNA562643) | freshwater metagenome | isolation source: river surface water | place: USA:Blue River Watershed | collected 2017-08-17 | reverse complement strand
CCTTGGATTGCTGAGTAGTGAACGAATACATCTTGTCCGCCACCATCAACTGCAATGAAACCGAAACCCTTTTCAGAGTTGAACCACTTAACTGTACCTGTTGCCATATTTTTTACTATTCCTTCGATATGTGTAGGCGTTCGAGAATTCCTCGACCACCAGTCTTCGTCTTGCTACAGCCATACCGAGTAAAGAAGTAAATCTAACAACGGGTACTGATAAAGCGTCCGACTAAGGAAAAGGGTACCTGTTACGCAACAGTATGCCTATTCCTGATTTCAACTATGAGTACCAGAATCACGCTCAAAATAGCGGGGGATTCACAAAGTCAGGGGAAAGTTGTATAAATAAGGCACTCAAAAACTACTAAAGAGTCGCAATTGTGGATCGGGGAAGGTCGCACAAAGCCGCCTTAGTAGGAGTACTTCATGCACCACAGCTCTATCGCAGGTTTGATAACAATCCACTCTGCGCCCACAGCCCTGCGCCAACACATTGAGTGGGGCCTCAATGCACTTCTTGGACAACCGCTCACGTACACATGGCGCGATCAGCCACTTGCTGCCGGAACTATTCGTACGACGCTCGAGTATCGAGGCGAAGTTGGGCTGGCGTCCAAGATTGCAACTGCACTTAAGAATTGGCATTACCTGCGATTTGAAGTGCAAGAGTTTGGCAACAATGGCGGCGAGTACTTCCGATTTACTCCAGAGCTTGGAGTTCATCGAGCAACCGTTGATGCAGCTGGCTCCATTCTCATTTCAGAGAATGTAATCCGTAAGGCGCTTATCGCTTTCGATGATTTAGAAGTTCGTGAGAATTTAGCGGTAGCACTAGGTGAAGCATGGGAAGAAGCGCTCGAGCCGATGCGTGGAGTTGATTTACAGGAAGTTGCGCGGTTACGGGCGATATAGAATAAGAATATGACAACACAAACTCCCATGACATCCCAAGAGCGCCGTAGATCAATTCTCTACATCGCTATCGCGCTTATTCTTGCAATCGCACTTGGTGGTGGACTTGTCAAAGTTGGTGCCGGTTTTGCCGATCGCAGTGCAAATGGAATTACCGTTACAGGCTCTGCCAGAACTTCTGCAACTGCCGATAACGTTGTCTGGACACTTAATGTTTCATTAACACGTCAAACTGTTTCAGAAGCTGTCACCAAGGTTGGAAGCGATGTTGCAGCAGTAACTAAGTACCTCACCGAAGGCGGAATTCCCGCGGAGGAATTAACGCTTGGCTCGGTTTCAACATTTGCAAATGAAGAGTATGCAAATGGAAATAATACAGGAAAGATTTTAAATTACCGCGCATCTCGTGATGTCGTTGTTCGCTCTAAGGATGTCCAACTCGTCTCAAAGCTTGCACAAGGTATTGGTTCAATCTTGCAAGCCGGAGTCAGCGTCAATAATTACGGACCTCAGTACTATCTCTCCACACTTCCAAAGCTTCGCCCGCAGCTCCTTGAGAAAGCGATGAAGGATGCAAAGGTTCGCGCAGTTGCAATTACAAAGGCAGTGGGCGGAAAAGTTGGAGCAGTTCAGGCGGTTCGATCTGGCGTATTCCAGGTAACAACTCCTGATTCAACAATGACTGCAGATACCGGTGCCTATGACACTTCAAGTATTGAGAAGACAGTTACTTCAACAGTGTCAGTAACCTTCAAAGTTAATTAATTAGAACAAACTAGAGAGGAATATTGCCGTGTGAACCACGGCGATATTCAGTCTCGCTCAATACCTTTGCGATAGCGCTGCGAGTCTTATCTGGCACAATCATTTCATCTACTGCGCCAATTTCGATAGCGCGAGCAACTCCGCCTGATACTCGCTCATGTTCTGCAGCGAGCTCCAACTCCATACCTTCACGTTGATCTGCAGGTAAATCTGCAAGCAATCTACGGTGAAGAACGCGCACGGCTGCAACTGCGCCCATCACCGAGACTTCTGCTTGTGGCCATGCAAATACTCGCGTTGCACCCAGCGACTTGGAATTCATTGCAACAAAAGCTCCGCCATATGCCTTGCGAGTAATGACGGTAACGCGAGGAACAACCGATTCTGCAAATGCGTGCAACAACTTTGCACCGCGCCTGACAGCTCCTTCCCACTCTTGACCAATACCCGGTAAGAATCCTGTGACATCTGCAATAACAACGAGCGGAATTCCGAAGGCATCGCATGTGCGCACAAAGCGCGCAGCTTTCTCGCCCGCTGCCGAATCCAGAACTCCACCAATAACTTGAGGATTATTTGCAATGACACCGACAGTACGACCTCCAAGTCGACCGATAACCGTGGTCATATTCTCTGCCCACATATCCAGGAGCTCTAACTTCTCGCCATCTTTATCGAGAATCGCATCAACAAGCGGGTGAACTTCATAAATACGCTTCTGTGACTCTGGAACTAAATGAGCAAGTGGAATATCTTCAACAGTTGAGGACATCAACCCTTGGTTTGCAAAGAGTGAGACAAGATCTTGAATCTCAGCGAACGCAACATCTTCACTGGGTGCAATGACGTGTGCAACCCCGGAGTTCTTGCTGTGTGCCTCTGGCCCGCCAAGAAGTGCCATATCAACGATATCTCCGGTTACCGATTTAACAACGTCGGGGCCGGTAACAAAGATGCGACCTTCTGGTGCAAGCACTACAACATCAGTGAGAGCTGGCCCGTAAGCGCCACCACCTGCAGTAGGTCCGAGCACTAGAGATAACTGCGGGATGCGGCCACTTGCAGTCACCATCGCTTGGAAGACTTCGCCGAATGCATTTAGAGATGCAACGCCATCACTTAATCGCGCACCACCTGAGTGCCAGATTCCGATGATGGGAGATTGCGCTCCCATTGCGGCGCGATATGCCTGAACAATTACCTGCGAACCTTCAATGCCGAGTGCGCCACCTTTGATGGTGGGATCAGATGCAAAGAGAACAACTTTATTCCCCTTAACTAAACCGGTAGCTGCAACCATTCCACAATCAGTGCGGGGGATAAGTAATTCATAGACGCCGTTATCAACCAGGCGCGCAATACGCGTTTCTGGGTCGAGAGGATCCCGATGGCTGACTGACGTTGTCATGGCTCTAGATTAGAGCGATTTAAATGCCAGCACCACGTTATGGCCGCCAAAACCAAATGAATCGTTCAGTGCGGCAATATCTCCCGCAGGAAGTTGGCGAGGTGTGTCGCGAACGACATCAACTGTGACAGCTGGGTCGAGATTTTCAATATTAATCGTTGGGGGAGCAAGGCGTTCTTCAAGTGCCTTAACAATGAAGACAGATTCAATTGCACCAGCGCCACCAAGTAAGTGACCTGTCATTGATTTAGTTGCAGAGACTGCAACGTGATCTGCATCTGCGCCCAGTGCCTTACGAAGTGCATTTGCTTCTGCAACATCGCCTGCAGGTGTCGAAGTTGCGTGTGCATTTAAGTGAACAATATCTTTTGTTGATAGCCCTGAATTTGCGAGTGCAAACTTAATCGCACGTTGCACTCCAGAGCCTTCAGGATCAGGTGCTGCAATGTGATAGCCATCTGATGTCAGGCCTTGTCCACCAATTTCGCAGTAAATCTTTGCGCCACGTGCCTTTGCAGATTCGTACTCTTCAAGGATAAGGATTCCGCCACCTTCGCCAAGAACAAATCCATCGCGATCAATGTCGTAAGGGCGCGATGCAGCTGCAGGGTTATCGTTACGAGTTGAGAGCGCCTTCATAGCGGCGAAGCCAGCCATTGGTAATTGGTGAATCGCAGCTTCGACACCACCGGTCACGATGATGTCGGCGCGATTGTTCTTAATCATTTCAAAGGCATAGCCGATTGCTTCTGCACCTGATGCACATGCGCTCACGGGTGTATGCACGCCAGCCTTCGCCTGAAGTTCGAGTCCAACATTTGCTGCCGGCCCATTAGGCATCAGCATCGGCACTGTATGTGGACTTACGCTACGAGCGCCTTTCTCATTGAGATTAACAAATTGATCTAGAAGGGTGATAACTCCACCGATTCCCGATGCGATTACGACTCCGAGTCGCTCTTTATCAATATCGTCGGGAGATCCAGCATCTTTCCAAGCCTCGCGCGATGCAACAAGTGCGAATTGTTCTGAGCGATCTAGGCGGCGCATTTCAACGCGCTCCATCTGATCTGCCGGTTCTGTCGCAACGCGCGCAGCGAAGTGCACAGGAAGTAGTTCGCGCCAATCTTCAGTCAGAAGACGGACGCCACTCTGGCCGGCAAGAAGCGCCTTCCATGTCGTGGCTACATCGGAACCCAGTGGAGTTGTAGCTCCAAGGCCTGTAACTACTACGCGACGTTGTGACATACCGCTATAACTTCTAAAGAGTCTACTTACGCAGCTGCGTTAACGATGAAGTTAACTGCATCGCCTACTGTTGCAAGCTCAGTTACCTTCTCGTCAGGAATCTTCACGCCAAAGCGCTCTTCGCATGCAACAACAACTTCAACCATGCTGAGTGAGTCAACTTCTAGATCATCAGTGAAGTTCTTATCGAGTTCGATTGATGCAGCTGGGATACCCGCTACTTCTTCAACGATCTCTTTGATTCCTGCAAGTACATCTGCTTGTGAAAGCGCCATAGTTATTCCTTTACTTATTCCTACTATTTATTGGGGACAGGTGTGTAATTGTCTATGAAAAGTAGGCTTACTTCCCAGTAATTCGGCAGGTAATACGAGAAAAATTATGGTTTAGGCGGCAATTTAACTACTTGGCCCGCATAAACGAGACCTGCGCCATATCCGATCAAGAGCGCCAGCTTTCCATGTAATTCTGGATGTTTCTTGAGAAGTGCATCCATTGCAAGCGGAATCGATGCCGCCGATGTATTTCCATTGGTGCGGATATCGTCAGCAATAACAACAGAGTCCGGCATATTCATCTCCTTTGCCATTGTTTCGATAATGCGAATATTTGCCTGATGCGGAATAAAGACATCAATGTCGTTGACGGAAAGGCCTGCAGATTCAAGTGCTTTGAGTGCGGCTTTACTCATCGAGAAGACTGCCCAGCGAAATACTTTCTGTCCCTCTTGGGAGATATTTGGCCACTTACTTCCAGCTTTTGTTAACTGAGTTTCAACATCGCGGACTTCAATCCACGACGGGTTCATCTGAATCGCGTCGCGGCTATCGGCATCTGAGCCCCATTCAACGGGACCGATTCCTGCTTCTTGGCTTGCGCCGATAACAACTGCGCCTGCGCCATCGGCAAAGATAAATGCAGTTGCACGATCGCTAGGGTCTGTGAAATCTGAGATCTTCTCAGCTCCAACAACAAGGACAGTCTTAGATGTTCCGGCCTTTATAAAGTCATGTGCCATCGAGACGCCATAAGAAAAACCAGCACAGGCTGCGTTGATATCAAAGGCGGCCGCCTTTGGATGGCCTAGCTTCTGCAAGATTGCAGTAGCAGCAGAGGGTGCCTGAAATGGGAAGGTAATCGTTGCAACAATTAAGGTATCGATATCGGTGATCGAGAGCTTGGCATTTTTCAGTGCATCTTCGACAGCCCAAGTAGCCATCTCAAGAAGTGATTCAGATTCATCGGCAAAGCGACGGGATTCAATTCCAGTACGTTGCTGAATCCATTCATCACTTGATTCGATGCGATCTACAATCTCAGAGTTAGGAACTAAACGCTTTGGTCGATATGAACCAACGGCAAGAATCTGGCTCTCGCTACCTGTTTTGGTTCCGATTACTTTCGACATTAGATGCCTCCGTGTGCTGCTGCGAATTCACGAGCAGCATCGATATCTGCAGGTGACTTGAGAGCGAATTGTTCAATTGTAGGTACTGCACGCTTAATTAACCCAACCAGCGTTCCAGCTGGTGCAACTTCAATAACACCAGTTACTCCGAGAGTTGCAAGGCGCTGCATGCAGAGATCCCAGCGAACCGGATTAGCAATCTGGCTGACAATGCGATTGAGAACTTCGCGACCGTCACTGACTTCTTCACCATCGCGATTGGAGATTGCCGGTACAGATGGATCACTTGTATTCAGCGATTGGGCAAGAGTGCGCAGCGGTTCGACTGCTGGCTGCATATAAGAAGTATGAAACGCGCCTGCGACCGCAAGTGCACGAACACGAGCACCTTCGGGAGCTAATTGCGCAAGAGCACCAAGGCTTCCCGCTGCAACAATCTGGCCACCGCCATTGTCATTTGCTGCAACAAGTCCTAAATCTGAGATCGCCTGCAAAACCACATCGCGGTCTCCGCCAAGTACTGCAGACATTCCAGCTGGTGTTGTCGCGGCAGCTTTTGCCATCTCGACCCCACGAGCACGCACTAACTTCATCGCATCAAGTGGCTTCAGTGCACCAGCAATAGCAGCGGCAGTTATTTCACCGACAGAATGTCCGGCAACGTAGGAGAATTTACCGGCGATGTTGAGAGCGCTAGCGCTGAGCAATCCTGCGGCAACGATAAGTGGTTGTGCATTTGCGGTGTCTTTGATTTCATCAGCATCTGCTGTTGTTCCAAGGTGAAGTAAATCAAGGCCAATGTTTTCAGACCATGAAGATAAGAGTTCGGCTTGCTTAGAATCCTCTAGCCAAGAGGAGAGCATTCCTGGGGTTTGCGATCCTTGACCCGGAGCGATGATTGCGAGCACGTGGCTAATATATGGGATTACGAACGAGTAACAAGCCAAACCTGCGCACAATGTGGCGCAACATTTACTTTCTGCATCGGCAGGTTAATCACAGGTTCATGCGTTAATACAGGAGATGCAGCATCAAAGATTCTACGGAAACTCGTTCCCCATTTTTCATCAGGAAGAGTAAAGGACGTTTCCATAGTTGATGAGTTAAGTAGCAATAGCAATCCACGATGCGGCCCTGCTTCGATTAGAACGCTCAAGCTTCGCTTTTCTCCATCTGCCCAATGTTCTTCAGTCATCTCATGACCGCCCAAACTAAACCAGGCAATATCTTTTCTCTGCGTTCCTAGATCTACTCGACCTGTGAAAAATTCCGCTGCAACATCGGCCAGGTATGTCTTTCTGATGCGGGCTAATTCACCAACAGCATCTTTCATATCTTGTTCTTCTGTAGATAACTTCCAAGAGTTAGCCCATCCACCACCAAAAGTTTCTGGTGAATCTTCAATACCGGGCCACATATCTCTCGGCATGGAGTATCCATTATTTGAACCGTGCTGTGTGCGACAGATTTCATCGCCCATAGTGATCATCGGAACTCCCGCCGAAAGCATCAAGGTCGCCATCATCGATTTCTTCAATGAAAGACGATTCGCCTTAATTGCAGGGTCGTCACTCGGGCCTTCAACGCCCATATTCCAAGAACGGTTCTCATTGGAACCATCGCGGTTCTCTTCTTGGTTAGCTTCATTGCGTTTCTGCGAATACATCGTCAAATCACTCAAGGTAAATCCATCATGAGCTGTCACAAAGTTAATAGAAGATGTTGGTCCGCGGTAGTAGAAGATATCTGAAGAGCCACTGATGCCTGCTGCAATATCGGCAACGCCTTCACCATAACCACGTGCTAAATCATCTAGCCAGAACTGACGGACAGAGTCGCGATATCGATCGTTCCATTCGCGCCATGGATGGGGAAAATCTCCCAATGAGTATCGCGAAATATCCCACGGTTCTGCAATCATCTTAAAGTTTCTCAGAACCGAATCTGATTCGATGGCAGACATCAGCGCTGAATCAGATGCGGAACTAGTTGAGTAGAGCGCAGTTGCAAGATCAAAACGGAATCCATCGACGCCCACTACTTCTACCCACCAGCGCAGAGAGTCGATGATGTGGCGAACACCGTGTGGTTTAGATGCTGCAACGGTATTGCCGCAACCTGTGACATCTACATAATTTCCATTGTGGTCATGGCGATACCAAGCGTTGTTATCAATTCCCTTAAATGAAAGGGTTGGTCCACCTACGCCACCTTCGCCGGTATGGTTATAGACAACATCGAGAAATACTTCGATGCCAGCTTCATGTAACCGATCAACGGCATCCTGCAACTCACTTGTTGGATCATCTGTTGCGGCGTATTGCGCGTGCGGTGCAGAAAAAGCGATTGCGTTATATCCCCAGTGATTCTTTCGACCGCGATGCCAAATTCCAGGTTCGGTGACATATGAATGAATTGGTAGAAGTTCTAGCGCTGTAACGCCGATTTCTTTGAGGTGAGCAATGGTGCTTGGGTGGCCGAGCGCTTTATAGGTTCCGCGCTCCGCTTCAGGAATCTCGTGGTTCTTTGCAGTAAGCCCCTGGACATGGGCTTCATAGATAACTTCTTGCGTCCACGAATAAATTGGGCGATTGATCTCGCGAGCGCGATAGTCGGTAACAACAGAGTAAGGAACAAACCCCGCGCTATCGCGATCATCGCGCACATTTGTATCGCCGGCACCAGTTCCATCGGTAGCAACATGTCCATAAATTCCTGCGCTGTAGTGCAGTTCGCCATCTAATTTGTGGGCGTAAGGATCAATCAATAACTTCGCTGCATTAAATCGCGATCCGTATTCCGGTGCCCATGTTCCGTAGACGCGATAGCCATAGCGTTGACCGGCGCGCACTCCTGCGAGGTAGCCGTGCCAGATTGGGCCATTGCGATGCGAGAGCGCAAAGCGGGTTTCAACTAATTTGCCATTAACCTCATTGAAGAGGCAGAGCTCCACAGCTGTCGCCGCATTGGTCCAGAGAGCGAAGTTGCAGCCGCCATCGGTCAGAGTGGCACCTAAGGTTCGCGGGTCTGCGGGAAGCACGGCGCTATCTTGCCCTGCCCTTGATTGATATCGGACCTGATTTGAGATTGAAATTGAGGTTACTGGTCAGTAACATCTCCACCATGAAGATTGCCGTATGTGTGAAGCAAGTTCCAGATTCCTGGGCTGAGAAGAAGATGGTCAACGGAACCCTCGATCGCGAGAACGTTGATGCAGTTCTTAATGATCTCGATGAGTACGCAGTAGAAGAAGCGCTGCGCATTGTTGAAGCTCATGGCGGCAATGAAGAAGGTGGACCACATACAGTCACTCTTATTTCAATGGGGCCAGATCGCGCAACAGAGGCTTTACGTAAAGGCCTATCAATGGGTGCAAATGATGCAATCTTGGTCAGCGATGCATCTCTTGCAGGCTCTGATGCGATTGCAACATCAGCAGTTCTTGCAAAGGTAATTGCAGATGGTGGATTTGATCTCGTTATCTGTGGCACTGAATCAACCGATGCTCGCATGAGCGTTGTACCAGCGATGATCAGCGCTCGCCTTGGATGGGCACAGCTGACATTTGCATCAAAGGTAACTGTTGATCCTGCAGGAAAGGTTTCGATTACTCGCGTAACAGAGGCCGGTGTAGATGAAATCTCTGCAGAATTCCCTGCAGTCTTAAGCGTTGTTGAAAAGATTAATGAACCTCGCTACCCATCTTTCAAGGGAATTATGGCTGCGAAGAAGAAGACAATTGATCAGAAAGATTTAGCGGCCATTGGCGTTGCAGCACAGAGCGCATGGTCTCAAGTAAATGAAGCAACTCCACGTCCAGCTCGCGCAGCGGGTGTAAAGGTCAATGATGAAGGCGATGGCGGTAGCGCTCTCGTAACATTCCTAGCAGAGAAGAAGTTGATATGAGCACAGTATTGATTCTTGCTGATTTTTCCGGCGATAAAGCCACAAAGACAACGGCAGAGCTTGCAACTGCAGGCGCTCGCATCGGTGCCGTAACTGCTGTCGTACTTGCTCCAGCAGGTAAAGGTGCCGCACTTGCTGCAACTGTAAATCAAGGGCCAATTCAATCTGTCATTGTTCTTGAATCAGATGACTTTGCATCCCACGGTGTTGCAGCTTCCGCTGATGCTCTTGCAAACCTTGTTAAAGAAAAGTCACCAGCTGCCCTACTGATTGCATCTCATGCATTCGGTAAGGAAGTTGCCGCTCGCGTCTCGATTCTTACAGATTCAGGAATTATCACAGATGCAATCGATGTTGCTGCAGATCTGACAGCTACACAATCTGTCTTCGGTGGTTCAACAACTGTTAAGTCAAAGGTTTCACATGGCACGCCAGTGATTACAGTGCGCCCCAATAGCGTTGAAGCGGAT
>JACCDG011281646.1_pt1 | contig 10121 bp, 15 predicted proteins | sample 7442471 | NCBI WGS metagenome assembly JACCDG01 (sample SAMN15323444, study PRJNA562643) | freshwater metagenome | isolation source: river surface water | place: USA:Blue River Watershed | collected 2017-08-17 | reverse complement strand
ATCCGCAGCGGGCGCCACGTCACCCTGCGCCTGTCCTGTCCGCGGCGCACCGAGCCCTCCAACCACCTCACGCTGCCGCTCGGGCCGTGGCAGTGCTACATCGGCCGTCACCAGCCAAAGGTCTACCTCGTGGAAAACACCATCAGCATCGTCCGCGTGCCGGACAACGCTCCAATCGCCGCCCACGACGTGAGCATCCGCGGAGACCTGGACTCCGCCGTGTGGGCGTGCACCGCGGCCATTTCGGACGATGCGTCGCTCGCCCTGCTGCAGCCAGGCCCCAGCGGAGACCCGCGCCGCTTCCGCGTGACCATCAACGGCTGGGCCTGGGAGTTCCTCGCCGAGGCGGACCAGGAGGGCGCCACCTTCGGCGGCAAGGAGCGCACCGTCACCGGACGGTCAGCCACCGCCGTGCTCTCTGGCGAGTACGCCAGCCGCCGCACGGTGACCCAGGCATCCGCCCGCGATGCCAGCCAGCTGGCCGCCGAGGTGCTCACGGACACCGGCATCACCCTCGACTGGCAGGCCGTGGACTGGTTGGTCCCCGGCGGCGTGTGGTCCTACAGCGACCTCGCCCCCCTCGATGCCCTGCGCGAGATCGCCAGTGCTTGCGGCGCGGTGGTGCAGTCCCACCGCACGGCCGACACCGTCCGCGTGATCCCCACCTACGCCACCCGGCCGTGGCAGTGGGCGGTGACATCGCCCGACGTCGAGATCGTCGACGACTACCTCAAGGCCCGTCGCGGCAGCAGCGCTCGCGGCATTCGGCACAACACCGTCGAGGTCCGCGGCGAGGTCGCCGGCGGTATCCGCGGGATCTGCACCATCACTGGCACCGCCGGCGACCTGGCGCTGCCGCAAGTCACCCACCGGCTGATCACCGCGGCTGCGGCCGCAGAAGCCCGCGGCATCTACGAGCTGGCGCGCGTTGGCCCCATCGGCGAGACCTCCATCGACCTGCCGCTATTCGCAGCCCCCGCCGCCCCCGGACTGGTGTCCCCGGGCACCCTGGTCCGCGTCTCCGGCAGCTACCGCGCCCTCGCTACCGCCGTCCAGATCCGGGCCACCTGGCTCCCTCAGGGCGGCTGCACCGTCAACCAGTCCGTCACCATGGAGCGCCACTTCGATGCGTAACCTCTGGTCTCGCTTCGCCACCTTGCTGCCCACCCGCCGCCGCTTCGTCGGCGCCGTCGTCGCCCACAACGCAGATGGCACCAGCACCCTCACGACCAGCGCCGGCGGCACCTTCCGCGCACGCGGTCAGACCGTCCCAATCGGGCAGCAAGCGGAGGTTGAGGACGGCGCCGTCGTGCGCCAGGCGGTGACCATGCCGACGGTGGTGATCGAGGTATGAGCCGACGAACGGTAGTTGATTTAGCGTAGCCGCTACGCTAGTCTACACCCATCGGCAGCGCACTCGCAGCCGACCCGCCCGCCGGGGATCGGGTGGAGGAGAGACAACATGAGCATCAGCACCGCAATCCGTGAAAATTGGGATGATCTGTCGGCAACCGCGCAGAAGCACATCCGCGCGACGCGGCCAGCATTGCTGAACCGATGGGACTGCATCGATGTCGGCAAGGTAGACACCATCACGGCCGACTCAGCCGAAGAAGCGCTCGATTCATTCGCCGACACCTATTCCCGCGATATGTACGACTGCTCAGGAACGGTGTACGTCGACATCCGCGTGCGCAACCAGGTGACGCACGAAGAGGAGATCCGCACGATCACGCTCGCAGAGCCGGAGCCGGAGTGCGTCGACGGCCAGGCCCATGATTGGCAGTCGCCGTATTCGCTGCTCGGCGGGCTCAAGGAAAATCCGGGCGTGTGGGGCAGCGGCGGCGGCGTTAGGATCAAAAAGGTGTGCGCCCATTGCGGCGCCTACAGAATCACAGAGACCTGCGCCCAGCGTCACGACACCGGCGAATACGTTGGGGCAGAGACCTCCTACGAACTGCCAGATGACGATTCGCGCGAATGGGTGCAGTCGTCGCGCGCCAGCGCGCTGCGCGCGGACGCAGAGCGAGTGCTCGTAAGCATGGATGCGGTGACCGAGTACGTCTATGGCACCGGCGAGGTTGCTGCGATCGTGACCGGATTGGCTGAGGGCGCGGACCGCGAGGATGTGATCGAGGCACTGGAATCCGCACTGCCTGACGCTCGCGTGTACCTGTACCACGGTACACGCGCTGACGGGCTCATCCAGATTGAGCTGCCGTGATGCGTCTGTGCCATATCACCACGACCACCGGGCACTCCCGGTGGTCCACGCGCTCGGATGTGGATCCAGGTCTGCTTGCGCAGCTTGGGCCGCTCATCGTCGAATGCGAGCACCGAGGGGCGGTGGAGATCCCGACGCCATCTGATTTTACGAGTCTTTCAAGGTCGCTTGTGCTTGATGACGCGATGGGCCTGCCGTCCTGATTTCCATGTTTTCCCTTGGATCGGAACTACGCGCCATCCGGCTGCGCTTACAAACTCATCGGCAGTGCCCTTCTCGCACGCCCAATGTTCCCATCGTGTTATTTCTGCGAACCCTGACCGAGTTAGGTTTTCGCTTGACGTAACGCCATTTGAATAAACAGATCGACGCTTGCCGTTTGCAACATAGACTGGCGCTTTCGATACCTTGGTCTTTTCAAACCCACTGCATTGATAAACGTAACCAGTATGTCCAACAGACGCATCGCTGTATGTTATGAGAACTGGCCAGCGCGTTCTATCAATTATCCTCTTCATTTGCAAGATAAGAGGTTTTGAAACGTGCTTTAGTTTTCTGCACTGCTTCTCAACTGCAACCATCCTAGAAAGTGCCAGCACCCCCTGCGGAAACTCAGGGCAGACTGACTTTGCCGCTCCGGCTGGAGGGGGCTGCCATGCATAACAGGCAACCATGATTCCAGACTCGAACACGCCAAATGCATATGTTGCGGAGTTTCCTGATCCGCCATATGCGTGATACCACTCGCACATCGCGTTGACATCTTTTATCGATACTGGCCTGATGTCAATCATCTACCTTCTCTGACTTTTAGGAGGCTTTCGCCCATGGTCATGACTATCCGCAGCCCTGAGCACGCCGAGTTGCGGGCTTTGCTCGACGCCGCCGGTTGGTCCGCGTACAAAGCCGCGCAAGAGTGCGGAATGACCGCATCCGCCATGCAGCAGGCCGTCCGCGGAGAGACTCGACTGCGCGGCACCGCGTGGCGATTGCTGCGCATCCTGGCGGTGCAGTCAGAGCGTGATGCGCTACCGCCGGCGCCGCTGCCGTAACACCCTCCGCTGCCGGAACCGCCGGCGGGCTTAGGTCGTAATCGTCGGTGGTTGCCGCTTTTTCAGAGCAGCGTTCACGGCTCGGAACCAGCCAGATGAGCCAACGATGATGTTGGGGAACTTTGCAAGCACATGCTGCTTGGCACGTTCAAGCCGCCGCGATCGTTCAAAGCTATCGAATTCGATCGGCACTTCACTCTCCCGCTGCCGGCACCGAGCGCGATGCCGCCGGCAAGCTGATCCAGACACCCAGCAAGGCCGCCCACGTCCGCCGCTACATCATTTCGGCCCCACCATCCACTCCGGCGGGAGCGGCAATTCAGCCTGCAGCGGGCGCCACAGGTGTAGGCAGTAGGGGTGGTGGTTCACGTACATCGACTGAGGCGGGTGGTACTGCACCACGGCGTCCTCCGGATCCCAGAAGAGCGCCTTCACGGCACACATTTCCTCCCAGGTGAGGCAGCGGTCTGCCATGGACACGGACACGTGCTCCCAGCCCAGGCTGTGCGAGGCGATCGCCGCCACGCGCGCTTTGCCGATGCGGAAGGCGAAGGCACCCTCGCCACCATCCGGCGACGCCAGCGGGCCCGTGCGGACGCGGTACTGGTCAGGAAAGCGGATCACGGCGCGCGCCTCATGAACAGCTTCCGCACCGTGCTGGCCGGGCGGCCCAGCTCGGCGCCAATCTGCGCCGAGGTGCGGCCCTGCTCGCGCATGCGGAAGGGTGAGGCGAGGCTGGCGACGTACTCGGCGCCGGCCATGTCCATGGGGTCCAGGGTCATGCGGCTCTCCGTTGCGCTGCGCGCTTTTCCAGCGCCGTCTGGCAGTCGATGCAGCGGTCTGCGCCCAGCTCCTGGCGGTAGGGGCTGATGGGCTCGGCGCATTCGATGCACACGGCGCTGCCCTGGGTCTTGGTGCGGGCGGCGGCGGCGGCGATGGCGTTGGCGCGGTGCATTTCCTCGTGCGCCTGGGCGAGGTCGATGTCGTCGCTCATGCCTCACCCCGCATGCCTTCAGCCGTCGCGAATGCGGGCACCCAGCGGGCCTTGCTGAGGGCGTCGGCCGCGGCGGTGTAAAGCTGGGCGGGTTTGAGGCCGCTGATGGCTTCCCAGGCATCGGGGGCGGCCTGCTCAACGGCGCACAGGGTCTTCTCGCGGCCGTAGGACTTGAGCCAGGCGGCGGACGGCTGCCACCACTGGGCGAAGTCGCAGTCCTGGTCGTCGGCGCACGCGCTGAGAATGCTGGCGACGGTGCTGCGTGCGCCTGTCGGCAGGTTGTAGCGGCTGTTGGTCTCGGCCGCGTCCGGGTCCGCGATCGCATGAGCCATGCAGTCGGCCAGGATCTGCAGCAGCTCAACCTTAGGCTGGCCGATGTACCAGGACAGCGGGACCGTCTCGCGCATGGCGTTCTCGTCCCGCTGGCAGGCCTGCGCGAACGGGCGGCGGCGTGCATGGGCAGATGCCAGGGTGCGCGCGTTGATTTCTTCCTGGATCGCCTCCGGGCGCAGCTCGGGCGGGCAGCGTTCCACGGTGCCCAGCCACGCCTCCGGCCGGAACCAGCGGGGCATGCTGCCGTGCTCCAGGCCTTGCAGCGGGCCGAAGATGGCCGCGTCCCATGCCTGCGCCAGCAGCGCCAGCGCCAGCTGCGTGCTGCCCTGCACCGCCAGCGCCGCAACGCCGCCGCGCACCTGAGCGATCTCCTGCGCGCACTTCACGGTCAACTCGGTGCGGGCGGGCGGCGGGCCCTTGGTGGGCTCCTGTGCCGAGCTGTCGCCAGCCTCCGCTGCGCGCTGCTTGCGGGCCTTGATCAGGTCGCTCTTGCGCGCGACTTCCTCGATGACCAGCGCGCCGTCATACCCGATGGACAGCATGCGGCCGATCGGCACGCCGTCAGCGTGGTGCTCGCACTGCTCCATGAGGGTCTCGATCTGCACATCGACTTGCGCCAGCTGTGTGCCCAGCGATTCGTCGTCGCCCTCGGCCTGGATCGCCTTCTCAAGCTCGCCGGCGCGACGATTCAGCGCGTCCAGCTGGGCCTGCTGCTCCGGCGTCGGCGCGAAGTCCTTCAACGCTGCGGTGACGTCCTGCGGCCGCGGCATGCCCGGGGGCACAATGACCGTAAACGCGGCGCCCTTCGCCGTCTCCGCCTCGGCCGCGGCCTTGAGCACTTCGGCCACCAGCTGGTCGAGGATGTCCACGTCCACCACGTCCGCGGTGCTGGCAAACAGATCTTCAGCGACGCGCCCGCCGGCGTCCATGTAGGCCTGCAGGCCCACGCACTTGACCCGACGGTCATCCTGCGGGACGACGCCGCCGCGCAGGCGCGCGCGCAGCTCGTGGGCACCCGGGACGCGCGGATCCATCACGATGGCGCGCTGTTGCTCGGGCGTGCCGAAGGTCAGCGCTTCCATCTGCTGCAGGGTGCAGCGGCCCTGGCGGTAGGCGTCGATGACTTCCGGCACTAGCTGCGCCAGGCGCACGCGTTGGCGCACGAACTGGGGCGTGACGCTGAACTGATCGGCCACCTGGTGCACGTCTTGGCCTTCGCCGATCAACCGCGCGAAGGCCTGGAACTGCTGCACCGTGTCCATGGGCGCGCGCTCCATGTTCTCCGCGAGCGATCGCGCCAGCGCCGGCGTCTCGAAGACACAGCACGGCACCGGCCAGTCAGCGGGGATGGCGCCCTGGTCCCGCAGGCGCTGCAGCGCGGCCAGACGGCGGCCGCCGGCTTCCACCAGGAACAGCGGCGTAGCCTTCGGCAGCTCCTGATCCGCTGGCCATTCGTTCACCCACGCCGGTTTCTTGCCGCGGCCGGACCAGGTCAGGCTGTCGTTGTCCGGGTGGCGGTACGCCTCGTTGTCCGGCAGGCGCAGCGCCGTGACCGCCAGCGGCGTGATCAGCCCCACGGCGCGGATGCTGGTGGCCAGCGATGTGACATCGCCCGGCGTTTGCCGGGCGTTGGTGGGCGACAGCCTCAGCTGCGCCAGGGGGATGTGCGTGAGGGTGGCCATCAGCTGGGGTCCGCGGGCTCGGCGGTGGCGGTCTCCACCTCCACGCCGGACTTCATGGCGTCGATCAGATCGCGCTGGCTGGCCACGTCGATGCTCAGCGTGGTGCGCACCACATGGCGCGCGGCCTGGGCAGGGTTGGGCGCCTCGATCAGGCGCGGCGTGCCTTCGCCGGACTTGGGGCGGACGATGTAGACGCGGGTGCTCATGGGGTGTCCTTGGTGGGTTCGGTTGCGCAGGCTCATGGCCACACCTGCTCGGTCACACGGCGGTCCCGCGTAGCGGTGGCCGGGGTGATGTCGAACTGCTCGCGCGCCAGCTGGCGCACCGCTGCGGCGCGGGTGGTCGCTTCGATGAGGCGCGCGGCTTGGTTGCCGTCGGTGCGGCTGGTGATCTTGAAGATGGGCATGGGGGTCTCGGTGAGTGGCCATCCCCGCCGACCCGGGGACTGGCCTGGATTCCGCGCGCACTGACTGGCTCGGCGTCCTGTGCGTGCCCGGCGTACCGGCTCGGGGAACTGGTCAGGCGGCGGCTGCCGGCGGGGTGGGCTCCCACGGATCAGTTGGCGGACGCTTGCGGGCCGGGAGCTTCGCGGCGAGGTTGCGGGTCTGAACCAGCGCTTCGTGCGGGCCGTGCAGCGCCTCGACCTGGTCGTAGAACGCCTCCAGCCGGGCGCGCGATGCGTCGGTGAGGTTATTGCCGCGGCAGAGGAAGTCGATGCGGGCATGACGGCGGCCGCGGGCCCTGCGGGCAATGTCTTCGCGGACGATGTCCGCCGTACTGATTGCAGAGGCGGCGCGGCGGGTGAACGTCACGCTGCGGAACAGGCGGGTCAACGTGCTGCTAAAGCTCATGGCGTTGCTCCTGGTGAGTGCGCGCTCAGGCGGCGCGCAGAAGTTCAAGCTGGGCGCGGCGCACCATGCCGGCGGCTCCGGCGAGGGCTTTTATCGCGCGGTAATCGGCCTGCTGGTCGCAGGCGCGGCCGATCAGGTCTTCGATGTCCAGGGCGATGCCGTTGGCCAGGTCGAGGACAGTGATGACCGGATCGCCGGCGGCATCGATGGCCATGCCGGTGGGATGGGGCAATGCACGATCAACGGGTGCATCGGGCGGCGTGATCACGCTGGCGGCATCGCGCGCAGCCAGCTCGCGTAGGCCTTCGCCGGCGATGGGGCCGTGGGTGTCGGTGAGCGGGCCGGTTTCGAATAGTTGCGGAGCTTGTGACCCTGGCTCCGCGCAGGGGAGGCGCTTTTGTACCGCTGCCGCCTCGCAGCGGGTGGACTCTCCGCGAGACAATGCCGCTGCAGGTCCACCTTTCCCGCCCAGCATCGGGTCAGCAGCCTCGGCCGGATCTGCCGGCGTGGCTGCGGGTTCTGTGTTGTCCTTGCTCGGCTCGGCTTTCTCGCCGGCGACCGGGCTGCTGATGTGCGCGTACTGCTTCGCCCGCTCCAGCGCGCTGACGAAGCGCGAGACTGCGCGGCCGGTGGAAACCAGATACTCCAACGCATCGGCCAAGCTGCCCTTGTCGGACTCCATAGTGGTGACGAGGAATGCCGGCGTGCACCAGGTGCCATACGACTTCAGCCAATACTCGACATCGTCGACAAGCTGAAACCATTTCGCACCTTCATCCACGGCCGCATCCGCAACTTGCTCAGCGGCCTTCGCTTCCCGGGATTCCGCCCCCGATTTCTTTCGCTTACCAGCGCGCGGCAGCACCAGGCGCTCGCTGTCGTCGCAGGCGAAGTAGCGGCGCGCCAGCCATTCGCCCTCGTGCCTGACCCGCTGCTGCTTGGTCAGGATGTTGAGGGTGCTGGCGGGCTCGTTGTAGGACAGGTCGCCCAGGTGATCGCCGAGTTCCTTCGCCGTCATGCCGGGATTGCCGCGCAGCGCCTGGACGATGCGCTCGCGCAGGGTGGGCGGCTTGTGGGCCACCGGCAGCGGGGCGGTGATGACCGGGGCCGGTTTGTCGTCCCGTGCCCACTTGGCGCGCAGGTTCTGCAGTGGAAGCGCATCAACCAGCAGCCAGCCGTCCCCCTCCCTCCGCGCCTGCCCTGCGGCCTTCATCTGGTGCATTCGCTTGTGCACCGCGTCCGCGCCGGCGTCGCCGCCGAGTGCGGCGATCTGCGCCACCAGCGTGGGAACAGAGAGCGGACCCGCGGCCAGGTCCAGCAGCGTGACGATCTGACGCGCCAGGCTCATGGCCACACCTGCTCGGCCACACGGCGGTCCCGCGTAGCGCGGTCGCGGCGGGCCGGGTGGCCCAGCAGCCGGTCCAGATGCCGCTGCGCCTTGCGCTCGCGGCGGACGGCCAGCCAGTGGCCGACGAACATCGGCACCAGCACCACGGTCATGCCGATGAGGGCGATCCAGTCGCCGGAGTGCCAGCCGCTCATGCCAGCACCCCGCGGCGGCGGATGTCCGCCAGCATCAGGCGCGACAGGCCGGTGGCGGCGCGCTGCAGGGTGTCGAGCACTTCATCCGCTACGCCGGCGAGCTCCAGATCGCGGCGCAGGCACAGGGCCATGGCGGCGCACTCGGAGATGTCGTCCCGCAGGCCGGCGGAGTACTTTGGCGTCGTGCGGGTTTGGGTGGGCGCCTCGACCTTCCCGAGCACCGAAACCGCGGGCCACTGCGGGTGCCAGAAGCCCTTCGCGGAGTAGGTAGGCGCGTCGCCTTGCTTCACCGCGATGTTGCCGCAGCAGATGTGCTTCGCCTGCACCAGGCGATCGGTCGCGGCGTGCACTTCAACGGCGCTTGCGTTCAGCGCGTCGGCAAGGTCAGTGATGGTCTGCGCTTCGCCGACAAACTTCAGCCGCGCGACGATCTGGTCGCAGAGGATGTCGAGCTGCTCGGCCTGGGCGGTCGAGCGGGTTTCGGGGGTGGACGACACGGGGTTGGCTCCGTCGAGGTGACGGAGCAAACATTAGCGGCCCTATTCTGAGCTGTCAATAGGGGCGCTAATGCGCCGGATCAGTTCTGCCAGGATGTGACTCTGCCGTTCTCCAAGTAGATGTACTGCGCACTGCCCGGCCCATGCCGGTACACCCATTGCTCATGCACGGAGCCTGCCGAGACTGACCGGTTGATGCTGGTAGGCCGGCCCCAAGCGATGCGCACCTGATCAGCGCTCATGCCGGCCATGACGCGACCGCGGTTTGCCATCTCGATGAGCTGTACCTCATGAGACGACATTGCCGGCCCTGCCTTCAGTTCGATGGTTTCGCCGCCATCAGCGCAGGGCTTGTCCTGGTACACGATCGAATCGTTCACGGTGCACTTGTAGGCTTGGCCTGCGTGTGCGGTTGCGCACAAAGCGATGCCGATCGTCAGCAGTATCAGACGCATGGTTCAGTCCTCCCAGCTACCGATCCAACGAATTCTACCGACAATGGTGATCGGACGCTTTGGGTCGTTCATCATGCGCGGCTTGCGCCAGGTATGGTCGCCGTCAGGGTTCAGCGAGTCGAAGAACCACATGCCGCCGATCTCCTGGCAGCGCTTCGCGCTGTACTCAGGTCCTTTCGCGCCATCCGCATGCACGACAAATAGCGCGCCATCGCGTGGTGTCGTGTCGCTGGTGTCGAACAGGATGGCGTCGCCGCTGCGTATGCGCGGCAGCATTGAGTCGCCGCGCCCATAGACAACGGCCAGGCTGTGCGGGCGCAGCCGCTTGCGCTGCAGGCTATCGGCGCGGAATTTCAGGCGGTGCGTCTCGGCGTACTCTTGCGCCTCTTTGCCATCACCCAGGCCAACCCTGGGTGACGTGCGGAGCACGCGCGCGCAGTCGGTCGCAGGCCTGACGGTCTGCGTCAGTGAGCTTTGAAGCCCGGGGGTTT
>JACCDG010166791.1_pt1 | contig 10121 bp, 10 predicted proteins | sample 7442471 | NCBI WGS metagenome assembly JACCDG01 (sample SAMN15323444, study PRJNA562643) | freshwater metagenome | isolation source: river surface water | place: USA:Blue River Watershed | collected 2017-08-17 | reverse complement strand
GCTTTTTAATCGAGATCAAAGCACCATTAGTCGAGTGGTTGATGGCCTTGAAAAAAAATATAAAGAATATGCACAGCAGTACCTTGATATAGAGGCAATAAAGGATTTGTTATTTCAAACCAAAACTGCATAACCGCATGCTTGGCACCAAATATTTGCTCTTCAAAGAAACGGTACAAAATGTCATCATTTATTCATATGCAAAACCTCTTTAAATGAGCCTTAATGATGGATAAAAACTTAATGAAAAACCCCTATCATTTAGAACACTACAACACTATTCCAACAGAATATGAAGGAATTCTTTTTAAGGGAATCAGCGAGTACGCTTTCCAAGAAAAAGGTCTCCTTCCAATTCAATCATTTAGTGTTTTTGTTAAAAATCAAAAACAGAATGTGTTAGGAGGGGTTTCAGGGGTCACGTTTTATGGGTCCCTCTATATTGATTCTCTTTGGATAGATAAGGCCTTACGTCATCAAGGATGGGGAACAAAACTAGTGCATGAAGCTGAAAAAATTGGAAGAGACCGTGGAGCAGTATTTGTCACCCTCAATACCATGGATTGGGAAGGGTTGTCATTTTATCAAAAGCTTGGATATTCGGTCGAATTCGTCCGAGAAGGTTATGAAAAGGACTCCAAAATGTACATGCTAAGGAAACCATTATGAAAAGCCAAAACCTTGTGATACGACCATTGAGCGTAAATGACATTTCAAAAATAGTAAGCCGCTATTCTTTTCCATGGTCTACTCCAGAAAAAACTAAAATACTTTGGGACTCTTATTATCAGGAGCAACAAGATGGAATAAGAACTGTAGCAGTATTAGCGGAAAATCATGAAATCCTAGGCTATGGCAGTTTGCTTAGAAAACAAGAATGCTCCTTCTTCGCAAAGAAGAATATTCCTGAAATCAACGATGTCTGGATCGATGAAAATCACAGGAACCAGGGCTTAGGAACAACCTTGATCAAGTGGATTGAAGATCTTGCGAGGCAAGAAGGTTACAATGAAATAGGGATTGGGGTCGGCTTATACAAAGACTATGGGCCTGCACAACGGCTTTATTTTCAATTGGGGTACATTCCTGATGGCAGTGGCATTACCTATAAAGGACAATCTACAGTACCAGGGCAATCTTATCCATTAGATGATGATCTTATCCTTTGGCTAACAAAGACACTTAGTTAATCTGTCATTTACATTCGTCAGTTGCGAAGGCTATATCTACTACACCACGAGGTTCAAACATACCGATAAACTGCTTGTACATCTCTGGTCTGTCTTCGCCTCCAGTCATCGTCAAAAGCAACTCATGACCGTAGATAGCAATATCATCCACAATTCGTTCATGCCGGTAATAGGCTAGGATTGTTGAATTAATTTCAGTCTTTCCATAGCCTCTATAAAAAGAGTTTTCCTCATGCGGTTGATTCCAAACATTTGCGACACCACCGCCAATGAACATGAGATCGCGTTCCTTTGGCGCCATAATGGGATCATCCCAGTCCACTATGTAGAGAGTGTCATTTCCATTTATCACTACATTGCCGCCATGAATGTCGGAATGGCACAAGACGAATTTAGGTGATTGCCCTTGTAGCTTTTGTCCAAGCTGTTCAGCACGGTCTACTAGTCTTCGAATTGCTGGCATATTCTCATTCATAAATTTCAATAGTTTTAGAGCAATCGGATCACCGATAGGTTTAGCTTCAATATGGACATAGAGCGATCGAACGGCCTCACGCCATTTAGGTGAATAGGCCTCTTTTCGGAGTTTGTTTTGGATCGCTGAGGGCACATCAATTTCGTGAACTTGCCGTAGCGCTTTTCCTAGATCAAACCATTGATTACCCGTTAGGCTACAACTAAACCCATCTTGTCCCTCAACAAATGGGTAGACAATGAGAGTAAAATCTTCAATACACTGGGTTAATTGACCAAGGAGTGTTTTAATGGGCGGAATAATCTGGTTAATCCCAGCATTATGTAATAGCTCCACTATTTCAACACCGATGTCATGATGATGGCCGCGCTTTAACTTTACGAAATAAGATCTCTGGTCATGCGTCTCTGCTTTATATACTGACGCATTCATATCTGCGCCAATGGGAAGAAACGTAAGCGTAGCAACTGCAATACCGTAATCGTTGTTTAGGCAATTAATAATGAGCTCTTCTGAAATGGGCTGCTTCACTTTCATGATCTGAAGTATGCCTACCTGTACTAAATTATCTCAAGAGTCCAGCGCTCTATTTTTACAAGCAGTAGATTGAATGCTTGGTTTTGTGATGTAGCATAGCAACTCTTTTAAAACATCTTGACTGACAAGGTTTTTAAAGTTAAAATCAAACATTTTTTGTAACTAAAAAGAGTAAGCAGAATGTCAGGCCCTAACCCAAACACACTTTATCCTATTTCTGGTTATGAGAAGCTTATATTTCTCAAAAACTTTGTCAAAGCTGCTAATATTTTTGTAGGGGATTATACCTATTTTGACGATCGTCGATATGGGCCAGATAAATTTGAGGAATATAATGTACTATACAATTATGATTTTTCTAAGGTCAAACTTGTAATTGGAAAGTTCTGTGCTATTGCTGCAGAAACCAAATTTATCATGACAGGAGATCATAAGCTTGATGCAATTAGCACTTATCCTTTTCCTGTTTTTGGGAACGGCTGGGAATCTGCATTTAATGTATGTGACCTACCTGTCAAAGGTGATATCGTTGTGGGCAATGATGTCTGGTTCGGATATGACTCGCTGGTAATGAATGGTGCCACAATAGGAAACGGAGCTATTATAGCTACTAAAGCAGTCGTTGTAAAAGATGTTTCAGCATATTCTATTGTAGCCGGCAACCCTGCGAAAGTTGTAAAAATGCGATTCGATGATAAAACTATTGGTCGGTTACAGAAAATCGCCTGGTGGGATTGGGACATTGAAAAAATTAATAAAAATTTGAAACTAATTTGCCATCTAGATGTAGATCAGCTTGAAAAAGCTTTGGATTAGAGTCAGATTGGTTTTTGTGGTCAGAAAAAAACAATAAGGTCAGACTCCGTTCTTAAAGAGAACTTGAGTGGATTGGTGGAAGATAAGAGGGATTCTATTTTCATGATGTCTAAAAGGGAGTGAGTGAGGGACTGAAGAAAGCAAGAATTTAATGTATTTGCTGTTGCAAAAATAGTTTTATAGTTTTTATCAACATTTGAATGGAAAATAAGCTTGGAAATGGAAAAATCCATGGTCCGAATATAGCAAATTTTAGCATAAGAATCGACTGGCTCAGATAACGCATTTGACCTAATTGCGCAGTTCATTAAATGAGAAAGGCTTGCCAATAGAGCTTCAACCATTATGTTAATTTGAGCAAAATCCTCGGGCGATAATTTAGTAAGAATTTCTAGATCTTTAGGAGTTGTCCGGTAGTAAGGAAGAGACTTACTAACTTGCCAATCTTGAATTGCAAATTGAATTCCAGCTTTGATTCTCTCTGAACAATGCTCAGGGATAGCGGGTATTTCGTAATAATTGGAAAAATTGATTCCTTTCTCTTGAAGAAACGTGAGGTGCTGTTTAAAAATTTGATGTAAATCTTCAATTTGGAATTGTGCGTAATAGATTGCGCAATTATCATGAGGAATATAAATTTCGTCCTCTTTTGGTTTTTTACCGACATAATGGTGATATGCTTTTTGAATGCGTGAAGCAGCTTGTGATTCATTTTCTTCAATTACCAAGCGTTTCCTTGAAAGATAATTGCGAAAAGTTTTTTGAATCTGTATTGCTAAAAAATGTTTATAGAAGAAGTGATTGGAGGGTGCAAATGGGATGTCGATTTTTTGGGGAATTAAAATCACTGTGTGTTGTCCATGAAGGTTCAGGTAATGATAAAGGGGATCTAATGAATAATGATGAGTAAAATAGCGATCTGTATGGAAACGCTCCTTTAGATGTAAAGCCCCAGCCACTAGAAATTTTAAAGTATCTTTAAAACGTGTAGCTGCTGTTTCAAGTGTGTGGACCATGGCTAGTGTTCTTCTCTGAAAGGTTTGAGTTATATATTTATCTTGCTGATAGCCAAGAGTATAAATTTTATTTTCGATCAGCGACTCCATATCTTGCTCTTTTTCAAGCGGAATAATCTCTTTTTCCAAAAAAGTAATGATATGATTGTAAGTTGCACAGCTTGCAGCTATCTCGATTCGAATTGCTTCAGTCTTTGGTATTTCTTTGAGAGATCTTGCAAGCATGGTAAAATCTTGTTTAAGTTCCTCTATAACAGATAGCATGGGTCTATGAGTTTCTAGAGCTTGGCGAGCTTTAGCTAACAGATCAAATGAGACTTGAAATATGGTTTGTGTTTGGCCGATGTCAATATCCCATCCAAAAATAGGACCTGAAGGTGGAGATTCGGAGGGATAAAATAGATTTAAGTATTCCTCATTAGAAAATTTAAGCTCAGAGCTTTCACCTTCGACAAATAAGGGTGATTCTTCTGTGGCAAATCGTGAAACGAACAAACCATTAATTTTTCTAACCTCATGATTATCATGTTCTTCAGCTAGCAGAAATGTGTCCCAGACCCCTTCAGATTCAGGATGTGACCATAGAACATTGTAATGTTCATAAATAAATTGTTTTAGTCCAACTTCATGCGTCATAAAACCTCAGTTATTAAAATTTTATTTAACCATCTTTCTCGGATATACAAATACGTTTTAGTAAATTACACATAATTATTATAAGTTGTTGTTCAATAAAATAATATATTAAAATATATTTATATATGAAAATGCCTCGGTAAAGATGACTTCTTGTAGATGGTAAAAACACCTTATGTGGGTAGGGAATGGAGACTCACTTTTATAGTATTGTCTTCTGATAATATTCGGTGTCAGGCATGCAGTTATGTAGTTTGGATTTTGAAAAAAATGATTTAATCGTGAAATACTAACGTTATCGTTAATACACAACTGCATGCCTGACACCAAACATAACTGCATGCTGACACCAAACATAACTGCATGCTGACACCAAACATAACTGCATGCTGACACCGAATAATGCAAAGAGTATTAAAAAAAATGATTATTTTTCAAACTGCATCACTGCATACCTGGTTCGAATCACTTTCAAAAAAATGTCAGAATGTCAAGCTTGACCCTCTCATAGCGGATTAAATCTACCTTGATAATTTTAATTCGCTATAAATGTGTATAGATACAAAAGCATCATCTTTTAGGTGGGGTATCCCATTTTTGGTAAGTGGGGCAATTGGCTTACTCTAGACTTTTTATAAAAAGTTCTAATAGAACTTTTGCTACAGGCTTTATTCCGAGTGGTGGAACCGCATTTCCGATTTGTAGGCCAACTTCGTGTTTAGTGCCACAAAATGCAAAAGATTCTAGAGTTTGAGCTATAGCGCTTTCTCTATCAGATAACGGACGGGGTTCGCTCCAATGGTGAAGGGCGCCACTCGCATGGTTTGTGCCAATTATTGTTTTAAAAGGTAGTTTGCTGCTAATTCTTCTAAATTTTCGCCCTTCTTGGCCGTCAACTCCAGGAGCTCTCGCTCCCTCTCGAACTGTTTTAAGCTCTTCTAGGCATGACTGTTTCTTTACTACAGGAGTTACGGAATTAAATACATAATCAGAAACTGATTTTAAAGCTTCTCCAGCAGTTACATAAGGTGTTAAGCCAGTTTTTTCTCGTCCGTGCGTCGGTCGAGGCATTGCAAATTTTACCTTACTACTTAAATCATTACGTATTCCGATAAATAAAACCCTCCTTCGTAACTGGGGGACTCCATAATCGGCAAATACGATCAGATGGATAGAAACTTGATAACCCGCTTCTTCAAAAGCCGGTTTAATTTTGGTCTCTCCTCCATGATTTAAAATGCCCTGCACATTTTCAACCAGAAAGTATTTAGGTTGCTTTTCCTTAAGAGTGCTAGCAAAACATTTATACAAAGATCCTCGGTCACCAGCAATACCAGCTTTTTTTCCAGCATAAGAAAAATCTTGGCAGGGGAGTCCTGCGACAATTATGTCGATATCGGAGGGAACTAAAGGGTCTGTTTTCATCTCTATTGTAGTTACATCCCTGCGATCCACGAGGGGCTTTACACTCTCTCTGTCAAGTGTGATTTTTTTTATATATTGAGCGTATTTTAAGAGGGTTGAATCTAATCCTTGGATTGTTTTTACCCCCTTTTTGACCTTTTCAGAAAAATCAGGCGATTCAATAAGGTGAAGTGTGCAGGTGGCTTCATCGCTTGCATTTAGTTCATAGGTATCGGCCGCAGCAGAGTTATATTCATTAACATAGCATACCTCCAGATCTATCCCCAGTTCGGCTGCAGCATCTTTAAAGCCTTTTCCAATCCCTCCAACACCTGCAAAAAACTCAGCTAATCTTACGATTGCCCGGCTTCCAGCTACATTTGTTTTTTTTGCAACAATTTCGCACCGAGTCGGTAAAACTTCATCAGCTCCAGCGCCACTTCCAGCTCCAGCAGGTCCAGCGCTCTCTGCAAAGACTCTTTTAGAAGGCCTTTCTTCAGCGCTTGCTTCGCCTTCATTTTCGGCTTCGTTATTGAATTTCCATTTGTCTCCAAATGCTCTGCCAGATGAAAGTGAAAGGGGTGATGTCATAATAGCCTCTTTAGATTAAAAACTTTAATAAAACCCTATTAGTTAGGGATTTTTTATAAATAAATTTTATAAATAAAATCAATCGCTTTATTATATGTGCTTTTCGTTTTTTTTTCTATCGAGAATTATTCTAAACGATCGATTTCAAAGACTCTTGCGATAATAGGATAAATTTAGTGAATACGATTCTATTATTCACTTTTCATAATTAATTTTTTAAATTAATTATTTGATTAAAATATGATTCGAACCAGGTATGCAGTCATGTAGTGTTAATTTGGGCGGTGCAATAGAAGTTAGGCTATAAAATCAAACAATCGTCAAGTTGAAATTTTTCTCAAAATTTTTGATAAGCCCACAGATTGTAATGATCCAAATCGGGTATGCAGTCACTGCAATAAATAGCACATCCCATATCGAACGTCATCGGAAAAAATATATCCGTTCCACCATTCCCTCTAACCATTACATGATAAAAGGAGCCAACGCTGTGATGTCGTTTTAATCTTCCCATCATTACATCTCCTGTTTTTGAAAATTTAAATGTAAAGAATATTAAAAAGTTTTGATTTTTTCAAACTACATGACTGCATACCTGGTTCGAACCAGGTATGCAGTCTTGATGATAGACATAAGATTTTTGCCTGGCATGACTAAACAAAACACCCCCATCTCATTCAATCACTCACCAAACAGATTTTTATGGATGTAAACGAAAATCGCTCCTACGTGCGGCTCTAAGTGAAGTATACTGAGAAAAAGCCGCTTGCATTTTTTCGAAGGTGGGAGCAAGTACAGTAAGGCCAGCTTCAGCTGCAATTTTCATTGCTTTTTGCCTTGCATTTTCTAATGCTTCAGCTCCTCTTGGAGCATCAAATGCCTCTTCATCATACAATTCAACAGAACAAACACCATGTCTAAAAGAGCTCTCAGGATTTTTAAGTGTGACAACTTGAAACCCATTATCATTTTGTGTGAGCGCAAGAACGTCCTTTCCGGCGGCAACAACAGGAATTTTAGACTCCCGAGAATATATATCCTTATTTCGACCTTTTGCAAATTCGTTCGCTACTTTTAAAGCAGTCTCTTTATCATCAAAGACCCCATTAGATTTTTCTTTATATGTCCCATAGTGAGAATCTTTGGGTGAAATTCCCCAATATTTTCGAACCATAACTTCGTATTTTCCTTCCCCACAACCAGATCCGCTTCCAGCTCCGGAAGCACTTGCGCTGGGCACTAATTCACGACCCACTGGCACAACAGTAACAAAGCAAACTGACATAACATCCTCCTTTTTACATTAAAAATTGACAAAGATTAGTCAATAAGAAGATTTTAAACAATAGGTTTATATACATGTGACAGTTCATGCCTGACACCAAATTTTATCGTTAATACACAACTGCATGTCTGATTCGAACCGTGATTCGAACCGGGTATGCAGCCATTATGTAAAAGTTGCACTTCTTGCCAATGAGTTAAAAGATCAATCTACTTCGAAAACAGTTCTTCAAAATTTACGCTATTACAATGAGTTCCTTATAAAGAGAGTAACGTCTGATGAGCAGATATCCTAAAATCTCAAAATGCATCACTGTATACCTGGTTCGAATCATTATAGCAACAATTCAGAGCTGTAGAAATGTAATTGAAACTAGTACGCATCACAGAGTTGACAAATAGTTCTTGGAATTTATATAATCTTAATGGAATGAGGAGGTGTTATGGCTTTAAATGCTATAAATTATGAAACTGTTTTTTGTCCAAGGCTAGTCCCGGAAAAAAAAGAAGATTCATTTTCCTATTTTCCGGTTGTGGTTAAAATTTCGAAGCCTTTTGTAGATACAACTCTTCAGGCAGTTGCGGTTGCTTATATTCCTGGGTATGGAATCTATCGTACGGCTGATCTTGTGTTCAAAATTGTAGGAGCGTACCGTAAGTCAACATTTTGTTTGGCTGGAACTTGCGCAAAATCATTTTTCCCGAAAAAATATATTGTTTCAGTAATTGGGGAAAAATTTGGTTTGAAAATACCTGTAACAATTTTACTGGGTGGAAGTGTTTCTTCTCTTGTTTCTCAGATTGTTGTTGTTACTATTACTGGTTCAATTATTCCTCAAAAATGTATAGAAGGGATAGGTAAAGTCTTGCCTGGGGCCTTCCAGCTACTTCGTCCAAACGACGGTGAAATTAAGGATGATTATGTGTATGTAGATGTCGAATCAGATGAAGAGGATTATGTAGTTGTCGAGAGTGGATCTGTTTGCTAATTCAGGCTAAAGTTTCATCCTTTTTAAATTTTAGTCTGAACTAGGAATCAAAGCCCTTCGAGGCGAGAAAAAGTGTGCTCAAGTGATGGGGTCATCCTTGTGTTCTTCTTGTTCACGTATCTTTTTCTTGACAAAATTTTAATGAATGGTGCCAAGCATGCAGTTATGCAGTTTGAAAATAAATCAAATTATTTGTAACATCTTTTCCATTTATAGCAAAAATTAAGGAGATGTGAGGATGGCAAGACCGAGAAGACACTATTGTCCTGGATGTTTTTATCATGTAATGGTGAGGGGAAATGAAGGGAAGGATATATTTTTTTCAGACAGTGATCGCTATGAAATGTGTTTCTTATTGCGGGATGGTAGAGATATGTATGGTCATGAAATTCATGCTTTTTGTTTTATGAGAAATCACATTCATTTATTAATTCAAATTGCAAACGTGCCACTCGGAAAAGTTATGCACAATCTTCAGTCGCGTTACAGCAATAGAATCAATAAGAAATACAGAAGGGTAGGGCACTTATTTTAAGGGAGATACAAATCGATACTGGTTCAAGATGGCATTTACTTTATGCGATTACTAAGATATATTCATAGAAATCCGGTTAGGGCGGGTATTGTAAGTTCATCTGAAGATTATCAGTGGTCGAGCCATAACGCATATATAAAGCGAAATGTAATTAGCTGGATTAATACTAATTTCGGTCTTTCAAAATTTGCAAATCCTGAATTTGATCAATCTTTTGAATACAATAAGTTTGTATCAGAAATGGAAGACGAGGATGAGCTTAAAGAACTTCGCTCTAAATTTAAAGATGGATATATTTTTGGAGATGATGATTTTGTTAATTTCGTTAAGAATCAAAATGCAAATCAAGAGAGTAGGCCGCTATCCATAGAATCAATAATGAGCGTTGTTTGCGATGAATTTAAGATAAAAAAAGATCTCATTGCATCAAAAGACAAATCACGAAGAGTCAGTTTTGCCCGTGGTGTTATTTGTAAAATTGGAATGGAGGAAGGAGACATCTCTTTGACTGCTTTAGGAAGGCTTTTTAATCGAGATCAAAGCACCATTAGTCGAGTGGTTGATGGCCTTGAAAAAAAATATAAAGAATATGCACAGCAGTACCTTGATATAGAGGCAATAAAGGATTTGTTATTTCAAACCAAAACT
>JACCDG010722116.1_pt1 | contig 10122 bp, 8 predicted proteins | sample 7442471 | NCBI WGS metagenome assembly JACCDG01 (sample SAMN15323444, study PRJNA562643) | freshwater metagenome | isolation source: river surface water | place: USA:Blue River Watershed | collected 2017-08-17 | reverse complement strand
GACTTATGAAACCAGCCTTACGGGAACTTACGGGTAAAGTCTTTAGCACAGGGAAGGCTTTGTGCAGTAAAATCTTGTTTCCATAACTAAAATTCAAACTCTCCATCTGTTTGTATCCATAATTAATTACTTGTTCAGACTGAAAAGGGCTACGTGCCTCTATAGAATGCCACATAGAAACCCTATCTAGTTTTCTGTTAGATTCCATACTCAACCAAGTTCTAAGATCCTTAAACATCAAATTAGCTAACCTTTTTCTGGGAATCTTAAATGAGATAAATAATTCAGATCCTAATAGTTTTGGTTCTACACTAAAATTCTTAGTGTCCAATATTCTGTTCAACAGTTTATTGTCAATATTTTGATGAAAGAAATTCCAAAATAAATCCGATTGACTATTGAATAAGGCTAGAGAGGCCTTACGTGCAAAGTAATTTTTTTTACTTTTACTTTGAATTAATTTACCTAAAAACCTAAAATTAAATTCCGGAAAATTGTTAAACAAATCAACTTTTCTATATCTATCATATCCGCCAAAGACCTCATCGGCTCCATCCCCCGTTAACACAAGTCTATGCCCATCCTCTTTAATTTTTGAATATAGTTCCATCATTGAAAGACCGCTTGGATTGGCATTAGGCTCACCCATCGCCTTAACATAATTTTCTATGTGCGTGAAAATATTTTTACCGTTTGGCATTTGAATCTTTTTGAAGTTGATTTGAAGTTGATTTGCAGTTTTTTCAGCTAATTCAGAGTCTATGTTGTACCTTGCCTTATCTGGATTTAGCCAACTTAAAGAGTATGCAGTAACAGGGAGCTTTAAATGCGCGCATTCTATCGCCAAGATTGACGAGTCAACCCCACCAGATAAAGAAAGTGCAAATTTATCTTCATGGCCAACAATACGCTCCTCAATAGCCTTTCTCAATTCGCTCTTAAGATCGACTGAAACATTTTCAGAAAAAGTAGACGGAGTAAAGTTCAATTTCTTCAAAATAATTTTTTGGTCTAGGTCAATTTCAATTAACTCTCCTGGTAAAATCGCTTTACACTCCGTGTACATAGTTTGAGGATCCATTAAATAACCATATTTTAAGTAAGTTTGCACACTTGAAAAATCTAAATTCATATATGAATTAAACTTCTTAATCAAATTTATCTGAGAAGAAAAAAATAAATTCTCACCTTCTAAAAAATAATAGAGAGGTTTTTTACCCAAAAAATCACGAGATAACGTAATTGTGTTTGATAGCTTATTAAAAAATGCAAATGCAAACATTCCTTGAAGTTTTGGAATAACTTCAAATCCATAGTAAGTAAGTGCTTTAAGAAGAACCTCGGTATCTGAGTGGGTAATAAACTTTAAACCCAATGAAACCAAATTCTTCTTGATTTGCAAATAATTATAAATCTCCCCATTAAATATAACAACATTTCCAGAATCATCATCAGTCATCGGTTGATTACTGCGAGGATGAGGGTCTGTCATAGCAAGCCTAGTGGCTCCTAGAACTAAACCACATTCTAAATTTAATATGCCACTGCTATCCGGTCCACGTCTGTGCAAAAGGTTCATGTTGTTAAGTATTGTTGAGTAGGCTTTTTCTCCAAAACCACCAACAATTCCACACATAACTCTTACTATACACTAGTAAAGATAAGCAACTTTAGTCGAAATTGAATATGAGACTTAACTTACGCTCGAAGTGAAGCAATTTGGTTCAATTCATATAAATTTATATAAACTTTCTAAGTCCTTGAATCTTGATAGTCTAATCAATGTCAACTTTACCTTGTAGAAATCTTTCCTAACAAGGTCATCCCAGCCTGTGCTAACAGGGATTAAATCTTTAATTTGAAAATTAAATAACGATGAGCTCCATTCGGAGACCAATAAAAAATTTGAATTTCTTGAATTAATAAAAACTTCTGAGGGTATAAAACTCTCCTCTATTGAACTTGGTCTATTGACTTTTATACCTTTAAACCAAGTTAATCTATTATCCCTATGAGGTGTATTTGTCCGATGAGGCTTTAGAAATATCTCAGCTCCCGGTTGTTTGATTCTTTCACGAAAAATATTCGATGTATTAAAAATATTTTCTAATTGCTTTTCGACATTTATCTCATTGCTGTACTCGGTGTACTGAATCAAAATTGGATTAAGACAATTGAGAAAGCTATTCATAAACTCAAATTCACCAGACAAACTCGAAGCAACATCTCTAATTCTCGCCAAATACAAATTTAGCGATAGTTTTTTAGGTTTCCAAAACCATGGAATAAACATTTCATCATTGTCCACTGTAATCATGTCTACCCAATTATAACAAAACTTTGCATTCGAATTTCTCCAAATGTAATAACAGTCCTTAGCACTTTTTAAAAAACTTTTAAAGTATCTAATATCTTTCAACTTTGGATTTAATACTGAAGAATCGTATGGAAGTATTGCAAGATTACTTATTTGTTTTAGTCCTCTATTAGTTTCTAAACTAGTAATTAAGTTATAGTCTACTAATGCATGCTTAGGAAAAATCAATTTTTTATCAAGCAAATTCATGAAATTTAGGCTAGATTTATTACCTTTAATAGATTTAACAATTATTTCATTAAGATTATATATACTCTTTTCTATTTTAACTAGGTCAATTTCTTGATTAGGATTCCTTATAAAATTAGTTTGAAAAAAATTGTAACTTGCTATGTCTTCGATACCAAGACTTCGTATGAGTGACTGCGGAAGTCTAAAAATTAAGTTTTTACTCACTCAGTCAGTATAGAAGGGTTTAGTTTGATACTAAGAATCCAACCTTAATTCAAGGCGGTCTAAGAGATTTAGCCAAAGATTTGGCTTACCTTGATTTTGTAATGCCCGATCTATTGACCATTGAGTCAGGCGAATAAATGTAAATTTTAATAGCTCCAGTGGAAGTAGAATTGGATTGTGTTTTAACATCTGCAAATTAGTTACCTAATTTTCGATTCCATCTAATAAATCGAGCATGGTTGAAGTGCTAAACCCAGTTGATTACGACTAAACTCTTTCTATGAATTTCATAGTTTGCCAAAGATCTGAAATACCATCAAATATTTGGGACCGTTTTTGCCTGGCCTCGGGTGGCAACTTGAATCATTTAGCTCACTTTCTTGACTATTACGCTCTTTCGTATAACTTTAAGGATCTTTCTTTTGGTGTTTTTTTTGAGGGTGAACTTTTAGCAGTAGTTCCGATTTTTTTGTACAGTGGCGCAAAAGCAAGAGATTTGAATTACAAAATTCCTGATTCCAGCGTGAGAAATCCATGTCCTTTGATCATGATCGGTCGAGCCCAAATTGAATTGGTTGATTTTCTTTCAAAAGAAATGTCAGCTCGTATTTCGACTGGGGTGGTTTATGAATTCAATCAATGGAATCCTTCATATAGTAATTATAATCACATGGAACACTTGTTTAGGAAAGTGGGCTCGACTAAAAACCTTTTAGTAGATCTCTCTGGGGGTGAGGATCAACTCTTTAAAGGGTTTAGTAAAGGACACCAACGAACGATATCAAAGTCAACTCGTGATGGACAATTTACAACCATTTTGGATTGTAATAGTTCAACAATAGACGTAGAGAATGGTTTTTGGCTATATAAAAGAGCTCACGAATTTGCTGCCGGTCGTATTACCAGGCCGAATGAGAGTTTTCAGTTAATGTTGGATTACATTCTCAGCGGAGTTAGTGTCTTGTTTATTGCCAAAAAAGGCACCAGGAATCTAAGTTTTCTTTATTGTGATTTTATAGGCGAGTATAGCCGTCAATGGAGTAAAGCAAATAGCCGCGATCTCCTTCGTGGTGAGTTTCCTAGTCACCAACTTGAATTTGAAGCAATGAAGTATTTCAGTAAAGTTGGCGTGAAGTACTATCACTTCAGTGTAATTGATTCAAATTCCATTGGGACCTCTGATAAACTTGACTCAATTAATATGTATAAGCTGCGTTTCCACCCTCTTCTAATTGAAGGATCAATCAAATCATTAAGGAGTAACGAAACCCTTGACTAAAATCAATTCTCCAAGTGAGTGGGAAAAATTGAACCTGCGGTCTTACGCCGAGAGTGCTATATCATCCATCCCCCAATCAGCTAAAGCTGGCAGAAATGGCTTGGCTTCTGACGGTTCTATCGAAGAAATGATCGTAGAGGACGTTTTTAAGAAGATATCGCAAAAAACCAATCAGGATATATTAGACCTAGGTTGTGGGTGCGGACCCCTAGCAAGTTTAGTTATCGAGCGTTGTGCTCTCTTAAAGCATTCAGTAACCATGATGGATCAAAGGGCAGTGATTTCCGAACTAGAACAACTGATTCAAACCTCTGAAAAAATTAAACTAATAAATGGTATCTTCCCTTATGATTCAACTCTGTTGGGTAGTCAAAAGTTTGATTCCATCATTCTTTATGGAGTAATGCAATATGCCACGGATCCGATAAACTTTGTCTTATCGTTAATTGAATTCTTAAGGCCGGGAGGCCATCTACTAGTTGGAGACATTCCAAATTCGGATAAGAAGAGACGGTTTTTGATGACAGAACATGGAATGCAAATCGACAAAAAATATCGATTGACCTTTGAGCCCAATAAAGATGTCATTCCCAGAGTTGAGATAGTAGCGCCTCCAATTGATTTTAACGACAAATTTGTTTCTCAGCTTCTGGTCCAAGTTCGGGGTATGGCGTGTGAATCATTTCTGCTTCCTCAAGCAGTTGGTTTACCATTTTGCTTTACGCGAGAAGATTTATTGATTGTGAAGAATCTTGAGTAAAACTGAGATTACAGTCCTAAAATTTTTACGCAAGACCCAAGCATATGGAAACTTTGATTTAAGTTAATTACTTTTCATTTAAGGTATTTCACTTGACAAGGTCTTTAAAATTAAAATGTTTTCCAAATGTCAACTAAATGATGCTCATCTCACCTTAAATAAAGGCTCCAGTGGTTTCACTTGCAATTTATTGCGGAGAGTTCCCGCTTTAATTTGATGTTTCATTTCATAAAAAACTTTGTTATATTCAATTGAAATGCGCTTGGATACCTTCTTGCCATGAGCTAGGGTAACGTTGTGAGTAGATAACACCAAGACACCTCTTTTGAATATCTCCTGCATGAAGAATGTCCTTAACTCACTCGCTGAATAACTTTCATTTCCAGTCCAGTTTAAAAATCTCCACGAAGCATGGCCTGATACACTAAGCAATTCATTCAACCCATTTTCAAATATTGATTCCTCAATCTTTTCAGATAAATATTGGCCATTTGCAAAAAGTTCTCCGCATACGTCGTCTCTTAATTGACGTTTTAGTACACACTTGGCGGCTGCCAATGAGAGTAGCTCTCCACCAAAAGTCCCAGAAAAAAAGATCTCTTCCATTTCCATCATCACATCACGTCGGCCTACTACCGCTGATAATGGGAAACCATTAGCCAAACCCTTTCCGAAAGTGGACAAATCTGGCGTGACTCCAAATAGTTCTTGCGCTCCACCTTTCGCAAACCTAAATCCAGTAATAATTTCATCAAAAATGAGTAACGCCCCTGATTGATGTGTTAGCGCTAAGACCTCTTCTAAAAAACCGGTGTTCGGGAAAGTGCTGTTCATTGGCTCCATGATTACTGCCGCCACTTTTCCATGTAGAGCTTCGAGAATTACCTTCAAAGATTTGATATTGTTGTATTCAAACTTATGTGTTAGCGATGAAACTGATTCTGGAACACCTTTATTGCGAGTTGTAGTACCAATGTACCAATCTTGCCAGCCATGATAGCCGCAAACAACAACGTGGTCACGGCCAGTGAATGCTCGCGCAATTCTGATTGCAGCGGATGTTGCATCTGATCCATTTTTTCCAAAGCGAACCATTTGAGCTGATGGCACCATACTAACAATCAATTCTGAAACTTCAGCTTCAAGTTCACCTGGCAACGAAAGACTTACACCATGCCGGAGTTGCTTTTTCACTGCTCTACTTACTTCGGGATCTCCATAACCCAATGTAACCGAGGCTAGCGAACTTACAAGATCTATATATTTATTTCCATCAACGTCCCAAAGTACGGCACCCCTTGCCCTCGCCGCGTATAAGGGTGAAATGCCAACTGGATATTGTGTGCGGGCTTTACTAAAAGTTTGTGAGCCTAATGGAATTGTTTTCTCAGCTCTACTTAGTTGAGCTTCCGATTTGGAATATCTATACATGATTGAATTATTGTCCCATCTCGCTACCACTCAACCATTCATTTCGAGGGTTTACTAAGGTTGCTGAACTTAGGTCTGGATACTTCTCCATTAATTGAATCATATCTTCCAAGGTAAAGAGTGATTCCTTGCCTTCAAATTCCCTGAATACTCTGCGTACAAAGTTTAAGTCGTCCCAATAATCAACAGTCCACCGGTTCTGACTTAAGTCCTTAATGCCACGGAAATTTTCTCGCGTAAACTCTGTAGGCCGATTATAGATTCCAAGAGTTACATGCTCTATCTCTGCTTTATCTAAATCAAATCTAGCTAATTTTGCTAATGCAGAAGGCTTTACAACTTCAACATCCAAACCATCTGGATAAGTCGGTTCGAGAGTATTTGATAAATAGTCGACACCTATCTCGTGAAACTTCGCGACCATCGCGTCTATTATGTCCGGCATGATTAGCGGGCAATCTGCGGTCAGTCTTACCAAAGCATCATGCGGATGCTTAGCTGATACTTCGAGGAAGCGTGAGAGAACATTATCTAAGGATCCCCGATAAACAGACACACCTTCTTTTTTGAGAAATCTAGTGAGTTCATCGTCAGTTGAATCCGATGAAGTCGCGACAATCAATTTATCTAGTTTAGCAGCATTCAAGATTCTCTTTACTTGCCAATAGATCATGGGTCGTCCATTTATTTCCATCAATACTTTACCTGGAAGCCTTGTTGAGGAAGTTCTTGCTTGCAATACAGCAAGGGTTTTCTTCATAACTGCCATTTTCTTGGGTCAACAATTTCATCTGGTAAATTTTTTATGAATTTCTCAAAACCCGCTGGTAGAGACAATGATGCAGCTGTTATTGCTTTGAGTTGATCGACAGATGCTACTCCCACAACATATCGGTCGGACCATGGTATTGATTCAATGTAAGAGAGACACAAGTCCAAAACTGAAATAGATCTTTCTGAACAAAACTGATGTAAATCATAAACAGCTTTTTTTACTGGACTCAATTTTAGTGGAATAGATTCGGGTTCCATTAATAACAATCCTTGTAGAAAAACAGACCTGACAACGAATACATTTCCATCAGCAGCTAAATCAATTAACTCCTTCGAATCAAAAAGTCTCCGATCGCAAATATTTTCTGGAACTTGAAATACTTGTAGTTCTGGTAAAATCTTTTTACATGAATTGATTACGTTACCTGTATATACGGACACACCAATTTGCCTTGCAATACCAAGATCCAAAATGTCCTTTAACCCATTTAAAATCGCACGCTGATTCACGGAATGCAAAAGTCGATCATCGTGAAGGTAGACTGTGCCAAGCTGCTCTACTCTGAGCTTATTACGTGAATTATTAACACTCTTAACGATTTGTTCACGTGTTGAACACGAAACTGAATTCAACTTGGTATCAATGCTTGGAGTGCACGTCAAGTCTAGGCAACTTCCTAAAATTAGCTCAGCATCACCATATGCTATTGCAGTGTCAAAATTATTGACTCCATTTGTTTGTGCCCATGAGACTATTTCTTTTGCTTTTCTAGGAGATATCATGATGTCTTTATTTGCTACACCATATGAATTGCCAAAATTTGCAGTGCCCAAAGTTAAAGTTTTCATTTGATGAAAACTTTCTAATCGCAATAACTAAGAGACATTGGGGTGCCTTTTGTAAAATTCCCAACAAATTTCTTTCCAATTAGTTTGTTTAGGAACTTCGGTTCACAGCCACTACCCGGTCTTATTGCTCGCAGGTTATTGTGAGTAATAACGTCTCCCGCTAGAACATCCGTGACGATGTACAAGCTTCTACGGGACCTTCGTGATTCTTTTTCTGTTTCCTGAATTATCCAATCCGGGTTTCCTAGGGCTAAAGATGCAGATTTACCCTCCTTTACAAGTGTAGCGAATTCTTCAGGCTCCATAGAAAAAGCGCTGTCAGGGCCTCCATCGCTACGTCGAAGAGTTAAATGTTTCTCAATGGCTTTAGCTCCAAGTGCAATGGCAGCAATGCTGACACCAATTCCAAGTGTGTGGTCAGATAAACCAACTTTAACTCCAAACGCATCTCTCAAGGTATTAATCCGATGCAGATGTGCTTCAGCAGGGTCTGATGGGTATGAGCTCGTACAAACCAAAAGAGTCAAATCTTTGTTTCCGGCTTTCGCAACAGTTTCTACTATTTCTTCAATCTCATTCCAATTTGATGCACCAGTGGAAATAATCAAAGGCTTTCCTGTCTGGGCTACCTCATTAATCAGACGATGATCCCCTGTTTCCAACGATGCTATTTTGTACATAGGTGCATCAAGATCTTCAAGAAATTGCACGGCGGTCAAATCAAAAGGGGTACTAAATGGGGTCAAATCCAAACTCCTGCATAAATTAAACAGCTCCTGATGCCACTCCCACGGAGTATGGGCCTCCTCGTACAAAGAATAAAGAGTCCTACCACCCCAAAGTGGGTGGTCTTCACTTACTTTAAATTCGGGTAAGTTAACATTAAGAGTCATTGTGTCTGCGGTGTAAGTTTGAAGCTTCAACGAAGAAGCTCCAGCCTTTGCTGCGGCTTTGACAATTTCTTTAGCTCTTTCCAAAGAGCCCAAATGATTTGCAGAGACCTCTGCAATGAAATTCACCCCAGTTAAATCAGTTACCATCTGGATATTCCTCTATTTCCGCAAGATACGCAGCTTCATGAATTAGTAAGTCTTTACTTCTTTCCTTAACCCTTCTAGCTGGATTTCCAACATAAATTCCCCAGGCATCTGTTGATTTCGAAACCAATGTCAATGCCCCTATTGCGCATCCATCGGCCACTTTGACGCCAGGGAAAACAATTGAGTTTGTGCCGATAATTACATGTCTCCCAACTGTAATTGGACCGTGCGTTATAGATTTGTAACGGGCTGGAATGGTTGGATTTGTGAGAGATTTACCAGAGTAGTCATCGGAAGAAGTGAAAAGTTGACATCCAAAAGCTAAACCAGAAAAATCCATCATTACTATAGCTTCAATACTGGCTAAGAGCGAGCAGTGAACAGCTACGTGCACATTTCTGCCGATTGTCACGTTTCCTGAGATCGCACAAAAATCATCAACCCTAGAATTGTCTCCAATCGAAATTTTTTCTGGGTGATGAAAAGAAGCAAGACTGCTAATTTTTACATTTCTACCTAAATGCTTAAATCCAATTGCATTCATTTGAGTGACAGTAAGGTAGCCCATGGTTTAACTATACTTTGAAAGGACGCTGGTAATATTTTCAAAATACTCTTCATTTGATGTGAGAAGTCCTGGCCACATCGGTAGAGAAATTTCCCGCCTATAGTAACTCTCTGAATGAGGGAAGTCTCCCCAAGTAAAACCTTCTTTTCTAAATACGGGGTGTAAGTGTGCCGGCAGATAATTCACCTGGACACCAAAGCCGGCTATTCGTAATTGTGAGTAAATATTCTCACGCTTAGATTCTTCAACTCTAATTGGGAAAAGGTGCCAGTTAGGATTTGTGTAATTTCTGAATGCTGGAGTTTGTATGTTATTCAATGGACTTAATGCCTGAATGTATCTCAAGAAAAGATCGCTGCGCGCAGTTTTCATCTCTTCTATCCTACGCAATTGACTTAGGCCAAGCGCACATAAAACATCTGGTAAACGGTAATTCAGACCAAATTCTTGCACTTCTTGATGCCATGGACCCTCATCCTTTACGAGAAAATCCTCAACATTTTTTACCATTCCTTGGCGTGAAAACTTTTTAGCCTTGACAAGTAGTTTTGGATGAATTGATGCAACAGCACCCCCTTCTGCTGTGGTCAAATTCTTGGTGGGAAAGAATGAAAAAGTTGTTATGTCAGCAATTGAGCCCACCGGTCG
>JACCDG010048818.1_pt1 | contig 10122 bp, 8 predicted proteins | sample 7442471 | NCBI WGS metagenome assembly JACCDG01 (sample SAMN15323444, study PRJNA562643) | freshwater metagenome | isolation source: river surface water | place: USA:Blue River Watershed | collected 2017-08-17 | reverse complement strand
TCGCTAATCTGTAACGTGTTGGTCCGTGACTGATTGGTTAAACTAAATGACACAACTAAGTATGTAGAACTCTATGTGGAGGATTTACGGACGCGGGTTCGATCCCCGCCGGCTCCACCAATTAAAAAGCCTCATTTTCGGATGAGGCTTTTTTCTTTTATGGGGATATTGTGTATTTAAATTGATCGCGATTGGTGTCACAATCAGCTCAATTCGACCCCATCTTTTCATGAAGTTAAAAACATTCATCGTCTCTTTATTTGTGTGCACTCAAGCATCGTTGGTTGCTGCTCAGACCAATGGTGGTTTAGTTTTTGAGTGCGGCGCAGAGAAGCTTGCCCAATTAAAAAGTCAACTGAACACCTATCAACAAGAATTGGGTGTCGATCCATCTTTCTATGAGGTTCATGAGAGTGGCGCTCATCTTCGTTTGAGTTTGAAAGCCCCATCTATTTATGGAACCTTGTATTTACGTTGGGATCCCAAATACAACATCACTGAAGAGCGCATTTCTTTGCCAAGTGCAAAAGGATTGACAGAGATTGAGACTGTTTCCAAGAAAGAAATCCTTTTGGCTCTGATGCACCAGGGGAGGGAGACAGTCTTTGCTGGAAATGCTTGTCACATTGATGCCCTTAAAGAGCACGTACAAATTAGACAAATGATTGTGGCTTGGTCTGAGCATCTTCATTGGAGTTTTCCGGATGGATTTGCTGCCCAATGGAATCAGCAGTATTGGGATCGGGGTAATTTAAAACCAGGAGCTTCGCTGGATGAGGCCATGAGAGATTTTTTCATTCAGCAGGACAAGTGCTCAATTGGATGTTACACAGCCACCAAGATTGTCATTATTCAGGGAATCTTAGATTATTTTCGAAGAGTTAAAAAAGATGATGCGATGGCCGATGCCATCATTAAAAGACTTAAATCAGACGATGATGTTTTGGTTGGCATTGAGCCTGGTGCTATGTGGTCTTTTCAAAAGCCGATCAGTCCAGAAGAGCAAAAGCGTTTAGGCAAGCTTTTAAAAATTCAAACTCGGGTGGCACCTATGAATTTTGTGCCTGGAGATTGGGTTTACTTTGTGAATAATGATCCTAAATCATCTGATGTGGATGGTTATGAGGGATCTAACTCTATTTATATGGGCAGAGCTTCGTTCGATGATTTTTACAATGACAACGAGCATCATTATTTGTACAACGAAAAAATTCAGAATATCTATAACTGGCGCAATGGTGTATTCAGTCGTTCGCGTCACTTTCAGCGCATGCAAACACTTTCAGTAGAGCAGCTTCATCAGTTTGGATTGAGTCCAGAGGAGGGCGGTTTCTTAGTCAAGAACCGCGCCATCCCCTACTTCTTTGGATTTGAACCTTTTTAGTGATTGATGAGCGTTAAGTACCTAAGCGCCCAATCTCCATAGAGAAGTCACTTCAGCGGCTCTCGCGCGATACAAAGGATCTTGAGTGTCTAGCGCTTTGATGTGGGTTGGCCTGACATCATTGCGACCCAATACTTTTAATCCTGCAGCTTCAATCCATGACAACAACTCTGCACGTGTTCTTAAGCCTAAGTGCTCTGCTAGATCTGACAAAATTAACCATCCTTCACCATCTGGGGTGAGGTGATCTTTTAAGCCAGCTAAAAATCCTTTGAGCATTTGACTGTCTGGATCGTAAACCGCATATTCAATCGGTGAGCTTGGTCTTGCTGGAACCCAAGGAGGGTTACAAATAATCAAGGGAGCCTGACCTTCTGGGAAAAGATTGGTTTGTAGTAGTTTCACTTGTTTACCAATGCCCAAACCTTCAATGTTCTCTGTGGCACATTCAATTGCACGTTCATCTTGGTCTGTTGCCACAATCTTTTGAATGCCACGTTTGGCCAAAACTGCTGCTAGAACCCCTGTTCCTGTACCAATATCAAAAGCCAATGATTGCTTATTGATAGATGCTGGGAAAGGAGCTTTTTCTAATAAGCCGATGTACTCTGAGCGAACTGGTGCGAATACCCCGTAATGAGGGTGAATGCGCCCATCACCTAAATCTTTAAGGGCATCAAGTGCCATACCGTTCTTGCGCCACTCCAATGAGCCAATGAATCCCAGTAAATCTCTTAAAGACATCACGTAGGGCTCAGTAACAGAACCGTAGACTGCCAAGCAAGCTTGGCTCACATCCGGAGCTCTTCTGAGTCCAATGGTGTGATCAGGTTCCACTTGTATCAAAAGCATGCCGAGTGTTCGGCTTCTTTGTGACTGAGTGAGTCGGTGCTTGTGAAAAATTTCTGACATCGGCACGGCAAGAGGAATAACACCTTCTTGCTTGTTTTTTGCAGATTTTTGATTGCGAATGCTTTTCTTGGAAGGTTTATCTGCGCGGCGTGACATCGCTTGCAGTAATTGCTTGGCATTTTGAAAGTCGCCTCGCCAAATAATGCCTGTGCCTTCGCAAGCTACACGGTAGGCTTCATCAGCGGTGAGTGTGTCGTCAGCGATGATTAGCTTTTTAGGTGCCGGAGTACCTTTTTCAGAGCGCCAGCGACAAGTGTGTGTGGTTTCACCCTCATCCCAACTGATGGGTGGGTGAGCGGTTTCGTGAGAGATGGTTTTATGCATGATGGTGTCCCATCAATATTTGCTTGGCCAAGATATCAATTCCTTTGGCAGATAAGTCTGCAGTGTTATAGCTTGTGGCTGTTTCGTAATTTACATAATTGGAATTCTGTGAGCGACGGTAGAGGGCATCATAGTGCTGTTCCAGTAATTCACTCACCAGTGTGGACCACTGACCCTCTTCGGCCAGTGATTTCCAGTGAGATAAAGTTTCTTTACTGTGCAGATCCTTGAGGTAATCGATGGTGCTGATTAAATGTTGGGGGTCTTGAACAAAGTAATCGTAGTCCGAAATCAAGAATTCAACCCTGGCTTCAATGCTGGCCTCAATCTTGATGCAAGGACTTTTGCGCATGGTTTCCAATAAAACATCGGGCACGTGTAGGCTACCAATTTTTCGGCTTTCAGCTTCGACAAAAACGATCTTGCTTGAATCAAATTTCTCTAAAGCTTGAATCAGTTTCGTCTCAAACATTTTTTGACTGGGCTGCGGGATGTTGGGGATATTCCCGAGAACTGAGCCCTTGTGAATCGCCAGTTGCTCTAAATCTAAAACCTGTGCGCCTAATTGATTTAGTTTTTCTAGAACACGGCTCTTGGCACTGCCAGTTTGACCAGTGATCACCATGTAGCTGAATTGCTGAGGCAGGGTGTTGAGTTTGGTGACCACTTCTTTGCGGTAAGACTTGTACCCGCCATCCAAGATTTGAGCATTCCAACCAATTTGTCGGAGGATGTGCGTCATCGAGCCACTGCGTTTGCCGCCACGCCAACAGTAAATCAGAGGATTCCAGTTTTTAGGCTTGTCTTTAAATTCAGTTTCAATATATGAAGCAATTGTTTTTGCAATCAATGCTGCGCCAACTTTCTTAGCTTCAAAGGGCGATGCTTGTTTGTACATGGTTCCAACCACGATGCGCTCTTCATTCGATAACACTGGACAGTTGATGGCGCCAGGAATGTGATCTTCTGCATATTCCGCAGGCGTGCGCACATCGATGATTTCATCGAAGCTTGAGCGCTCAAGGATGTCGGCGGTGATGGAGGATTTCATGGGTGATAAAGCACATAAGACAATTGAATGGGCTCAATTTTCCCATGGTATTGAGCAACAATCTTAAATTATTGGTTTATTTATAAAACAAATAGTCTGAAGCCTGCGAATAAAAGGCATAGACCAATGATTTGCATGATGGACCAGCGTCTCATCAATAAGAGACAAAGCGAGATTACTGTGATGCCAATAGAGAGCAGAGCAGGGGTTTGTGCAAAACCTTGAGGCCAATACACATGAATCATGAAAAAGCTGCCCAAATGAAGAATCATGCCAACAACTGCTGCCGTGATGAATTTCAACATTTGATTGAGCTTGTTATATTGTTTAGTTGCCTCTACCAAGGGGGCACCTAGCAAAATGAACATGAACGATGGCAAGAAAGTGAACCAAGTTGCCACGATTGCTCCGAGCGCGCCTGCCCAAAATAGATTTTCAATGCCGAGCAACTCTTGTTTGAATGAGCCCAAGAAACCTACGAATGCCACAATCATGATCAGTGGGCCAGGCGTGATTTCACCCAAAGCCAAGCCATCGAGAATTTGTGTTGATGTGAGCCATTGAAACTGTTCAACACTTGCTTGATGAACATAAGGTAACACGGCGTAAGCGCCACCAAAGGTCAAGAAGGCTGCTTTGGTAAAGAACCATGACATTTGGGTGTAGGTGTTGCCCCAACCAAAGAGGCTGATCAGTAATGCAAAAGGTATTAACCAGAGAAGTAGGCCGGATAAACCAATTTTAAAAAATGCTGGATGACTTGGGTTGATTTGAGTGGCTTCAGAAACTTCGGTGGAGGTCTCTGGACTTACTTTGTGATGAATGTATCCAGCCAAACTGGCACCAAGTATGACCAATGGGAAGGAAATGTTAAATACAAGTAAAGCTATAAAAGTAATCAAACAAACAGTTGTTAATGAAACGTTTGTGAGGGTTTTCTTACCCATCTTGTAGGCAGCAAAAAAGATGATGGCGATCACGGCTGGTTTGATGGTGTCAAATACAGTGATGAGCCATGCTTGCTGGCCATAAATCAAATAGACCCAAGACAAGCCAATGAATAGAAGCAAAGAGGGCAGGATGAATAAAACACCAGCGATGATTCCGCCCCAAGTGCGATGCATCAGCCAGCCTAAGTAAGTGGCTAATTGCTGAGCCTCAGGACCAGGCAAGAGCATGCAGTAGTTCAATGCATGAAGAAAGTTTTCTTCTGAAATCCATTTCTTTCTTTCCACCAACTCTTGATGCATGGTGGCAACTTGACCAGCGGGTCCACCAAAACTGATGAAGCCAAGTTTGAGCCAAAACCAAAAGGCTTCTTTTAAGTTCGGAACAGAAATAGGTTGATGAGTGAGTGTTTGATCAGAGGTTGATTGAGATGGGGTCATGCTCAATCAACTGGCCAATAAGATGGGGATTAATTCTGATGGGTGGTGGATGATGTGATCGGCACCCCATTCACTGAAGTGCTCATCGCATCCACAATAGCCGTAAGCTGCAGCCACTGTTTTCATGCCAGCTGCTTTACCGGCTTCAATGTCTCTGAGGTCATCGCCCACATAAATACAATTGAGTGGGTTCACCGAACAAATTTCTGCCGCTTTAAGAATTGGGGCGGGGTGCGGTTTTGCAAATGGGGTGGTGTCTCCACCGATGATGGCTTGACTGCGTGTGGCCAAATTCATCAAATTCAATAACGGGTGAGTCAAGCGCTCAGACTTGTTGGTCACAATGCCCCAGGTGATGGCGTGATTCTCAAGATCATCCAGTATGTCTGACACCCCATCAAACAGCTTGGTGTGAACGCAAATATCTTTTTCGTAGTTTGCTAAAAACTCAAGACGAAGTTCTTCAAATTCCGGATGATCTTTATCGTATCCAAAAGCGCCAAAAATTAAGCCTCGAGCGCCTGCGGATGCGCGTGGGCGCAAAACTTCGTATGGCAAAGGATCGAGATTTCGTTTGATACGCAGCAGATTGGCTGCAGCAACCAAGTCAGGTGCCGTATCAGCCAAGGTTCCATCTAGATCAAAGAAGACCCCTTCATAAAGAGGTTTCTTGATTGCATTTGATGGAGATGCTGAATTCGACATTAATTACTTTTAGATGTTGCGATCATGTAATTAACATCAGTATCACGACCCAGTGAATAAACTTCTGTGAATGGGTTGTAGGTCATGCCCATCAATTCAGTCATTTCTAAGTTGGCTTGACGCACAAACTGACTGAGTTCTGAAGGCTTGATGAATTTCTTGTAATCGTGAGTACCTTTGGGTAACAAACGAAGGACATATTCAGCGCCAATGATGGCAAATAAGTAAGACTTTGGATTGCGATTCAAGGTGCTAAAGAATACATGCCCACCAGGCTTCACCAGAGTTGAGCAAGCTTGAATAATGCTCATTGGATCTGGTACGTGCTCAAGCATTTCCATGCATGTGACGACATCATATTGTCCAGCTTCTCTTTGGGCTAAATCTTCGGCGCTGATCAATTCATAGTCAACTGCAACAGAGGTTTCTAAGCTATGAAGCTCGGCCACCTGCAAAGCTTTTTTAGAAAGATCAATACCCTTGGTCTTGGCGCCCATTTTGGCCATCGATTCAGCCAAAATGCCACCACCACAACCAACATCTAGAACTTTCTTACCTTCTAGGTTGGTGTGCTGATTGATCCAATCTAACCTAAGAGGGTTAATGGCGTGCAAGGGCTTAAATTCGCTGGTAGGGTCCCACCAGCGATGAGCTAAAGCACTGAATTTATCTATTTCGGTTTGGTCTGCGTTCATGGCTCTATTCTAATCAAGTGAATAGAAGTTTGTTGAAAGCTTGGGGTAGCAGACCCTGTGGACCGGTGTTAAGAAAATGAGGACGTAAAAAAACCCGGCAGAACCGGGTTTTTAAGTAAAACTAAACTAAATTAGTTCTTACGTGTACCGATGGCTTCGATTTGAACACGACGGTTCTTAGCGCGACCTTCTTTTGTCTTGTTATCAGCAACTGGCTGTGACTCGCCTTTGCCTTCAACGTAGATACGCTTAGCTTCAATACCTTGACTTACCAAGTATTTCTTAACTGCTTCAGCGCGACGGATAGACAACTTCTGGTTGTATGCATCTGTGCCGATTGAGTCTGTGTGACCAACAGCAACGATCACTTCAAGAGTCAAGCTCTTTACTTTGCCAGCCAAGCTGTCTAAGCTTGCTTTAGCAGCAGGCTTAAGTACTGATTTGTCAAAATCAAACAATGCGTCAGCGTTCAAAGTAACTTTTGCAGCAGCCTGTGGGGCGGCTTTAGCAGCAGCGATAGCGCCGTCGCAACCTGGAGCAGCAGTTGCTGGAGTCCAGTTAGCATTACGCCAGCAAAGTTCGTTTGTACCGTTTTTCCAAACGATGCCTGTGCTGTTTACCCAGTTATCAACTGATTTTTGAGCAAAAGCGCTTGAGCTGATAGCGATACCAGCGATAGCAAGTAGTTGTAGTAGTTTTTTCATTTTTATTCCTCAAATTATCTGTGTGGAGGCTGATCCAAATTGGATAACCCGCATTTTAGCACTAGAAATCATATAAATAACAGTCTGTGAGTGATAAAATCGCCTGATGGAAATTACACAAAATAACGCCGCTAAAGAGACACTCCCAATATCACTAGAAGACGAGATGCGCCGGTCCTATTTGGACTATGCCATGAGCGTCATTGTGGGCCGAGCTTTGCCCGATGTGAGGGATGGGTTGAAGCCCGTTCACCGTCGTGTTTTGTTCGCGATGCATGAGCTAAATAACGACTGGAACAGGGCTTACAAGAAGTCTGCTCGTATCGTCGGTGACGTGATCGGTAAGTATCACCCACACGGTGACTCAGCTGTTTACGACACCATTGTTCGTATGGCGCAGGATTTCTCCTTGCGTTACATGTTGGTTGATGGTCAGGGTAACTTCGGTTCTGTGGACGGCGATAACGCTGCGGCGATGCGTTACACGGAAATCCGTTTGGCGAAGATAGCCCATCAGCTATTAGACGATCTAGATAAAGAAACTGTTGATTTCGGACCGAACTATGACGGTAGCGAAAAAGAGCCATTAATTCTTCCGGCAAAAATACCTAATTTATTGATCAACGGATCATCGGGTATTGCTGTGGGTATGGCAACCAACATTCCTCCGCACAACTTGGATGAAGTTGTGTCTGCTTGTTTGCATTTACTCAATCATCCAGAGTGCACGATTGATGATTTGATGGAAATCATTCCGGCTCCTGATTTCCCAACAGCCGGAATCATCTACGGTATCCAAGGTGTTAAAGATGGTTACCGAACTGGTCGTGGTCGCGTGGTGATGCGTGCCAAAACTCACTTTGAAGACATGGAGCGCGGTTCACGTCAAGCGATCATCGTTGACGAATTACCGTACCAGGTCAATAAAAAGACTTTGCTTGAGCGCATCGCTGAACTCATCACTGAGAAAAAAGTTGAGGGTATTTCAGATATTCGTGATGAATCTGATAAATCCGGTATGCGCGTTGTGATTGAATTGAAGCGCGGTGAAGTGCCTGAAGTTGTTCTGAACAACTTATATAAATACACACAGTTGCAAGATACATTCGGTATGAACATGGTGGCTTTGGTGGATAACCAGCCACGCTTGTTGAACTTGAAGCAAATGTTGGACTGCTTCTTGTCACACCGCAGAGAAGTGGTGACTCGTCGAACTGTTTTCGAACTTCGCAAAGCGCGTGAACGTGGTCACGTGCTTGAAGGTTTGGCTGTTGCTCTTGCCAATATTGATGAATTCATCAAAATCATCAAGGCAGCACCAACGCCTCCAGAAGCTAAGCGTGAATTGCTATTGAAGTCTTGGGACTCTGAAGTTGTGCGTGAGATGTTGGCGCGTGCAGAAAAAGATGCGCCTGGTGGCCGTAATTCATTCCGTCCTGAAGATTTGGATCCAGCTGCTGGTATGCAAGCAGATGGTTTGTATCGTTTATCAGAAGGTCAGGCTCAAGAGATTCTTCAAATGCGCTTACAGCGCTTAACAGGTCTTGAGCAAGACAAGATTGTTGGCGAGTACAAAGAAGTGATGCTTGAGATTGCTAATTTATTAGACATCTTGGCTAAGCCAGAACGCATCACAGTGATCATCACTGAAGAACTCCAAGCGGTTCAAGCTGAGTTTGGTCAAGCGGGTAATGACACAGGTCGTCGTTCACGCATTGAGATGAATGCGACTGAATTGTTCACAGAAGATTTGATCACTCCACAAGATTTGGTTGTTACTTTGTCACATGGTGGCTATATGAAGAGCCAGCCTTTGTCTGAGTACCGTGCGCAAAAACGCGGTGGTCGTGGCAAGCAAGCGGCTGCAACCAAAGACGAAGACTGGATTGATACCTTGTTCGTTGCCAATACCCATGACACAATTTTGTGTTTCTCAGACCGCGGCCGTATGTACTGGTTGAAGGTGTGGGAAGTACCTCAAGGTGGTCGTGCATCACGTGGTAAACCAATTGTGAACATCTTCCCATTGGTTGAAGGTGAAAAAATCACAGTGATTCTTCCAATCAAAGCCTACGAAGATGACAAGTACGTGTTCATGTCAACTCGCAAAGGTGTGGTGAAGAAATCACGTTTGTCAGATTTCTCTAATCCACGTAAGGCCGGCATCATTGCTGTTGACTTGGATGAGGGCGATCATTTAGTAGGTGCTGCGATCACAGACGGTCGTCACGATGTGATGTTGTTCTCTGATGCTGGTAAGGCAGTTCGTTTTGATGAGAACGATGTGCGACCAATGGGTCGAACAGCTCGCGGTGTTCGCGGCATGAATTTAGATGCTTCACATGAAGTGATCGCCATGTTGGTGGCGCCTGCTGAAGTTGAAGGCCAAGAAAATGCTGTTGATGAGAATGGTGCTCCATTACCGGGCAGCGTTTTAACTGCAACCGCTAATGGTTACGGCAAGCGCACACCAATCGCAGAGTACACCCGTCATGGTCGCGGTACTAAGGGCATGATTGCAATCCAAACAAGTGAGCGCAACGGTAAAGTTGTTGCGGCTGTTTTGGTGTCAGAACAAGATCAAATCATGTTGATCACAACGGGTGGTGTGTTGGTTCGTACGCGCGTTGCTGAGATTCGTGAAATGGGGCGTGCAACGCAAGGTGTGACATTGATTAACGTTGATGAAGGCACTCAGTTATCAGGTTTACAGCGCATTGCTGAAAGCGATGATGAGGGTGATGAAGTTGATGCTGAATCAGCTGATGGAACAGTGGATGGTGCAGCGACTCAAGAAGATGAGGGCGGGGAGCCGGACAATGTTTGATCGCCGCGTTTTTAACTTCGCACCAGGGCCAGCAACGCTTCCTGAAGAAGTTTTAAAACAGGCCGCTGATGAAATGCTCAACTGGAATGGTTTGGGCATGGGTGTGATGGAAGTCAGTCATCGTGGCAAGCC
>JACCDG010768375.1_pt1 | contig 10123 bp, 10 predicted proteins | sample 7442471 | NCBI WGS metagenome assembly JACCDG01 (sample SAMN15323444, study PRJNA562643) | freshwater metagenome | isolation source: river surface water | place: USA:Blue River Watershed | collected 2017-08-17 | reverse complement strand
GCACTTGTCCAGCTGCATTCATGAAAATGAATGGGAATCCACTTTCTTCCAAAGGATAGTTATATCCACCTGGATTTTTCCCTTTGCGCGAGTCTAAGTCGAAGCGATTTAGTTTAACCATTTCCTGCAAGCAATTGCTTAAAAATGGATCAATATTTTCAAATACTCGAATGGTCTTGTCTAAAAGCTCCTGACCCGTTTCAAAGGGTTTTAGCGGTTTGCGGCCGAGTACGTCCACCGACTTGTCCCAAGGTTTTAATGCCTCTAGATTCAACGCTTTTTTGCGTTTTTCTGCCTGTTGGTTGATAATCGGAACGACCGTTTTAGCTACCGCCTCATGAAATTCAAAGCAGTCGGCTGGGTTGTAATCAAAACGACCCAAACTCGCAAAAGCATAATCCCGGTAATTGGCAAAATTGGCATTCAACGCTACTTGGTGGCGCTTTTCAACCAATTGATTAAACAAGTCGTCTAACTTTTCTTGAATGGCTAAACGCGCATTGGACACTTGCTCATAGACTGCTTGTCGTTTTGCCCGGTCTGTTGATTCCAAGTAGGCATTTGCTTGTTGGAGCGTTTTTTCCTCGCCATCGATCTCGACCATCAAAGCCCCAGTCGCTGCGCCATATTGGGTTTGTAAATTCTGTAATTCAGTAAAAAGGGGTATGTTTTCTTCTCGGAATATCTCGATGGATTTCTTCATGCCCCGAAGCATGATGGCGTAGCCTGTCTCGGGTAATTCCGCATGAAATGGGCTATCCATGATTTTTTTATTCCACGCATCGTCGTAAACGGATGCTTGTGGCATGATTTCATTGACAAATTGCTGATAACTTTTTTGATGGGCCTCGTTCTGATTATCACAAGACATCTTGATGTAGCGCCAGGCGAAGTTCTCCGACAAATAGCTTTCTAATTCGGAACGGTTTTCGCAGAATTGGATTAAATCTTTTAGGGAATTTATTTTTGTTTCGCTGAGTTGTTCAAAATAGGGCAATACACTTTCCCAAGTGCTTAATTGGAAATCATTTGCTAAGAATTGGCGGGTCTTATTTTGGGCGGAAATTTGTCGAGTCATGAACTAATTTTTTTGTAAAAATACATCAAATTTGGCTAGCTTTAAATGTAAAATAGGTCTTATGTCGCTACAAATTCCCTCGGTTATTTTAAACAATGGTGTTACGATGCCTCAATTGGGTTTGGGTGTTTATGCCCCCGAACAGCAACAAGAAGTCGGTCAAGCGGTGGAGGCTGCGTTAGCGCTAGGTTACCGTCTTTTTGATGCGGCTTCGATTTACGGAAATGAAAAGGAGGTGGGGGCTGCCTTGGCACAAGGTGGAGTAGTTCGTAATGAATTGTTTGTGACGAGTAAGGTCTGGATGGATGATATGGGATTTGATAGTACGATGCGAGCTTTCGAGAAGTCTTTGAAAGATTTGGCCTTGGACTACATGGATTTGTATTTGATTCATTGGCCGAAAGAGCAACATCGAAAAGAGACTTGGAAAGCGCTCGAGTCCTTGTATGATCAGTGTGTGGTTAAGTCCATCGGGGTATCCAATTATTACCAAAAGCATTTGGAGGAACTTTTTGTCTATGCCCATGTTTGTCCGGCGATTAATCAAATCGAGTTGAGCCCCTTTTGCTACCTGCCTAGCGAATTGGATTTTTGTCGGAAAAATAACATTCAAGTCGAAGGCTATGCCCCGGTGGTTCGGGGTCAAAAGAAAGACCATCCCGTATTATTGGATATTGCTCGTAAATACGATAAATCGACCTATCAAATTTTGATTCGTTGGGTGATTGAGCAGGGGGCAATCACGATTCCGAAATCCATTCAACCGGAACGTATGATTGAAAATGCGGAGGTGTTTGATTTTACCTTGGATGCAGATGACTTAGCTCGGATGGCTGTGCTGTATGATAATACACGTGTTGCTTGGGATCCGCGAGAGTTCTAAGCCGTTACCTTTGGCAAACCTTGGAGGATTGCCAAAGGTAGTAGAAAAAAAGGGGCTTGCGCCCCTTAAAACTGATAATTTAATCGAGGTCGATGACCACACCATTGCTCTTGGGATGTGCGACACAAGTCAGGACATATCCTTTAGCAATTTCGCCTGCCGTTAAGCCGTCTTCCTCATCCATGACGACCGTTCCAGATTTACATAAGCCCATGCAAGCCGTACACATACCTGCTTGGCAAGAATATGGAATATCCAAATCAGCTTCCAAGGCTGCCTCTAAGATCGTTTCATGTGGTTGGACGGTGATTTGATGCTCCTTCCCCTCGTAGATGAGTGTGATTGAATGTACCTCCTCATTGTCGGAAACAGCGGTCTCTACTGACGGCGCCGTATTAAATAATTCCTTGTGAATTTGACTTGTTGGCACCTCAAATATCGCTAAGGCTTTTTGAACCTCCTCCATCATTTCCAAGGGGCCACACATGTAATAATGAGCTTTTGCGATGTCAATTCCGATTTCCTGTTTTAAATAATACACTGTGGAAGCTTGATTGATGCGTCCTTTTAATCCGGGCCAATTGGCAGCGGGTTGACTGATCACATGCAAGACAGAAAAGCGCGTTGAAAACTCTGTTTCCAAGGCATCGAGTTGTTTTTTGAAGATGATTTGGTCCTCATGGCGAGAGCCGTAAATCAAATGAATTTTCGATTTTGGTTCACGATGTAAGAGGGTTTTAATCATGGACATGAGCGGTGTTACGCCAGAACCAGCGCCCAAAAACACGTAATTTTTTGAGGCATCTGGATCGGGTTCGATGAGGAAATTTCCCATGGGTTCAATAACCTCCATACTATCTCCAACCTTGATGTTGTCACATAGAAAATTGGATACGAGTCCACCCGGAATTCGCTTGACGGTAATCGCAGGCGACATGTCGGTCGCAGGGGAAGAAGACAATGAATAACTTCGTCTAGGTTTCTCTCCTCCGATGTTCGGGATAACAGTTAAAAACTGTCCCGCTGCATAATGCAAAGTATCATGAATGGGATGCCAAAAATGAATGGTTTTGGTATCAGCAGTCTCTTCCGTAATGTCTTTGACGGTCAAATGTAAAAATCGTAAACTCATAATGCTGGGGTATTGGGTACAATCCATTGGATGGTTCCAGGTGCGGATTCATTGTGTAAACGGTCAAATGCCGTTACCCCAAAGCCGTAACCTGTTTGCAAATTGGATGGATCGATGATGTATTCGTTTTTCTGTCCTTTATAAATAATATTAGCCGGGTTATCTAAACCGCGCATTCCTTCGCTCCGACGAATTTTGTAGACCACATAATAGGCTGGCGGGTCTTTGTCGGCACTGGGTTCCCCCATCTGCCAGCGCATGGTCCATGTGCCTGCAAGCTTTTGCAAACTAACTTTGTGAGGGGCGGTAGGCGGAATGCTGTCGAGCCATGGCATTGTAGGCACCAGTGCCACATGTTTGAAATGGCTTGTTCGCAAACTGTCACGCCATCCCTTGCTATTTTTGATGAGTTGACTCGAGCTAAAATAAATGGATCCTTTCACCTGATTTAAACTTCTCGCAAGGCTTAATTGTTTCGCTAATTCGTTGGCGTTCCACTGATCGGCTAAGTGATAAGCGGCATGTCCAATGTAGACGGGTCTGCCGTAGCCATGTTCACTCCACCAATTGGCCAAGGGCCCAAAGGTCGCGACCTTGTGCGTTGTTCCCCAATATAATTGTGGTGCAAGGTAATCCAACCATCCGGATTTAGTCCATTTCTCCGTGTCGGCAAATAGGTCGTCATAGGATTGTAAACCCCGACTGGTCGGAGAACCAAATTCGGGGTCAGAACTTTTATGTCGCCAAATCCCGAAGGGGCTGATGCCAAATTTTACTTTGGGCTTGACGGATTTAATTGTTTTCGAGATGTCCTCAATCAATAAATTGATATTTCTTCTTCGCCAATCGGCTAAACTTTCGTTCGGCAATTTGTACTTATCGTAGGCCTCATCGTCATTGAAATGCGCATTTTTGATGGGGTACGGGTAAAAATAATCGTCAAAATGGATGCCGTCGACATCGTATTCTTGAACGATGTGCTTGACCACTTGGGTGATGTAGTTTCGAACGGCAGGGATTCCGAAATTAAATAGATGCTGGTTGTTGTATTCAATCATCCACTCGGGATGTTGGCGGACCACATGTTGGGCGCTCAAAAGGTTTTTGGTCGACATGCTTCCGCGGTTCATGTTCAGCCAAGCGTGAAATTCCATGCCGCGCGCGTGCGCTTCTTGAATCATGAACGCTAAAGGATCGTAAAAAGGTTTGGGAGCTTGTCCTTGAATACCGGATAAATAAGCGGACCAGGGTTCTTCGCCTTTTGCATAAAAGGCATCCGCCGCTGTACGGACTTGAACGAAGAGTGCGTTAATACCTGTTTGTTGGTGTGAATCGAGTAGGTCGACAAATTCCTTCTGTTGTGTATAGGAATTGTAGTTTCGAGGGCTGGGCCAATCGATGTTCTGAACGGTGGCAATCCATACGCCACGCAGTTCGCGTTTAGGAGCTTGGGCTAGCGAGGTTAAACTGAGGAAAAGAAAAAATAGGAGGTGCCGACTTGTCATAAAGCCGCAATTTACAAATAAGTACTTGGATGAGGAAAAATTGTTATTCATAATAACCTATTTTGAACATGTAAAGTACCAAAGCAGATTATCAGTTTTTAATAATCGCGATCTCCAATAATTACTTACTTTTGATCACCACTAATAAATAAAATTCGAATGAAAACTTTCTATCGACTATTTGTCAAACAAATTCGGTTATTAATTTTTATCATGTTTTTGCCGTTATTTCTTTGGGGATATGAAGAGCCCATCTGTACAGAACCTTCTTGGCGCTTTTGAGGATCAAGCATGGCTGATTGTGCTTTAAGTGGCAGTTCCCAAGAAGTGAGCCACAGTCATTTGCCTGATTTATCAAATTGTGTATACTATTATAAGGTTCAAGAATATATATTCGGATTTAAAGTAGGTAATTTTGCCATAGTTCAAGTTGTAAGACCATGCGGAGACTACTAATGTTAAAAATACTAATATTCATATTTTTGCCTATTATGACTCCTTTAATTCTTCAGGGGAAAGTAGATAGTTTAAGAAATGTTGAATTGGATGAAGTTCAAGTATTTGAAAATACTTCAGGCAGGTATATAACCGAAAAACCTCATCGTAAGAACTTCAAAGGCCTACAGCTAATCGAACCTTCTCAATTGGCAATTATTTTTAATCAGAAAGAATTAATGTTTAAAAAACTTAGCCAACTATCTATTTGCTTTACCGATAATCATCCAACGAATTATGTTTTCAGGTTGGCTTTTTTTACAGTTGGGAAAAATGGGCAACCCGAGCAGTTGATTAAGACTAGGGAATTAATAATGATGAGACAAAAATCAGGATGGCAGGACTATCAGTTAAGTTCAGAAGATATAAGTATACCTAAGGGGGGATTGGCTGTGGTCATTTATTTAATGCCGCAAACCAAGTTGTCAGGGTTGGCAGTTGCTCGAGTAGGTTTGGGAAAATATAAGTATCAGCCCCATTTTTATACTAGATTATCGGATAAGGCAAACTGGTTTCCGGTGTTTCAATATTTTACAGGACAAGGCATAGCACCCATGCTGCAAATATCAGTTTCTGGGAAATGATATTTGCCATTTAGGCCTTTTCGATGGAGAATAAATAGCCAACTCCCTTGAGAGTTTTAATGTAATATTCCGGAATCTTTTCACGTAGTTTGCGGATGTGTACATCTACTGTACGCTCGACAACGTAGACATCGGATCCCCAAACTTTTTCCAATAATTCGTCACGATTAAAGACTTTGTTGGGGTTTTTTGCCAGGTAGGAGAGTAGTTCAAATTCTTTTTTCGGCAGAATTAAAGCTCTTCCTTCGAAAGTGGCCGCATATTGCGTTCGATTGATAATCAAGCCGCCAATTTCAATGATTTCTTGATTTTCTTCGATGGTTTCGCGCTTCAGCAAGGCATTAATCCGACTAACTAAGGCACGCGGTTTAATTGGCTTAATGATGTAATCATGTGCCCCCGCATCGAAGGCCGCGACCTCCGTGAATTCCTCTCCTCGAGCCGTCAAAAACAAGATGAGTGTATTTTTGAATTCGGGCATGCTTTTCATTTTGCGTGCCGTTTCGATGCCATCCATGATGGGCATCATCACATCCATAATAACCAATGCAGGTTTGAAAGTCTGCGCGATTTCCAAGGCTTCTTTTCCATCGAAGGCTTTCGCTAAGGAGTAATTTTCCTTGGCTAAATTGTATTCCAATAGCTCCAGAATATCCGGATCGTCATCGACCAATAAAATTTTCGCTTGTTGTAGCGTTTTACTCATGGTTTTCGGGCCTTGGATTTGAATGATGACGCAAAGATAGAGAGGGCTAAATTACGAAATTGTTAAATTTTGCGTAATTTGACTCCATAATTTTCGACAATGTACAAAGATACACCTTATCCCCTGCGTTTAGCGGCCGTTTTAATTAGCATCGCCTTAGTGGTTTTGGGATTGTATCTATTGCAAGACCTCTTGATTATTCTGTCGTTTTCAATGATTTTAGCCATGCTGGTGCTTCCCGTGTGTTCTTGGTTGGAGTCGAAGGGGATGGCCCGGGCATTGGCAATCGCCATATGCCTTTTAATTATGGTTGTTATCCTTGGGTTAATTCTCTTGTTGCTGGTAGGCCAAATCGCTGAATTTGCCAATGATTGGCCAATCTTCATTCGTAAATCTGAAAAATGGCTAGCGGGATTGCAGAGTTTTCTCTCCCAAAATCTCAATATATCGCGTAAGAAACAGATGGTGGAATTTAGTAATCAGATGATTAATCTGCTCAAAAATTCAGGGACCATCATTACGACCACCTTTGGGACGGTTTTGCATGGGATTACAACGCTGATCATTGTTCCCATTTTTGTCTTTTTCTTCTTGTATTATCGTCAGTTTTTTGCGGATTTTCTGACGCAAGTCTTCCCCACAACGGATCCTCAACTTTTGCGGGGAATTATGCAAAAAACGGGAACCGTCGTTCAGCATTATTTAGTGGGGCTTTTAGCGGTGATGTTCATCGTGGCCATACTTTGTTGTGCAGGATTTTGGTGGATAGGTGTTGAATATTATTTCTTTTTCGGATGTTTGACTGGAATGTTATTGCTCGTCCCATACATCGGAATATGGGTTGGGGCTACTTTGCCTATCGTTTTAACCTTAGCAAGCTTAGGGCCAAATTATGCCTTGGGAGTGATTGTTTGGGTGGCGGCAGTTCAGTTTGTGGAAGCTAATTTCATTACACCCTTGGTGATTGGATCGAAAGTAAGTATCAATCCCATGGTTGCCATGCTGGCCTTGCTGGCCGGCGAAATGATCTGGGGAATTCCGGGCTTGATTTTGGCATTGCCGCTCACAGCCATTTTAAAGGTGATTTTTGATCACGTGCCTGCCCTTCAAGCCTACGGGTTTTTGTTGGGCGAAGCCCCGAAACGACAATTAAAGCGAGAGTAATTCCTTGAATCGGATGGATTGGCGTCTCGAAATTTCAATCTTTTCCCCTTTGCCTGATAAGGTTACCTGCAATCCTCCGGAGAACCAAGGTTCGATTTTGTCGATAAAATTCAGGTTGATGATGTGTTTTCGGTTTGCTCGAAAAAACACCTTCGGATCAAGTCGCTCTTCTAACGCATTGAGTGATTTGAGTACCAAAGGCTTTTGGTCATCAAAAAATAATCGAACGTAATTTCCCATCGATTCACATAATCGTACACGATCTAAACGAACGAACCAGCAGCGTTCTCCATCCTTCACAAATATTTGATCTTGAGCGCCCAGGATATGATGCGGAGTTAGGTTCGCTTTGCTTTGTTGGATTTGCCTTTTTTCGAGCTTTTGGATGCTCTCACTGAGGCGCGCTAATTCAATGGGCTTTAGCACATAATCCAAGGCGTTCACTTCGAAGGCCTTCAGGGCATATTCGTCAAATGCCGTGGTGAAAATCACCTCAGGTAGATAGCCGTCCCAAGTTTCCAACCACTCAAATCCTGTTTTGCCAGGCATTTGGATGTCTAAAAACATCACATCGGGTTGCAGGGTTTCGAGTAGTGCGGCAGCTTCGTCCGTATTCGCGGCCTCCGCTATAACCTCGACTTGTGGAAAGTTTTCCAATAAGCGTTTGATTTCATTCCGGGCTAAACGCTCGTCGTCTACGATGATGGCTTTCATAAATGCGTTAAATTTCTTCAAGATACGGTAAGGTCACCCTTGCGCACACTTGATTTTTGTTTAATGGTTGAAGTACGATTTGAGCGGTTGGGCCATATAATAATCGCAAACGGTTTTGCGAATTTAGTAAACCAAGTCCTTGGCTTGGCTCCTTACTCGGCTTCAAATGCCCTGGATTAATGACGCAAATTTGAATTTGATCGCCCTTTCGGTCCGCTATAATCTCGATAACACCCCCTTTGACCGAACGGGATATGCCGTGTTTAATGCCATTCTCGACCAAGGTTTGTAATAGCATGGGCGGAATTTGTGCTTTGGGACAAGCCTCATCAATCGATAAAGTCCAATCAAGTCGGTCCTCATAGCGAATTTTTTCCAAGGCCAAATAATCCAGTATGGTCTCCAATTCTTCCGTCAATGCAATCGTTTTTTTTCGTTCGGTAAGCAACGAACTGCGTAGGAGCTTGGACAATTGATTAATCCCCTTTTTCGCTTTTTGGGGGTCCTCCGTGATTAATGCCCGCACACTGTTAAGTGCATTAAATACAAAATGAGGGTTCATCTGCGCGCGCAATACTTTGCCTTCCGTTTCTAAAATGGCTCGTTCCAGTTGGTCGTTTTCCCGCTCCATTTCCAATCGCTTATTGGAATACTGAAAGAAGAAATAGATTAAGGCCCAAATAGCCAAGGGTTTAAGGAAGTTGAAAAATATTTGGACGACGATAAATGGACTCAAACTGACATCATAGGTCTCTTGCAGAAACAAATAATCCATCGGGATATTCAGGCCCATTAAGAGGAGAGCCATACTGATTAGTGCCAACAAATTTAGTTGTAACATTTGCCACAGACTTTTATCTTGCCAGCGGTAGCGTTTGGTGATTCGGCGATATTGATGGGTTAAAAAAATGGCCCATGCAATGTTTGCCATCGACGAAAATAGCCATGCCCATTTCCAGCCATATTGATTGGTGTACAACAAGGCCTCGTTTAGCGCCCATGCGAACCAGCCAACGAATTGCAATGTCCAATAAAGGCGTTTTCTTCTCATGGTTTACATCGAATCAGGAAGACCCGCCAGGTGTTCGGTGTGATTTTCTTTGAGTGCAATAAACTTACCCTGCGTGTAATCGTATTGTAAATGGTAAAGACAAAGGTTTTGGTGTCCAAAATTATCCATCTCAAACAAAGGTTTTTCGAAGAGATGCGTCAATAAAACCCGCATCGCACGTCCGTGCATGGCCACCAAAATGTGGCGTTCTTCAGGTCTTGCAAGTATTAATTCCACCACCGGTTTTTGTTTTTCAAGAACATCTATCGGACTTTCGCCTTCCTCCGAAGGAACATGTACATCACCTTCCCGCCAGGTACGCACTAAATTTCGGTAATATTGATCATCCTCGTTGTTCGGCGTTCTTCCTTCCCGAATTCCCCAGGAAATTTCATTCAAGCCCGCATGTTGTTCCCAAGCCAAACCTTTTTCGATGAATCCTTGTACCGACTGGTGTGTACGCTTAAGAGCCGAAGTATAAATTTTATCAAGGGGAAGGTCTTGGTAGTGCGTAAAAAAAGCAGCAGCTTGTTGGCGTCCCAATGCATTCAAATCGGCATCAATTCCACTTCCTTGCACCACACCCATGCGGTTGTAATCGGTTTCTCCGTGGCGAATCAGGTAAATGTCTTTGAGACTATGCATATAAATTGGGTCGATTGAGATTGAATTCGCTAAATAATTGCGATTTTTGCTGCACAAAAATACGAATATATGTTTAATACTTCCCTAAGCATCGAGGACATCAACGCGATGAGCCATGGTAATATGATTGGTCATCTAGGCATTGAGTTTACGGAGATTACGTCGG
>JACCDG010084647.1_pt1 | contig 10124 bp, 23 predicted proteins | sample 7442471 | NCBI WGS metagenome assembly JACCDG01 (sample SAMN15323444, study PRJNA562643) | freshwater metagenome | isolation source: river surface water | place: USA:Blue River Watershed | collected 2017-08-17 | reverse complement strand
TAGATCCCATTCTTTTCGTCGTGTGCCTTGATGCTGTTGCATTTCCTGCACAGTCCCTGTAGGTTGCTGGGTAGCAGCCTCTCTCCACCTGCACGCAGTGGAACAATATGGTCCATCACTTCGGATACCTTGATGATTCCCATGCTGTAACACCTTCTGCACAGGGGCTCGGTCGGCAGCAGGCCAGCGCGCACATTGCGCCACTGCCGGTCGTATCCACGGGCTGCTGCGTGCTGTCGTTGTGCATCGTAGTGCTGATGGCGGGTGTGCTCTGTGCACCCCGCACGGTGGCACATGGGGCAGGGTAGGAGTGGCCGGTTAGGCAACGCCCACATCCTCCGCACAGATGCGAATGGCGCGACGGTAGCATTCACTCAGGCTCGTGGCCGAATGGATAGAAGTAGCCATTGCTAGCTCTGCCATTCGCTGTGCGTCTTGTCGAGTTAAGCCGAGGCACACGAGTGAATTCATGAAAGCTTCGGCTTCGCATGCCGCCTCGATCGCTTGCTTGGCAATTGCAGGGACAGGAAATACTGAGAGCGGATTAGGCAATGTCCACGTCCTTGCTGCCGTGTGCGCCGGCCAGCGCCCAAACGTGCCCGGTGGAGAGTTGCTGCTGTCGTGCCATGCCATAGCGCGGGCTTCGATGGCCGCCGCAAAGCGCCTCAATGACGTGCTTTACAAAGCCCGGATCGCAGGTGAGATAGGCACGAACCGGATGCTGTGGACGATTGCGCTTGACCGCCTTGCGGCTCCAGACGACGCGGAAGAAGGGGGAATCTTTGATTGCTACAGCGGGATCGATTTTGGCTAGAATGCGCCCGTCCGCACCGTAGAGCGGAATTTGTTTAAGTTGAGACACCAGTGGCAGGAGGTACTACTGCGGGAGGTGGATTAGTGAGCGTCCCGGCGCTCGTGGCGGTGGATGCCGTCACGAACAGGAGAGCACAAATGCTTGTGGTGTGTCAACAGTCTTTTGTCAACGGTTTACTGTCTACAATCGATTGTTAACTGGATTGGTCAGTGGGCGCTGGCCTCGGTAGCCATCGCGTCGGGGGAGCGTCTTCCTCGCTCCAGGGGTCTTTCGTGCTGAATGGCACACCCTTGAGGTAGTTGAGCCACCCCATTAGCCGATCACCTTCTGGTGAGATTCCGTAAACCTGCGCAAGCCCATGCTCTCTGCCGCCTCGCACAAACGCGGAACTGACTGTCCATCCTGGCGGCATCAGAGGCTGTATTTTGTTCTTCAATTTTTTGGGTCCAATGCGACATCTCGCCATTATTTTTCCTCCCGTTCTATCACGTCCGCAAACCGTCGTAGGTCCGTAGCTGCGCTTTCGAAATGGCGTCCTAAGTCTCGAAACGCATAACTCACAGCCGCGATGTCCTTGATCGCATTTTCTGCTGCTTCCCCTTCTCGTGCCATTAATTTGTCTCCCGGTATATCAGTACTGTTCCGTTTAGCCGCTCGTCGGTGAGTTTAAATTCCCGCATGCGGAAAGGCTTGATCTGCTCAACCTCTTCGAAGTAGGCGCAAGGGACGCAATCGGGTATTTTTATGTACAACTGGCCATGCCTCACGATGATTCGCCTAACCAATCTCCCTTGCGCGTCTAACAGGCAAGCCTCTCGCTGATTCACTTGGCCTCTCCCTTTCGTGGCCTACCCGCGCCAGGTTGCCTTCCTCCTGCCTGCACCTGCACCCAGCCGAGCTTGTAGCGGATGAAGCCCGCCACGGGGAGACCAGCCGCTTTTGCCTGCGCCTCCAGGCGCTTACGCTCATCCTCACTCACGCGGATTCTGATCGTGTCTGCTCTCACGATTCCATGCTATTATTTTTTTGCTGTGACCGCAAGATTTTTCTTGACTCGCAATCAATCCTGTGGCAACATGAATATGTAAGGTAGATAGCGGCTGAGCCGCAGGGAGGGAAAGACGATGATCATCACCGCAAAAGCATCCACGATCCGCGCGGCCGCAAAGCGGGCAGGCGAACTGAGCAACCTCACAATCCGCCAGGGCGAAGCTGCGCGACGTGCGGAGAACACGTTCGTAGACACCGCTGAATGCAGCGTGAGAATCGCGGTGCAAAGCGCGGGCGTGGAAGAAACGCTTGCGGATCTGGCCGCGAAGTACGGAACAAGAGACTGAGCGGGTGCGTGTGGGGTGAAGAGACGGGGAGGGAGGGAAAGAACATGGCAAAATATGAAGTGACGCATTCGTGCGGACACACGGCTACCACGCAACTGGTCGGCCCCGGAAAGGATCGCGAACGTAAACTTGCGTGGCTCGAAACGATCCTGTGTGAGAACTGTGCACAGGTAGAGCGCGTGAAAGCTGCGGCCGGCATGGTTGCACTTGATGAGGCGAAGGGATTTCCAAAACTTCACGGCAGCGAGAAACAAATCACATGGGCTTCGTCTATCCGCCATGAAGCGGTGCTCGCATTCGAGAAAATCGAACGCCGCCTGAAGGAAACAGCACTGTCACAGGGCAGCGAGGCTCCACTAGCCGAACAGTTGCTTTTTGAACTGGACAACTATTGCGCCACTTGGAAGTCCGAGGACCAAGCACAGTGGTGGATTGATCGGCGCGAGAAAGTCAGTGAATCTGCCATGACGAGCCACCTGTACGCAATACGGCATTCGGTTGCGGATCAATACGGCGTACTCGTCGCAGGCAAGATGGGCATCTCTGCCGACGAGTCCAGAGAGATCATGCGGCTGGCAATAAAAACCCGCGAGGCCGCGCTCGATGCGCGCCGTATAGCTGAGGTAGAGCGCGAGCAGTTGGAGCGCGAGGAACAGCGAAAGCGCCAGTCTGCCGAACAGGAAGCCAGATGGAAGCGCAAGGATGATGTTGCCGCTGTGATTTTTATGGTAACGAAAGAGCCGTGCCAGTTGACGGTATGGATGCCGGGAACAGAGAAGCGCGTGTATGTCGATTGCGGAAAGCGCAAGGCATGTCTGTATGTGACGGGCAGCAAGTACAACAGGCCTGGGAAATTTGAGATTGGGAAGTGGGAAATCGACCACGCCGCATTGAAGGCAGGCATGGAATTGGCCGCTACCCGATATGACCGGCTTCGGATGTCAATCAGTGCGGAGGGAAAGGCGGAATGAAGCGGATACTGCAAGTAGAAGAGCGCACACACAAACGGTTGAACCATCCGAAGTCGTGGGTGGCAAGAGTTTCACTCGCTGGCAAGGGTGGCATAGAGCGCTCATTCGTGTCGTTCGCGAAGCGCGACTACTCCGGCGCGAATGGATGTGGGTCTTGCGGAATCATGAGGCTTTACGTGCTCGACGAGAACACAGTTTATGAGGTGCAGGAGCCTCAAGGCTGGAAGCACGCGCATCGCCGATTCATGCTTCATGATGGCTCTTCATGGTTGGAACTTTCGCTTGCCGAGGCTATCCAATGTCTGACCTCAAAATCTACCAAGAGTTGAACGTTCTGGAAGCCGCGAGAGAGCGAATCCGCTACGTGTTCGATACGTTTCCGAGGATCTGCGTGTCATTCTCCGCCGGAAAGGATTCGTCAGTCATGCTCCATCTCGCAATGGAAGAGGCGAAGCTGCGAAATCGAAAAATCGGCGTATTGCTGATTGACCTGGAGGCGCAGTACGCAGCCACCATCGAGCATGGAGAAGCGATGTTCCGTGAGTACTGGCCATGGATTGAACCGTACTGGATCAGCCTTCCTGTCGTGCTCCGAAACGCCGTCAGCATGTTCCAGCCGCGATGGGTTGCGTGGAATCCAGACGACCGGGAGAAGTGGGTACGTGAGCCGCCACCGTTCGCCATCACTACACCAGAACGATTTCCGTTCTACCGCTTTGCGATGGAGTTTGAAGAATTCGTCGAAGACTTTGGAAAGTGGTACGGAGAAGGTGATCTGTGCGCCTCGTTGGTCGGAATTCGTGCGGATGAGAGTCTGAACCGATTCCGCGCGATATTTGCCGAAAAGAACATGATGGAAGGCCACAAGTGGACCACCCTGAAAGATGGTGGCGTGGTCAGCGTATACCCCATCTACGACTGGCGAACCGAGGATATCTGGACCTTTAATGCGCGCACTGGAGCCTCATATAACCGCGTCTACGACCTGATGCACAAAGCTGGATTGAGCGTCCACCAGATGCGCATCTGCCAGCCTTACGGAGACGACCAGCGCAAGGGACTATGGCTGTTTCATGTTCTGGAGCCAGAGACTTGGGTGCGCGTCGTAGCGAGGGTGGCCAGCGCGAACAGTGGCGCGATGTATGGCGACCAGACCGGCAATATGCTGGGGGTTCGCCAAGTAAAGAAGCCGGAAGGAATGTCGTGGGAGCAGTTCTCACGGTTTCTGCTGGAGAGCCTTCCGCCAGCGTCGAAAGAGCATTTCGAGAATAAGATAGCCGTGTTTCTGCACTGGTACCAACAACGCGGATACCCGAACGGGATACCGGACGAGGCTGATGTAAGCGAAGAATCAGCGCGGAAGGTTCCAAGTTGGCGCAGGGTGGCGAAGGCAATTTTGAAGAATGACTGGTGGATGAAGTCCCTCAGTTTCTCGATGCATAAGAGCGATGGATACGAGAAGTATTTGAAGATCATGCGAAAGAGGAGAGCGTCAGGATGGTAGGCATATTTGGAATGGAACTCGTCGAACAGTCCCGCGAGATTGCCCGCAAACTAGAGGCGCTACCAGAGGAGGAGTGCATCGACACGTTAAACGCTATCCGCGCGGAACTGCATGCAGCAAGCCCGTTCCGAGATGAGCCCGTGGATCTCATACGCTGGATACCGGCGACGCGCGTGACGGCGAACGACTACAACCCCAACACTGTTGCGCCGCCGGAGATGCGACTATTGGAAACTTCGATCCTTGCCGACGGATTCACGCAACCAATCGTCACGCACGACGAAGGCACGCAGCATGTGGTGATCGACGGATTCCACCGTAACCGCATCGGAAAGGAATCGAAGGAAGTTCGCCGCCGGACGAAGGGATATCTACCCGTGGTGCAGATTAGAGCGGAGCAGGTAGAAATCGAGAAGCGCATGGCGTCTACAATCCGGCACAACCGAGCACGCGGGAAACATGGCGTGGAGCCGATGACAGGCATCGTGTCGTATCTCGCAAAGAAGGGTTGGGACAACGGAAAAATCGGCAAAGAGCTTGGGATGGACGCCGATGAGGTACTACGGTTCAAGCAGATTACAGGGTTGGCTGAGCTGTTTAAGGATGCAGAATTCAGCAAGTCGTGGACCGTGGAGTAATTCATGTACCGCGTAGTTGCGGGTAGACCCGCACTGATGAAAGGAAGGGAAATATGAGAACCAGACAAGGATATGAGATCGTCATCGAGGACCACTGCGATCCAGCAGTGTCTGTCGCCACATGCTGGCGGTGGAGGTTTGCGGGAAACGAGAATGCGATCCAGTTCTCGTTTCGCATTTTGCTGGGGGATGCGCTATGAACCGCCGACAAGGCTGGAGAATTCGCATATTTTGCGGGGATGACCCCGCATGGCTCTACAGGCTGGCGTGGCACCTGCCGTTTCTTCTGCCATCGCCGGGGAGACCACGTTGCCGCTGAGAGTCTCCTACTTCAGCCGCTCCGCGCGGGCGGCTGGCTGGAGGTGATTCGATGAAATACACGTTTGAAACCGAGTCTCCGATGTGCTCTCTGGAGGAATTCGCTACAAAGCACGGGCTGGAGATGGTTGTCACGGAGCGAATTTTGGACAAGGGCGCTCGATACATGGCAAGATTCCGCCACGTCGAAGTTAAACATGGCGCTTACTTGTCTGGTTTATACGGAGAGGGCGACTCTCCGGAAAATGCTATCAAAGACTACGCGCAGGGCATCATCGGGGAAAGGCTGATAATCAACGCGACACAGAATGATCGGCGCGAGATAGTTGCGCCAAACGAGTGGAAGGGCCTATGACAATCGAAGCGATGATCCGCCGCCTGCAAAATGCGGGCTACAAGGTCGTGAAACGCGGAGATCGTGCCCACCAAATGCCGCAAGTGCGGGGTGCTGTGCCCCACGGAGCGGGATGCGCGGGCGCACTGCGCGAAGCCGCGAACTGGAGGAAAGTGAAATGACGAGACGACTTTTGTCTTTCCTGTTTGGGGGAGTTGCCGCAGCGCAGGCTTCGCCTACTCAAAAGTTTTACGTTACGTTTCCGACCTTTTCGAACGGGTGCTACGCAGACGCGATCCCGGTAGAGGGTGTCAGTCGAACCGATGCACTGTCCAGATGCGGTGTCACGGTTTGGACCGAGGCCGAATGGCGCGAGGCGCAAGCGAGCGCCGAGTCTCGAAAGAAGTTCCGGTGTGTGAGCGCCACTCCGCTTCAGCAAAGGAGAACGCAATGAGCGCTGAACTGCTCGCCGTCAACCAAATCCCGTATGGGGGTAACCAACTTTTGGTTGACGCCTCTATCCTCGACCTCATCCCCGCGATCCGGGATTCCGTCGTTGGTGGCTCCCAATCCCATTGTTCTTGCAGGTATCGTTCAAGGCTCATTCGCTGCTCCTTTCGTACCCGCCTCTTTCGCCAGTTCCTCCAGCCGCAGCGTCGATTGCTCCGTCCACACGATTCCTTCGTGACGCTTCAGGAACTCGCGCAACTCCAGCCTCGCCACCGCCGCTCGGATTATCTCCCGGTCGCAGGGAAGCGGCCTGAATCGCTTCACCATGCAACGTCCTCCATCGTTTCCGCTGCCGAGGACATTTTCCCGTCGCGCTTCGGCGAAGCCGCTACGATTGGAGCGCGCGGCCGGCAACTGCACTCCGTCGAGAAATCGAGCGGTACGCCTCCATACGAACGGGTGAAGTGCTTCCAACCTGTTCCGCCGCACTCCTGGCACAGAGTCGTTTTTTCGCTGTCGGTCAGCAGCGCCCACGCCACAGAGCGAATGCGGTCTGGAGACGGCCACCTTGCGGGTTCGCCGGGGGCATCCACGATCTCCGCTACGATGCGCCTTGCGTGCCCTTCCGAGCGCGCTGCCGCGATCAGCGTGTCTATCGTGAGGGTCAACCCCTCCCGCGCCTGCGGAAGCGGCGCAAACGCCGTAAACTGGCTCACTAGCGATTTTGCTGTATCTCTGCTGATCTCAGGCATCTCGCAACATCTCCTCTGCTCGGGATAGTGTCCGGTGTGGTGATGATCCGTTCAATTGCGGGCGATTCCATTTTTTCGACTTCACGTAGTTCTGAGGCAGCGCTGGCGATGCGATTTCTACAGCTTGGGCGTTTCTGGTCTTCAGATCATGCAGCGCTTTCGCCTTCTGCTCAAAATCCAACACTTTCCAGGATTGGTACGTCCACATCCAGTCCTCATCGGAAGCCCCCAGGATTCCGCGCTCAGTGCAGATGCGGTGGAACTCTGCGAATGATGGGTCGTTCCGACAAGCGCGCTGCAAATCGCTCTGCTTCTGTATCTGTTCTGTTCTGTTCTGTATCTGTTCTGTATCTGGGGCCGTTTCTGTCACGGTTACAGATTGATCTGTCACCGTGTACTTTGTGATGGCCATTGCGATTATTTTGCTCCCTGCAACGGTTACAGATTTCATTCCAGCCATTGCAGGTGTTCTTCCAGACTTCCCGGAATTGCATGATTTGCAAGAGGTTGCTAAGTTGTCAGGGTCAGACTTGCCACCCATAGAAACGGGTACGATGTGGTCAATACAGAGACTTTCGGTTGAACCGCAGTACAGGCAAGATAACCCGTCTCGCTTGAAGATTTCTTCTTTGTGTTTGGCATACTTCCCAACAACTTCACCATTTTTCCGGATATTTTCCCTGTACTTCCTGACCCTGGAGGTTGATACATCAGCAGCGTATTGGCGACCTTCCCAATTGTGCGGGGTGTAGCCGGAATCTGTAACTTCCAGCAGGCCCCTATCAGTCAACTCTTTCATGATGCGCTCGGCTCTGGACTCGGTAACGCGAAGGGTGAAGGCTATTTCTCCTGGGTTGGAACTTACCTTCCCTTCATTGTTGGATGCCATACAGAGAACGTTTACCCATGCCTTGAACAACTCGGCCGGTAACTGCTGTACCTTTGGGTCGTGCACGACCTCGGCGTAAAATCGAAACCACCTCACCCCCGCACCTCCCCCGCGCTCTCCAGGGCTATGTCAATCTCGCGGATCTTCTCGCGGTAGACCCACGGGGTCACTACGCCGTACCCGAGCAGTGCCTTGTCGTGGCGCTCCACGAACCACGCCCGCAGCGCCAGCAGTTCGTCGCGCAGCGGGTCGCTCATAGACCTACCTCCACTACATGACTGCAATTCTTTGGCAACGTTTCTGATAATGGATTCCGCTGCCGATGGTGCATTTTCCATCACGGTTGGCATCAGTCCATTCCTGCCTAGCAAGCGCACTGCGCGTTTCATCGCTACGTCTTGTGTCACTCCTCCACCTCTATCGGCTCATCCAGAAACAGCATGGCGACGGCGCACATCTCCGAGGTCTTGCCGAGCGAATCCATGATCTTGCTCTCCCGGAGTTCCGCCAGCCGCTTGCAGCGGCCAGCGCTCATGAAGTTCGCGGCCTTTAGTGCGTTCTCCGTGTACCAGTGCTCGATCAGCAAGGCTTCAGCCTCGTGAAATTTGCCGCACTCATCGATCAGGGCACGGAGTTCGTCCTGGGTCCATTTGGACAGCGCTCCAAAGCAGACGGCTGAAACGCCTTCGGAAAGTGCTCTCTCGATGTGTGGGTATTGCGCGGGTGCGCTTTGGGGTTCACTCATTCCGCACCCCAAAATACAAGCGGGTCCAAGTATTCAAATGGGTATTGTCGCGGTTTTCGCTTCAGCCATTCTCCAAACTTCAGCCCGCTGTCTTCGCTGATCCACTTGCGGTAGCGCTTCTGGCTCCGCGTCAGTTTCGGCGGTGCAGGGCTTTCGCGGAGCATCGCTGCCCGCCCCTCGTCCGTGACGATGCAGTTGTAATAGGGCAGCATCACGCCGCCCTGGAATGAGCGCATGTAGCCGAGTGCCACGAGTTCAGCGCAGTCCGCCACGTCTTCTCCGCCCGCGCAGTAGTGGTTGCGGTATTGCTGCCCGCGCCCGTACTGATCGACGCCTAAGGCGTGCTGTAGGATTTCAAGTTGTCTCTTTGGGAGTTGCCCTGTTGGGGCGTCAGTCTTCATAACCCGCTGCCCTCCCGGTCCACTCTGAAGTCAGGTAGCGGACGATGGCCGATTGGAATGAATAGGTGAAGCACCTCAACGCCCGTCTTGGCGCTGATGTTCACGTACTCATCGCGCGGAGGCCAGATCATGTAAGCATGCTCGTCAGCCTTTACAAACTGGCGGCGAACTTCTTGGATGTCGAGGTAGTCAGGTATCCGGCAATCTCTCCGGGATATGCTGATGTGTTTCCAGGGATTTCCGTCGCGCTCAATGGCAAGCGTGGTTATGCAGGCAAGTCCAAGAGTGTAGTTCATCGACGTGAACCCATCTGGACCGCGCTCAATGATCTTCCAACCCTTGCTCAAAACAAGCGGGAGGTGATCCGAGGCCTTCGGATACGGGCCGCGCCCATCGATGTAATCGATAGAGGCTTCGAGAGGGCTTATTTTTCCTTGCGCCTGAGGTGGCGCTGATGGCAAGATGGCCATAGATACTCCGTATCCAGCCTGCAAGTGGCAAAGTTTCCTACGCCGAGCCGCTTGCGGGCTTCATTCATTTAAACTTCCCATTGCTCCCTGGAATCCTGAATGGGATGGGGCGGAAAAGCCGCCCCGGAAGTTCAGAATGCACGGAGCACTATGTGCCCACAGTATCGCGCTAACGCTCCCCTGTGTCAACACTTTTATTTCCGTATGTTGCTGATTCTAAAGCATCTTTTCAACGGAAACGTGGAACCACGGAAAAGAGATCAGATGTCCTCCTCGCAGTCATCCGAGCAAGCCTCGGTGCATTCCTCGCAGCACTCGCATAGGAAGTTGCTAGTGTTGCTGGATAATACTTCACGCAGCGGGCACGGGTGCGGCTCAGCGGCCTTGTGTGCACAGTGCGGGCAGCGCTTAAAGTCTTCCATCAAACCTCCTTACGTTTTATGCGCCGGAACGCGCTAATCATCCGGCGACGGGCGTTTGCCTTGATAGTTTTTGCTACCC
>JACCDG011388526.1_pt1 | contig 10125 bp, 6 predicted proteins | sample 7442471 | NCBI WGS metagenome assembly JACCDG01 (sample SAMN15323444, study PRJNA562643) | freshwater metagenome | isolation source: river surface water | place: USA:Blue River Watershed | collected 2017-08-17 | reverse complement strand
CGACACAACGAACAGACCAAGGTCAGCGACCTCACCGAAGGATACTTCAACTAAGATGAAACCTCCCGTACAGAACATCCGAGTCAGCCAGCGAGGCAAAGAAGCGCTGCAACGCCTCAAGAACCGGACAGGTATCCCTAATTGGAACGTGCTTTGCCGCTGGGCCGTCAGCGCCTCCCTGGGCATGGACACTCCCCCGCCCCGCTGGATCGCCCAGGAGGAAAGCAACATCGACATGGACTGGAAGACCTTCGCAGGCGACCAGGCGGACATCCTGTCGGCACTCATCTACCAATCAGCCGAGAAATACGGAGACTCCAAGCCCGAAGCCCTGCCGGCGTTCTTCCGTGCACACCTCGAACGAGGCATTAATGCCATCCAGAACGTGAAAAAACTGAGCGATATCGCCCAGCTCTCCCAATAAAACAGTAGTGAGAAAACTACACTTATTGTATGTCGAGGATGTAATCAGCGAGCTGAATGACATTCATTTCAAGCACCGCATCCTCGTTCAATATATCAAAGCCGGCATCAGCGTATTGTTCAAAGATAGCGATCCTACTCTCTTCAGAGTCAGAATTTAAAATATCAGGCTTCCCGTCCTTAACTAGCGCCATGGCATTCATGAAGCCAGGCCACTTGTATGAACCACCGAATGAAGTGAAATCAATTCCGGAACCCGAATCGGCGTCAGTAAATACGGATGTCTTGTTTCGCTGAAAAGCGAGTGCAGCAGCGAACAACTGAACCTCCCAGTTTTCATGAAATACCTTATGAGAAGATCTGCTATCCTTGAATGACTTGAGGATCAGTTTACGTGATTCAGAATGGTTAATTCTCCTGGGCATAAATTATGGGTTAAGCGATAGAACTTCAGAATGAACAAAAGAGCCAGATGCAGCAGGACCTGCCACCAAAACAGGCTGTCCAAGAATTACCTCCGTGCGAGGCTCTCTGACCTCGTTCGAATCGTAGGCATGGAAGAGGACATACCTTCTACCTATTACACCTGGAGCATCAAGCGTGTCCTTGATGTTCTTATAGCTAGAGTAGTTGATCAAACAAACGACCTGGTTAGCAAAGGCGGGAAGCGAACTTGCCAGCTTTGCTGACGAGACAGAATCGAGCACTCCAAAGGGCGCATCCATAACGACCGGATAGTCGTTAGACGGGAAGTATTCATCCAGTCCATCGTCAAAACTTGCTTTACTTGAGGCCAATTCGACAAGACCACTTATGAACGCCAGAGAAAGACACTGTCTCCTGCCCGTGTTAACTCCAGTCTCGGGAATCCATTCTCCGCTTAGATTTTTTATCAATATCTCAGGGATGAAGGCATCAGCCTGGCCCTCCAGACGGGACTTCCGGACAACCCTAGCCCTCCCTTCAATATCCGTCAGTGACTGGAAGTTTCGGTTTACAATCTCATTAAGCTTAACGCCTACGCGCTCAGCCCTTATGCGAAGCAATTCCTGCAGGCGCGATATGGCCTGCTTAACTATCTCAACACGCCTTTCCATGAGGGCAGATTGCTCGCTTCTGAGCGCAAGGGAGGCGATCTCCGTGCGCAAGCTGTCCAATTGGCTATTCAAATCTGGCAAGACCACGTCCTCGACCCTGGCGATGTGGGAATTACAAAGACTAATTTCACCACCTAAATCCAACAATTTTGCCTCTAATGCTTTTACCTCTACGCCTCCGTATTTAAGGATTTGAGCCTGAATTCCCTTCAAGTTGGCATCATCTCTTATGATTTCATCGTCTATAACAATATACTTATCCCGCAAAGACTCGAGTTCGGAACGCAATGACTCGGTGTTGTCGGCCAAATCAGCCAGCACCTTACCGACAGATGAAGCAGCTTCATGGAATTGCGCATCGCGGGCAAACGAAAGGCCTTCGTGGACGTGGTCATGCTCCGGAGTATTGGGAGCAAGGGGCCTACCACAAAGACAGACGCCTTTAGTGAGAAGCTCATTGATGTAAGAGGCCGTAATTGGAGCGGGGAATTTCCCCTCATCCCTGAATTTTCTCTCGAGCCTCGTACCCTCAGAAAGCAGCCTCTTAGAAACCAGGAAAAATGCGTGCTTACGCATGAATGCCTTGAGTTCTTGCAGGGCCTTGGCCTGCGATTTCTCATCGCGCTCCATTTTTTTCATGAGGGCATCCTGATCTTTAGTAAGATCCGCAACCTCACGACAGTCCTTGAGCTTCAACTTGGTGGCCTCGCAATCCGACTCTAGTTTTTTCTTTTTCGTCCTGAAATCGGCAAGGTTAGCGGTTTCAACGGCAACTTTTTCGATGAGCACCTTTTCTTCGCTATACTTAGCCGCAAGCAACTCGTCAGCCGAAGCATTACGTTCACCTTCAAAATAACCCAAAACATCAGAATGACTCAGATCCTCAATGGCCCGCTCCAACACGCTGAATCCTAGTATGTTTCTTACGGCGGCCGCCATATCTTCGCTCTGATTCTCTTCCATTAACTGATCGATGCCTTCTCCATCAAAAAAGAGGATATCAAGAATGCCTTCAGGTATAATGCTGTTTATGTAATTCTGAGCATCAGGACCAGTATAACTGGCAGTTATTGAATTTGCGTCAGTCTTGTTGATGGTAACAACCTCGAGATCACCGTAATTTCCCGGCACAGCCCCCGAATCAGTCTGTTGTCTGGCCGTAACAGTCCTCTTGATTGAAACATGCATGTCACCTTCGTTTTGGACATGCTGAAGGAACACTAAAGAAACTGACGCAGATGCCGAAGGGTCGGACTCGGCGACATATCTGTTAATAATCGAATGCGAGTCCGTAAAACGATCCGAAACTCCAATCCTTCCATGCAAGACCCAGCGAAAAGCGTTTAGAATGGTGGTCTTACCATGCCCCATTTCGCCATGAAAAAGGGTTACGCTCGCGCCATCGGTTGAGGAAACATACAGAGGGGAGGTTTCTCCCGCAAACTGCCTGAAGTTCTTTAAACGTAGCTCCTTTATCAGCATCTTAGGAAGGGGTAAGCTTGGTGACCTTGCTACGTATCTCGGGGAAATAACCACCTGGCCTGCGCGGACTATAAATGGTCTTACGAGACATCGAAAGAACACCCTTAATCAGGGCGTCGACCTTGGCCGCTTGAGCATCCTTAGTCGAACCGGATGAAGATCCACCGGGATTGGCATTACTATTGGTCGTCATGTCTTATGTGTTATTACCCTTATTTCTTAAAGCAACCAACAAACCCGTCACCTCGTCCTTATTAAGTGCGAGACGTGCGAACTCTTCGCACCGCTGGAGCTCAGACTCAATGAGTTTATGCTCCCACCCCAACACCTCGGGAGACTCCATGGCAGAAAAGGCGGGAGGCAGGATCACGAAATCGTATAAAACCGCCTTCTTCTTGCCGTCAAAAAGACGAAGCAATCTCCCTCGGCGTTGGACTGATTGGCGGTAGTTCTTTGTGCTGGCCAAAATAAACGCCTGCTCGAGGCATGGCACATCTACGCCCTCATCTAGGCACTTAATAGCCGCAACTCCATGAAGTTTTCCTGATGTCAGGTTTTTGATAATGCCTTGTCGGTCTTCGGAGCTCACATCGTGAACAAATTCATCGATGGGTATCGGAGGATTTAAATTCCTTAAAGTGTGAACGATCAAGTCGATCTGCCGGCCTTGATCGTTTCCGTCGGGATCCCTAACATTCCCCTCGCCACAATAAACTAAACCACGGCGCATAGGACTACGATTGATAAGGTCGATCAGAGCCTTAGTCTTCCCAAACGCAGCCCCTACAAGCCTGGATCTCTTGAACAAGATATTTTCGGCTATCTTTCTGTACTTAGGATCCTTGCTGAAAGCCAACTTTGCGTAGTCTCTCGTAAGTGATACATATTCTTTTGCCTCGAATTCAGTCAGACTTACGAAGACAGGATTATAATCATATGGGGTCAAGAAGCCTCCTGAAATCGCCTGCTCCAGGGTAAATTCAAAGATAGTCTCTCCGAAGTAGCTGAAAATTGCCTCCGTACCTTCATCGTCATCTTGACGAACAGGCGTTGCTGAAAGTCCCAATCTAAAACGGGCCCCCGCAGGGAGGGCCTTGCTTACTTCGGGTGCGCCAAGGTTATGAACCTCATCTCCGACGACACATAGAGGAACCTTGGTCCTATTGATACACCTGAGGAATTCAGCACTCTGAAGAGTGTCATTGGTCGTACATACAACAACTGAAGCATCACCTTCGGCCTCGGATTGCCTAATTAATGCAGCGCGAAGTTCGGTTGACCAAGCCTGCACAGACTCAAAAGCCAGCACAGGTTCAACGCCGAAAAGCCTAATATCCTTTGCCCACTGAGTACATAAATGCTTATAGGGCGCAACCACGACTACCAAAAGCTTCGGATGTGCAGACTGGAGACGGGCAAGGCCAAAAAGTGCGGTAAGCGTCTTTCCAGTACCTGTAGCCATGGCGAAGACGCCCCTATTATCTTTTAAAAACCATTCATTTAAGGCCTTATCCTGATAAACCCTGATCTTATCTTTTAAAGAATCTGGGGTAACAATAGGTGCGATACGTTCTGGTTTTGTAACTAATTTTGAGTCAACAGCACTATTATGGCTGCCCCTCAATTCCTCCTCGGTACGCGGCGGACTATACTCGGGACGTCTATAGCGCTTGAGCAGAGCATCTGTAGCATCAGTGAAATCAATCACGCTCAAGTCATCGTAGTTACCCGTCCAAAGGTTTTCGAATGCCGTCTTCTTCAGCTCGACCCTTTCCTGATCCTTCCAGCCTGCAAATACATCAAAAGATTCAAAGTTGATCGTGAGTGCGGCGCCAGTTTCGTTGGCAGAACCTGAAAACGCAACGGACACGCCTGCCTCATCCGTAAAAACTCCAATTTTTTCGTGATAAATACCCTTATGACTAGGCCTATAAGCCAACTTAACCTCCAACTTGCCCTGCTCAATCATCCAAGCCATGAATTCGAGATGCCTGCAAGACGCCTGATCCACGGCAGCCTCAAATGACTTGGCAACCACCTGGGCGATGATCGCAGAGCGCTCCGCGGGTAATTTCCCCTTGAGGGCCGACTCGTCGTCATCGCCGAGCACTGGTGATGCGACCAATCGCATCTTGCTACCAGGCTTCTGAACAAAGCTCACCAAACCACGCGCGGAGAGTTTCAGGCTATCACTCGTAAAATAACCTACAGCACGGTCATACTTGATAGAATGCGCAAGACATGGCACATAAAAGCTCTTGGCAAGGTCCGCGATTCCCGAACGGTACTCAAGTTTTAGAATATCTTTAAGTTCTGATAGTGGCATGGGTTTAAATGCTCCAAACATTGGCGGCAGACTTAGACAAATCAGCACCCGCCGAAATGATGTCTAAGCGCCGTGGGTTAGAGTGATTAATAACATTGAAGGGTGTCTTGGCGGCCCGCTTCAACTTTTCGTCCCAGAAATAGAAGTTTCCGATGGTATCTCTCAGATCCGCATAGTCCTTGGCATCCCTGAACCCATGCTGGTTTAGGAAAATAGAAGTCGGGGACTCGGAGGCCGACTCGATGTAACGGATAAACTTACGTTCATCCACCGACGGAAGGCTCTTGTAATGCTCTATCTGAGGAAACTTCATCTCGGTCTCGATGCGCAATGCGAAGAGCTTCCACTTGTCCCCACGAGATGTGATTGGAGAGAACTGAACTCCGCGCTCAAATGACTGGTCGTCCGGCAACTTATGGACAGATTGATTCTTGAAATAGAATCGGACATCCCTCTCGAAGGCCTGTGGAAGTGTGGCGAATTGTCCTTTTCTGATAGATTCTGCCAAAGTGCAGAACGAGCGCTCGATCAGAGCAGTCGACTGATCCGTCAGCGACATCCGGACCAGAACGACCTCCAAGACGAAGGCCAGACGCATCATACGCTCCCGGGACTGAGAGTCGTCATATTTAGACGAAGTCGCCAATGCCAAAAGCGGCACCTTATGCATCTCGAATCCGAAGGACTCCAGGAGCTCGAGGCAACCCCACTGCCCTTTGGAAGAAGACATCTCCGAGTACAACTTGGCGGCCTCGGATATTTCACGTCCAAACTCTGCCATGTCGTTCTTGGAGCCACGTTGAGAAAGTTTTCCTAAGTGGTCTGCATAACCATCATATAGACGGCTCTTGGTAATAAGCCCATGTCTCGACAGCCAGAAAACGCGAAGGAACTTATCCCTATCCGCATCTTTTTTGATATAGCCGTGGACGCCATCCTGACGGTCTTCCCACCAAGCCTGAGCGATGTCCTCTGCTGTCTTACCGAATTTAGCCGAATGCATAAGATAGCAGCTCTTGACCAACTCTTCAACAGTGAGCGGCTCTCCGGTCGTATTCAGGGCTTCAAAAATACGGATGCCATCCGTGTGCTCATCCGCCCTGATCCTGACCAGAACAATTCGATTCAGAAGCGCATCAAGAAGCCCTTCAAAGACCTCCCCAGGCTGCGCTTTTGCCCGGGCCGGATCTGCTGTCAAAGATTCGGTCACCAGCTCGTCAAGCACCAGGAATGCCTGGTAAAGCTTGCTCTCCTTCACGAGGGCTTCGGCACGGATTAGACTAGTCTGATCGGGACTTCCTCCCCATAGTACCTTCATATATCCGACAAGCTCCCTAGATACGAGCGGCTCATAAATCGACTTGTCGAATACCTTGTGCTGGATTCTCGAGCCATTACCACCCCTGGCCTTGAGCAGTTCGAAAGTCTTGGCAGCCAAAGCGGAGTTCTGATCGATAGCCAGAAGTCGGCGCGCCAGGACGGCAGCCATGACGGTCAAAGTCGTTAGTCGCTGCTGTCCGTCAACGACATCGACGGCACCGTCGCCTCCCGGGCAAAAAACTATCGACCCCATGAAACCACCAACGCCCCGCGAGCCACCACCATACAAAAGGACGTCCTCAAAGATATCCTCGATGAGCTTACGTTCCCACTTGTAGGGTCTCTGATAGCGCGGGACGTTGATCGCGTCGGACTCTTTGAGGATATCCGAAAGGGTCATAGCTTTTGCGTCTATTGCCATTTTTATATCGAATCATATAGAGCTCCGTGACGCAAGCGGCTTGAGGTGTAAGAAGTCATTGATCCGTCCCCATCCTCTTGGCCCTACCTATTATGCCAAAAACTCAAACGCCGTATTGCTTAGGTCGTCCGGGGTGATAAAAAGTTATAACCCCTCATGCGTAAGCAACTACACATCCCGGACTGGCTCAAGAGCCGTGCCAACGAGGTACATTCGAAAAAACAAGTGGTAGTATCCGTGGCCCAGCTTCTCGCGGCCTTCGGCAAGACTAAACGATCGCTGAACACTAATAAGTCCATATCTAAGGCCCTGACGGCGTGCAAACTCGCCACGTCGCCCAAGTTTACGGCAGTAGGCATTAATGAGCAGATTCAGATCATCCTGAGGCCCAAGAGGCTCAAATCGGCCCAAGAAACAAGTCGAGCCAATGAACGCAGCCCTATCATAACCTACGGAATGCTGAAATGCGTGGAAATGCAGCGTAAACTCAGGCATGCAGGGGCCGAGATTGCGCCACGGCCTAATTCCTCATACCCAAAGTGGTTCGTAAAACCCAAGGAGCCGCTAGAGGCGGCCGTAGCTATCTTGTCTCAGCAGGATGTAGACTACGTACCCGTTGGAGAGTCTGAAGCGGGTTTCACAGCAGTAATTAGCTGGGACGATGTTGCCATCAAAGACATACAAGGCATGCGTCGATCCAAAATCCTCTGTGAAGAGGTGAAAAATCAGGCCGTTTTCGTGGATGAATCGGACTCCGTCTATGACAGCAAGAACCTCATCCAAAAGCATGGATATGTCATCGTTAAAAACGATAAAGGAAGGTCTTTCGCGATTGTCCGAGCCTCCGACCTTGCCCAAGAGCTTCTCACGCTGACGGAGAGCTTCCTGCTACTCCACGAAATCGAGAACCTAATTCGAATGATCATCGATACCGCAAACCCCTCGCAGGAGGAAATCGACGCATGTATCGAGGAGCGTGACAGGAACAAAGGTATCACGGTAGATCGGATGACTTTTAGCAACTACTGCTCCATTTTGCGCAAAGGGCCAGAAGTCTTCGGAAAAAAACTGATGCGTATCAAAATCACCAAGGAGCTTTCCGCCCAGATGGCCATTTCGCTCGAGAGTATCAGGGAAACGCGCAATATGATCATGCATTTTCATCCTGACGAGAACGATGACGGGGCAAAGGCACGTCTCAGCAAGGCCCGAGACTTCATCAGGAAATTAGCCAACGAGATCGAAGAGTATGACTGAAGCTAACAGGCCATTTTCTATTAAGATTTTCTACCCTAAAGGGCTATCAAACGGCATTAGAAGTGCCGAAATGACAAATTGGATAGGACGTTGTACATACTTCCCCAGAGGATCACTGACTCAAATCAAAGAATACGAGGAGTTCGGAAAACCGGGAGTTTACATTCTTATCGGAACTGAAACCTCAGGTTCACTACAGACAGTGTACATCGGTGAAGGCGATCCAATTTCAAGCAGGATCATTAGCCACGAGTCGAAGAAGGACTGGTGGGATACCTGCTTGATGATAACAAGCATCAACGACTGGCTTAACAAGACCCAGATTCAGTTCATCGAATCTTCGTTAATTAAATCTGCGCAAAGCGCCTCTAGATGCATTATGGATAACAAAGTTATTCCGGAAAGTCCTACGATCTCGGCAACCGACAAGGCTGACGCTGAGCTTTTTCTGGATAACGCTAAAATTTGCATACTGCCACTCGGTCTGGATATATTCACGTCTCCACTATATAATAAAGAGGCGCCTAAGAATAGCGGGGATAACAAAGAAGAACTTTATCTAGATTCAAAAGGACTACACGCCATAGGCTGTGAGTCGCCAGATGGATTTATTGTTAAAAATGGAAGCCAGTGTTCCATTACCGAATCTGAAGGCCTTGAACAAATTGATAGAGCAAGGCGTACCGATTTGCTAAAACTTGGCGTATTAGCCAAGGATGGTGAGACTCTCGTCTTTACTAAAGACTATCGCTTCACCTCACCCACGCTCGCCGCACGGGCAGTCCTTGGAGCACCAGCCCCAGGACCTCTCAGATGGAAAAATAAGGACGGAATCACACTCCGGGATATAAGAGAATCTTCAGTTAAGGGATAACCTCAAATCACTCAAATAGAGCGTCCAGACGACGGCCTGATTCTCCTGGATCTATCATGGGGTATCGCAAAGCTAGCGGACATGAACGAGATCAAGCCGGGGCTCTACGAGGCGATCATTACCCAGAGACTTAGTGATGCGCTCAAGGCATCTGGCCTGGAGCATGAACGCGCCAAGCTTGGAAAAGACGACGCCCCCGCCCTACTCGCGCAATTCCTCAACGCACTCACCCTTCAGACACTTAAGTCCGTCGACGAAGACGACGCCCGCACGAAGCAACTAGAGGTGGTCAACGCCATCTTAGCCACCCTCGAACGATTCAATCCTGTACTTGCTGCCGACAAGGTTGAGCTTAGCAGCGAATTCCTCCAAGGCGTTCGAGCCTTAGGTCGTAACGCGCTACCGCCCCCTCCGTCTACCCCGCTAAGCCAAAGCGCGCTATTTACCGGCGCACCGGCAAAGCCTCAGCTAAGCAACGAACTGCTTGCCGAGATGCGCTCCGCTGACCGCGTCGACATCCTAGTCTCTTTCATCAAAAATTCCGGGCTACGCATCCTCGAGGAGGGTTTTAAAGACCTAAGAAATCGCAATATCCCAGTCAGGATCATCACGACGACCTACATGGGGGCCACAGACGCCGAAGCAATCGAGCGTCTCTCCGGATACCCCAACGTGGAAATCAAGGTGTCTTACGACACCAACAGCACCCGACTTCACGCTAAGGCCTACTATTTTGAACGAGCCAGCGGATTTTCGACTGCCTACGTAGGTTCATCAAACATGTCCAATCCCGCAATGACCGGGGGACTGGAATGGAATCTCAAGGCCACCCAAACTGATCTCCCCAACATACTGAGGGCCTTCGAAGGCGAATTTGGGACTTACTGGAATGACCCTCGATTCCAAACTTACCATCAGCAGAGGG
>JACCDG012055264.1_pt1 | contig 10126 bp, 6 predicted proteins | sample 7442471 | NCBI WGS metagenome assembly JACCDG01 (sample SAMN15323444, study PRJNA562643) | freshwater metagenome | isolation source: river surface water | place: USA:Blue River Watershed | collected 2017-08-17 | reverse complement strand
GAACTGGTTAAGGTGCTCACCCCTTGACCAATACCGCGGGATAATTCACTGTCAGCAGAAAACGCGCAATCATCATCACTATCATTACACATTTTAACGGCCAACATGCGCACGGCCATACCTGCTACTTGACCAACAATGGTTGGCGCTAAGGCATTTAAATGATCCAAACCTACATGTGATGGGCCAGTTGAACCGGGCATGCTTTCATTTCTACTATTGGAGAAAAGCGAGCGTTTATCAACCCCCATCATTCTTCCCCAGGATGATGTTGGGTTAATTGCTTCAACAATCATGCCCATCCCAACCGTGACACCATAACCCGCCACAGTTCCAGCCACCATGGTTAATGTTTCTTTGAGAATTTGTTTTGAATCTGAGCAAGGCTTGCTGGGATCCCCGCAAATAGCACGATCAATGGCTTTGGTCACGCGGTACAATACTTCGCCTTTGACCACACCTAAAACAACACCTAAAGCAAAGCCGTTTAAAAATCCTTTCAGTGCTGCTGTGGCCACTTCATTGGCGGCACCAGCTGCTCCAAAAGCGGCATTCATCGCGCCAAACGTAAAGGCCGCGGATAAAGCTGAACTTAATAAGAAGGCTGTATGCGCATCGCACGCTCCTTGCATCTGACATACTGTGGCTAATGATTGAGCAAGCTGACTAGCATTGTAAGAAAGTGCAACTAAGGTGGCCCCAACTTGAACAGCCGTGGCACTTGTTTTTGCCATCACCCCGCCAATTTGAGTGACACCATCCAAGCCCGGAATAAACATCCCCACAACTGAAATCCCAACTTGAATCCCAATTTGAGTTGCTAATTCGCTACCAGATACTAAACCAGGAAGGTCCTTCGAATAATCCCGCCATTTATCCCCCCACACGAAAGCGCGTAAGGATTCTGGAACGGTTTCATAAGTTTTGATCTTGGAATTTGCGTCAGATTTTGGATTAGGCGCAAAGACATAACCGCTTAATTGATTGGTAAAGGCCGCGGTATCGCTAATGACTGGCCGGTCTAAATCGCTGTAGTAAATTTTATTCTTCGTGATCTTTTTAACTAAAACAAAATGCTCGCCTTTTAAAGCTGCAATGAAAGGTGTTTTTAATTTTAAGATTTCACTGGGGGTCGCTTTGATACTCACATAATCCAAGCCCATCGCATCAGCAACTTTATTGATTGAGTACAATGTGGTCTTTAAACGCGGCTCTCCCACTTTGATAATGTCAGCTAAAATATCAACGCTTAAAGTCGCAACCGAAACTTCTTGCAATGTTTTGGTCTTGCCCTTTGCGGCTAACAATTCTTGCAATGAATACACACCGCAATTAATCAAGTTCAAATTCGGTGATTGCAACCAGCGGACAATTTCTTCGATCTTGCCTTTTGTAAATGTTGTTTTGGTTTCAACCGTGAGTTGATGTTTATCGGTTGCCAACAAACCAGGAACTAGCGGGGCCTCATCCAAATTCATCTGCACGGCTAAATTTGGTCGGTTCTCAATTTGGTTCAATAAATACTGCATGGACTTTGCAGCTTCCATGGCCGGCTTTGGAGGCTCAGGATTAACACCTTGCTCCATCATGTGCACAGCTGGGAGGTTTTTGTGAATAACCTGTGGATTATATCCATAGGCCCAGGCAATTTGATCAGGTATAAATACTATTAATACAAAGATAGAGATGCGACGCACCCACCACTTGAAATTACTGACAACGGGTTGGTCATCGCCCAAAGGGGATTCAGGCACAAGGCCTTCAGCGAGTGGTTCTTGTGTAAAGTCTTCTGGCTCAACAAGATCAGCTATTTTATTATTATTAATTTGATCTGTTAAGTCTTTTCCGTTGATGATAAAGCGTGGCATGCCAGGATTTGGGGATTTCCCTGTGTCTTGAGGATCGAAAGGCTGTGGGTTTTGCGGTTCGCTCATGAGTTTTTTATATACTTCTTATCGATACTCAAGGATAACATATTATAGGCGTAAGGCAAATTTTACTCAAACCTTTTTTAGCATTTATCTCCTTTATTATGAACAACTTACGTTTCTAATTGAAACTATTTTGAAAATTCGCGCAAAAAGAGTCATTTTTGGTCATTTTTTTCTTGACTTTTAATATAAATTCTATCTATTTTATATTTCCCGTCGACAAAAACCCACACAATTGCGATTATTTCCAGTCTGGAAACTTTTCCACCAAAAGTTTCCAGTCTGGAAATAAAAAGGGGGCAGACACCTTTTCTAGTTTCCAGACTGGAAGAAAATCCTCTATTAAAGCCCTATAAACATCCACAGTATATATAGTTCATAGTTCATACTGAACCATGAACTATGAAATAAATGTTGACATTTTTTTACCATTTAGTACAATCTAACTATGACAACAGACACCTCTAAACGCTTACTTGATTATATTCGTCAACACACCCAGGCAAGCCCTAAAGACCTTTACAATTTTCTTGGAATTAGTTCTCGCGCTATTTTCAAGCAACTTAAATCATTGCTTGATAAAGGCATTATTGAAAAAATTGGAAGCCCTCCTAAGGTATATTATAAAATTGCTGCCACACAACAGCCTTTAATTACCTTAACTGTTAACCCTGAAACAATCGAAACGATCAATCAGCATTTCTATTACGCTTCTCCTCAAGGCGAAGCCAAAATTGGTATGGATGGATTTAAAGCGTGGTGTTCCAAACAATCCTTAGAGGTCAATAAAACAGCCTTAGAATACGCTGCCACGTTCGACAAATACGCCGCCTACAAGCAATCTGGTTTAATAGACGGTATGCACAAATTAAAGACCACATTCGATCAAGCCGCCTTAGACGCTTTATACTATTTGGATTTCTATGCTATTGAACGTTTTGGCAAAACCAAACTAGGCCACCTATTATTTCAGGCGAAATCAGGCCAAAACAAACAACACATCAATGCGCTCATTGATACCATTGCCCCTACTATTAAGATGATGATCGAACGTTTTGACATCGATGCCGTCGGGTTCATCCCCGCGACAGTTCGACGAGAAGTACAGTTTATGAATGAAATGAAAAAACGCTTACCGCTTAATCGACATACCCTTACTATCATCAAAACAAAAACACCTATCATTGTTCCCCAAAAAACTCTAAGCAAACTGGCTGAGCGGGTTCAAAACGCCAAAGATACTCTTATTGTCGAAGACAAATTCCCGATGAATAATATCTTACTCATTGATGATGCTGTTGGATCAGGCTCTACCTTAAATGAAACAGCCGCTCAAATTAAACACAAAGGATTGTGTAAAGGAAGAATTATCGGACTAGCCATCGTCGGAAGCTTTAAAGGATTTGATGTAATCAGCGAGGTTTAAAAAAACTAGGGACAGAGCCCGGTTTTCTTAAAAAACTGGGACACACTAAGTTTTAAACTTAGTGTGTCCCAGTTTTTTATTTCCCAATATTTTCAATTGGATTATTTTGGAAGAATTCTAAGAAGATTGGTCCTGCCACTAAAATGGCAACGACAGGGAAGATGAATAACAACAATGGAATAAGCATCTTAAGCGGGGCCTTTAACGCCATGGCTTCACCACGTCTAAAACGCGTCTCGCGCATGTCTTCGGACAAAATATTTAACGCTTCACTCACGCTCGTCCCCATACGGTCCGCTTGAATTAATGTACGGCTAAACGTGGATAAATCTGGCATTTCATATTTTCTCGCCATATCACGTAATGCATCCCGACGAGGTTTACCCACATTGATTTCCTGCATCATATTACGCAATTCTTCAATCAATACACTCGGATGGCTTTTATCTACCACATATTTTAAGGCCATCATAAAATCCAACCCTGCATTAACGCAAAGCCCTAATAAATCGACGGTGTCCGGTAATTCACGCAATAATGAATCTTTAACCTTGCGCACATTCGCACCCACCCATAATTCAGGTAAATAATATCCCACGACAATGGCTAACAATACCATGGGAATAAATAATTCATGACCTGACATTTGCGTAAAAACTAAAATCAAAAGCCCTGCAATTAATATTTCTTTGATTAAGAAAAACTCTTCCACATTAATCGCAGCCCTGGCCATGGATAAATCACGGTAAGCGCGTCTCCCGACAGGGCTTGCGGAAATTGGCTTATTAAAGAACGCAGCCTTACGCAATACGCCCAGCAACATTTCTCCCAATGTTTTCTCTTTACGCTCCATGATCGGATTTGGCATACCGGTCAATGGATCATTTTGCATATCAAGCATTAATTTAGGTCTGCTTGAAATCTGCGTCGGAGAGAAGGCATGAATTAAGGCAAAGCCTGCGGCGAACATTAATATTAAACACAGTAAAAACATATGCTACTCCTTTATAACGGGAGGACACAAGATCCTCCCCTACGACAAACACTATTACATCTGCTTAAATATCTTTAAACGTTGAAATCTTCCAAATACTCAATGCGCCTAATAACCATAAAATAGCGCACAAAATAACCAGCTTCTGACCTTGAGGGCTATTTAACATCACATCAAAGAAATGTGGATTGCTTCCCGAAACCCCGACGACGAATACAACAGGTAACCCAGACATCACAACAGCCTGGATCTTTCCTTGTATCGTTAATGTTTGCAAATTTTGCTCAATCTTCTTACGTTCACGAATGGTCCCAATAATACGCGAGAAAATCACCGGTAAATTACCACCCGTTTCGCGCGCTAAAATAATCGCGGTGATCATTTGTTGTATCGCAGGCGACGGCATGCGTTTATACAAACGATTCAAACTTTCATCTAAAGGAACACCCATTTTATTCTCACCTAAAACAATACCAAACTCAGCTTTGGCAGGTTCAGGCATTTCATCGACGACCGCTTCAATGGCTTGGATTAAACTTAAACCCCCACGGAATGACGATGACATAATCATGAGCGCATCCATTAATTGATCATTGAATTTCGACTTACGGTCAACGATGAGTTTATTCACATAAAACCGTGGGATCGCATACCCTAAAACAACACCAACGACAACCCCCACAAGACGAGCTTGTTCTGGGAATAATAAAAAACCTGCCAACCCTAATAAGATCGGCCCAAACAGCGTCAATTGGCGTGCGCGTTTGATTTGCTCATCTTGCAAATACGTATCATATTTTGCCAACATGTTCTGCGTTTGCAATTGATTGATCGAGGATGTTCTCTCGACGATAATAGGCACAATGATGTACCAGATCAACGCCACACAGGCAAAAAGTAAAAAGAAAACAAGTGTTAACATTTCAATTCCCCCTCATTACACGAGTGCTACTATCTATTAATTCTCATCACACAAAGACTGTGCATTATCGTCCGACGCATTCACGTGACACAGGCTCACTTTTGCTAAATCACATTCTTCATTGCCCGATGCACATAAGCGACGCTGATTCTCATAACACGTCTCATCATACCAGGCATTAATACGGTCATCATAACCGCAGGCAATGGTACGCTTGGGATCATACTGACGACCAAAACCATACGCATCACCTAAGGCCTTATGCTTCCCATTCAAGGCTTTTAAAATATAGGAACGAAAAATAAACAGCGCCGAGAGTACTAGAATAATTAGCACCACGTATTCAAATATCGAATAGCCTTGATTATGGTTTCTTTTTAACATCAATATGGTCCGTTACATTGGCTTTAAACGCGTTTGGCGGGCATTTTTCAAACTTAACCGCCATGCGATTTTCTTTTTGATCAAAATAATATCTCACACACGATGTGGAACTAATCCCACGACTTAAGAAATCATCTGCAAGGGCCAAGCACGCTTCTTCACGCGCTAAACAATCCGTAACCCCATTGATCGTCACACAATTTGCATTTTTATTCGCATCATTGTTCTTAACGCGCCCCTTGCTGTCTTTGACTTCCCCTTGCCCTTTAAGCAAGTTAATCATAAAGGCATTGCGGAATTTTCCTTTTTCGCTATCCGTTAAGGCTAAGTTTCTCATGGTATCCCAAGTTTCTTTGGTCATCCCCAACGGAGCCACATCAGATGTCACATTGCCCGCGCATAATTCTTGCAATCTCTCGACGGTATTTTCAATCGGGGTCTTTCTACCACCCACATTGGTGGTGAATCCCCACAACTTTACCTTATTCATAAACTGCACTGCATTCGATGAAGAGCGGTCTTCATCCCAACGGGTCACACGCACCAAAGCCCTGCCATCATAATTTTTTAACCAATAGCAGCGCGTCGTCCCCAAAAATCCTTTTGTTTCTGTTTCAATCGACGGAATATGATCAGGCCCGCATAACTTACTATCGCCTGGGCAACGCTGTGGAATTTTGACTTCAACGCGCACCATATGCCAATATTGCTTTTCATTATTACCTTGCACCGCATTGGCAATCTTGGCCGTGCGTGGGCCCTTCCATCCATAAATAATAAAATTATTAATATCCCCGCCCGCAGTGCTATAATCTCGACGAGCTTTCATTAAAATATAAGCTGGTGAATTGGCACAACTGGCACTATTGGCACTGAAAATATCGCATTCACCTTGTCCGCCTAAGAATGCATCTAAGGCTAAATAACTCTTCTTAAATTCATCCCGAACTTTCACTGCTTTAAATACCACATCACTGACAATAGCCGCTCGATTTGATATTTGTGTTTTATTAGCTAACGCTAAATCATAACTGGCCTTGATCTGTTGCATATACCCACTGTTTAAATCGCTAAATGACGCCTCTGTCAACCCGTCGTGATTATTAGGTGAAAACCCATTTACCAATGAACGTGGTAAATTTGAACAGCTAATCGGTGTCTTTTCTGTTAAGCAGCGCTGAAATTTCACATCCGCATTTTTATAATAATTTAAACAACGTGCCGCTCTTTCATTGTAGCTTGGAGGATTACCATCACTGCTTGGTGTTGTATATAATGTTAATTCATCCGTCGATAAATCCGGTGTTGCTTGAGCAGGACAAAACGCATCATTGGCATTGGCTGGTGTTGTCGCCACCCAATCCTTAAACACTTTATACAATCCCTTTTCACCATCTTTCCCACCAATAATACGACGCCATTTACGCAATGTCCCTTCTTGCCCCTTGGAACACACATCAATGTTACAGGCAATTTTATCAGGTTGATTGGCACACGCCGCTGAGGCATCACATTCAGGTGCAATCCACTGCGCAGCATTGGGATACCACGTCGTAAAATTCTTCTCCGCTGTTTTACGGTCCATGCCTGTAATATCTTCAGCAAATTTCATAAAAGCCTTACCATCGAGGACTAATGTATCTAAAGCGTCTTCATGCCATTGACTGCAAATTTGTTTTACGGGTTTACCGTCAGCATCTTTTTCAAAACGCACATCATCACAATTATTCGTATACGGCCATTTAGGCGCTTGACCCTCGGCATGGCATAAAGCATCCATGGTTGGCTTCCACCATTTCACAGCACCTGTACCTGCGTACGTTTCACTATAAAAATCTGTCGGCGGGCATTCATTGGCGCCCTTGTCGATATAAAAATTCGTTAATGGCGTCACACGGTCTAATACTTTGCCAATCGCCGCTATCGTATTATTCTGCGGATTAACAGCGAGCTTGCCCTTCATATTCCATAACATGCTAAAGACATCGCCGCGTATGATGGGTGGTGATCCAGCGGGCACATCAAAGGCATACATGTATTGAGCGGGATTCTCTTCAGGAATACCATAATCAACACGTGCTCGAGCAGTGCCACCACGCACCGCATCTTGCCCAATCAATTTCATAAATGAAAAGTCTGCTGTATTTGGATAATCTTGATAATAAGGATCATAAACGTAAGGGTACACCGGTCCACCCGCCGTTGAGGCATAAGGATTAGTGGCAATATTGGAACATTCTGCGGGAATTGCGGTAATGGGTGCATTGTTATTATACCCGCCCTTAATCGGAACTTTTAACGGTGCACCCACTGCGCATGACAAAGAACGTATCCGTTGATAAATAACCGGACTACTGCAATCATCAATTCCTCGACGCTTACACTCGGCAAAATTATTACGATATGGATTATTGATAGCTTGATATTCAGGCACACAACACGAATTGCACCGTGCATCATTGGGGTCGCTGCAAGGGACATCCGACATAATCCACTCGCACCCATACGCGGGATGTTGAGACCCACTTAAACAACAGGCGCTAAATAAATTTTCCGCTAATGAACAATCCATCGAGCGTGACGGATCCCCATTGGTAAACACACGCAATTTTGAGACAAACTGCGAGACATTATCTAAGGCAGGGGGTTGAAGCATTTTTAACCGTTCTGTATAAAAGAACCCATAGCGACCCACTTCATCTTTACCCGATGCCCCACCTGCACCATAAAATTTCCCGTCGGTATCCATGTCAAAAAGATCAGGAATAAGGGCAGTATCTGTCCCAACCGCTGTAATCCCGGAAGTAATCCCTTGTTCTAAGAAATACGCATCAGGCTGAAGATTGCGTTGCAGCTTATTCCATAAACTTGTTAAGCCTGGTTGAATCACAAACACCTGTAATGCCAAATTCGCCACCGACATAACCAATGCTGTGATCGCCAATACAACCAAATAAATGGCACCACCCCATGTCAGAATCACCGCCACAATCGCAAGGATAAGCCCGACGATCGCCGTCCAAATACTTGTACTTTCACACTTACCTGGCCACCCATCTTCCGTTGATCCACCAATATTTTGCATCCACTTACTTTGCGCATCCGACGCTAACACAGACCCTGCCGCCATCGCCCCACTATTGGCACCAATCAATGACTGTGTCTTAATTTGAGCAATACGTCCCCAGTTAAGCGACACCGCAAAAAATATCAAGGCCACGGCAAATAACAGAATCATGAGCAGGGCCATTTGCCCCGACTCATTACGCAACCGATGTGTGGTAGATGTTTTACATCCCATAAATTTTTCCCTTAAACACCGCATCCAAATGTTTCGCGCGATAACTACCCTTGGTATCTTTCAATTGCTCTTCGGCATTATCAATAATCAATGACTCTTGCTGACTATAACGTCGCTCCGCATACGTCAAACCCACCCAGCGAAATACCATGATCAAACCATAAACAATCAACATCACAATCACAACAGCAAATGTGAATTCGACGGTAGCCTGTCCTTCTCTGGTTTTATAATTTTTTACATTCATTGTTATACTCACGCTTACCGAATATTAATCTCCGGTCGTCGATCCGTTGCATCTGTAATCCATTTATGCCCGCCGCGATTCACAATACGGCTACGCACATACAACATATTGCTGCCTGTATCCAAACATGTCTTTGCTACATTCAATGGACTAAAACACCCACCAAACTCGGTATCACCTGTACCTGATGTACAAACCTCGACGGGATTCTCCGCCACTTCGCATTTACCATCCTTCGTTACCAATTCACCAATGCACTGAGGCCGAACATTATTAGGACGACAAAAACGCTGCGTATTATTACTTAATAAAACATGTCGCTCAACTAAGTCTACTTGATCACGTTTATTAACGGAACGCACATAATTGCCACTTTCCGGATTATATAATTTACCTTCTTTAACTAAGAAATATGTTCCTTTGTCTCTCGTGGTGCCTGGCTCTTGACGCATGCGCGTATAAATGGCTGTTTCAGGTTGTAATCCTCGTTGAGAACCGGGAGAGCTGCTATCATGTGTTAAATCAATGTCCCCATCTTGATTGTCCAAGACCATCACATCCGTGACAATGCCTTTGCTGCGTAATAATTTAAAATCATTGCGCAAAGCTTGTTCACCGCCTGGATACCCTGGTCTAAGCAATTGCCCGTCGGATGAATACGTTGGATTCACAATGCTTCTCACTTGAGCTTGAATGTCATTATTCATATCCTGTTTCTGGATAGTCGACACGCCTTCAACATTAGTAATCGTCCAATCATCTAAATTAATGCGATTATAGCCATACACTGTTTCTTCCTTGCGGTCATTATCCACGTCAGCAATTAAATATTGTGCAATATCAGGTTTGATGGCGGCCTCAATCCCGGGCTTCTTATCATCCCCAATCACAGCTTGGGAGGCAAACCATTGCCAGGCAATT
>JACCDG011478668.1_pt1 | contig 10126 bp, 10 predicted proteins | sample 7442471 | NCBI WGS metagenome assembly JACCDG01 (sample SAMN15323444, study PRJNA562643) | freshwater metagenome | isolation source: river surface water | place: USA:Blue River Watershed | collected 2017-08-17 | reverse complement strand
GTTCACGCGCGTCGTCCAGGCGGAGCGCGCCTACAAGCGCGAGGTCGGCGGTATCGAGCGGGTGTGCGTCGACTTCGTGATGTCGACCGAGGCGAAGGACTCGCACGGGACGATCCTCCGATGCGAGTGGGACCTCAAGCGCTTCAACACCAACCCGGTGTTCATCTACATGCACAACCGCCGGGAGGACCGCCCCCCGATCGGTGTGATGGAGAACGTGCGGGTCGATGGGAAGAAGCTCGTCGGCACCGCCTGCTTCGACAACACCACCGAGTTCGACCGGGAGATCGCCGCCAAGTACCTCAACGGGACGATGCGCGGAGGGTCCGTCGGCTTCAACCCGCGCTCCGTCACCGTGGAGATCATCGACGGCGAGGAGACTGTGGTCTTCGGCGACAACGAGCTGTTGGAGTTCTCCGCCGCGTGCGTCCCCTCCAACCCCGAGACCATCGCCACGCAGAAGGCCCGCTGTTTGGAGCTGGGCCGAGCCGCCCTCGTCGTTCGCGGCGCCGTCCCTCACCGGAAGTTCCCGCTCGACCAGTCGACCAAGTGGGATGCCGTCGCCGCCGAGAAGAAGGTCCGCGCCTGGGCGACCAAGGGCGACGGCAAGCTCGACTTCGCCAAGTACGCGCAGGCGTTCGGCTACGTCGACCCCGACAAGACCGCCTCGCCCGCGGGGTACGCGCTCCTCCACCACACCGTCAGCCCCGACGGGAAGACCCTGGTCACCGTGCGCGGCGGAATCATCGCGGCCTGTCGCGACGTCCAGACCTCGCGCGTCAAGATCCCGATCGCCGACATGCCTGCCGTCAAGGCGCACCTCGGCGAGCACTGCAAAGAGTTCGGCCTTGCTCCCCCGTGGGAGAAGAAGAAGGCCCACGACCCGTCCATCCCCATCCCCACGGAGAACACGCCCATGCTCGATCTCATCCTGCGCCTCGCCGACACCACCCCCACCGGCGACGTCGCCACCCAGGGCCGCGCCCACGGTGCCGCTCCCTGCGAGGTCACCTGTCCCGGTTGCTCGGAGACCCTCCGCGTCGTCGCGGAGCTGCCGGCGAGCGTCGCCAAGACCGCCGCCGAGCTGACGGAGACCCGCGTCACCCTCTCTGCCGCCGAGGCCCGCGCGACCGCGCTGGAGACCAAGCTCGGCGCCAGGTCGAAGGACCTGAGCGGCCTCCTCGTGAAGCTCGCCGAGCGCGACCTGTCCGACCTCACCGGCAAGAAGATCGACCCCGCCGAGGTCGACACCGAGATGGAGCTGGCGCGCGTCTACTTCGCGGACGAGACCCGCGACGACAAGGGCAACCTCGTCGGCCTGGCGAAGTGGGAGGCCCGCGTCGCGAAGCTGCGCGCCCGCCCCGACCAGAAGCTCGACACCCGCGTGGTCCCCGCGCCGAAGGCCGGCGACGTGCCGACCCAGCCCGCGGCGGCCGACGCGACCAAGAAGGACAAGGAGGGCCGCACCCACGCGGGCGCCGAGAGCCTCTCCGCCCTCAAGAACTTCGGCAAGCAGGCCTGACGTCTGCCGTTCATGCGGGGCGGCCATCGTCGTGTCGCTCCGCATGAACACCACCTGATCACCGGGGCGCTCGCGCTCCACCTCGTTCCCCCTCACCACCATCGCGCCACCGTGCCGGACGCCCTCGGGCCCGGAGGGGAGCGCTCGTTCATCGAAAGGTTCTCCCCATGGCCACCCGTCCCCTCGTCAAGCTCGACTTCGCCTGCCGCCTGGAGCTCGTCACCGACGCCGCGTACGCCCGCGGCAAGGAGGTCAAGTTCGGCTCCGACGACCTCACCATCACCGCCGCCGGGACGAACGACGTCCTGGCCATCGGCACCCTCGAACGCGCCGTCACCGCGGCGGGCAAGGCGGCGGCCGTCGTGCTCTACGGGCACGCCATCGTCCCCGTGATCGTCGGCACCGGCGGCGCCACGCGCGGCAAGGACGCCATCACCGCGGCCGACGGGTTCACCGACGCGCCGACCAACGGCACCGGCACCGTCTCGAACGCGATCAAGGGCAAGTTCATGCAGAGCGGCGTCGCGGGCGACGAGGTGGGCCTGCTCATCGGCTTCAACCCGCGCAGCGTCGCCGGCTCCTGATCCAACCAGGCGGAGCCACCTGAGCGCTCCGCCACCACCCCAACGGCTCTCCTGCGCCTACGCGCGCCCCATCTGAACCACAACCAGCCGGGCGCGGCACAGCGCTGCCCCAAGGACGACTCCTCCCATGAACGAAAGCACCGCCTCCGTCACGATCGACTACAAGCGCATCCTCGCCGGGCAGCGCTCGCGCGCGGGCCTCGACTACGACAAGTGGTCGCGCAACTTCGCCGAGTTCCGCCAGAGCTACGACGATGCCGCCACGAGCGCGATCCGCGCCCAGAACGATGCGCTCGTCCACCTCCGCGACATCGGACCCGATGCGGTCCACGTCGACGCGACGATGCGCGAGATGTCGATCCGCTACATGAACGACGAGTACATCGGCCTGCGCCTCGCGCCGGTCGCCACCGTCGGCTTCCGCTCGAACAAGTACTTCAAGTACGACGAGCGCGCGCAGCAGGCCTTCCCCGACGACCGCCTCGACCCCCGCGGTCAGGCGAACGAGGTCCGCCAGAACCTCTCGTCCGACAACTACTCGGTGTTCGACTACGGCCTCCAGGAGTCCGTGCCGATGACCGAGATCGGCAACGCGGACATGCCGCTCGATCCGCTGGTCGACGCGAACATGCTCGTGAACGAGGGCATCGCCTTCCGCCGCGAGCTGCGGATCATGACCCTCATGACCACCGCCGGGAACTACGGCTCGAACACCACCGCAGTCGCCGCGGGCGACGAGTGGAACAGCGCCACCGGCGGCAAGCCCGTCCAGCTCATCCAGAAGGCGGTCGACTCGCTCTACTCCGGCATGGGGAACAGCAAGGTCGTCGGCTTCTGCTCGGTGAACGTCTTCCGCGCGCTCAGCCGCCACCCGGCGATCCGGGACCTCTTCAGGTACACGAAGGACGGCTTCGCCACGGCGAACCAGATCGCCGAGTACTTCGAGATGGACGAGCTGCTCGTCGGCAAGGCCCGTCGCGACACCGCGAACATCGCGCAGACCGAGAGCATCTCCCGCATCTGGCCGGACGGCTTCGGCGTCGTCCGCGTGGCGCAGCAGCCCACCGTCCGGAGCTACGGCTTCGCGACCACCTTCCGGCACGGGCCGGTCGAGACCGTCCAGCTCTTCGAGCGGCTCAAGGGCAAGGGCGGCAGCTACGTCGTCCGGGTCGAGTGCTCGGAGGACCACAAGGCCGTCGCCGCGCGCGCCGGCTACTGGATCTCCAACTGCTTCGATGCCGCGCTCCCCTGAGCAGGGCTGACGCCCTGAACTGAGCCATGGCCAGACCGAAGAAGATCGAGGGGGGAGCGACGACGCAGCCGGTCACCACGGACACGTCGAGCGCTCCCAATACCACCCCGGCCGAGGGCGTCTCGACCACGCCCGAAGCCATCGCCGCCGAGCCCACGCAGCTCGACGACACGACCACCGTCACCCCCGCGGAGGGCGCCGTCGACACGGCTGCGCTCCCGCTGGGGGGTGGCAGCACCGAGCCCACCGAGGCGCCCGTGGTTCCCCCGTCGCGGAGCGAGGACGGAACCAACCCCGCCCCCGTCGCCGCCGTGGAGGAGCCGCTTCCGCTGGAGGTGGCCATCCAGCCCGAGCAGGTCGCGCCCGTGGCCACCTCCACGCCCATCCCTGACGGCCTCGGCCCGAAGGAGATGAGCCTGGAAGACCTCGATGCGCTCGGCATCCCGCGCCCCGGCGCCCGCCTCACCTGTGCGAGCTTCGAGAACGGCCAGCCCGTCGCTGGAACGGTCCTCCGCCTCTCCGAGGCGCTGGACGTGGTGCTGGTTCTTCTCGATGGCCTCGGCTGGCGCTGGCCGGTCCCCACGGGGCGGATCGACGGCGCCACCTGGGTCCACGACTCGACCGACCACCCGGCACCCGGTGAGGTCCCCGCCTTCGACGCGGAGGCCCGCCGTCCCCAGAGCGAGCAGCGTCTGGAGGAGCCCGACTCCGAGCGTCCCGAGGTGCTCACCGTGTCTGCCGCCGACCGGCTGCGGGAGCGGTGGGCGGGTGGTCTGCGCGCCTTCTACGGCAAGTCCCCGGAGGACGTGACCGACGAGGAGGTGGTGACCTTCGCGGCGCGAATGGAAGGCGAGCTCGCCCCCGTCGCCGCCGTGGAGGCTCCCGCTCTCCCGGCGGAAGCTCAGCCACGGAAGCTCTCGGCGGAGCAGGTCGCGCTCGGCATCCCCGAGCACTACATCCGGTGCCGCATCAAAGGCCTCGGCTCGATCTCGGGGCACGGGCTCACCGAGGAGGGCAAGCCTCACGAGAACCACGTGGGTGGGTCCGTCGCCTACTTCACGACCGCCACGGTGAAGAAGCTCGCCGACCTGCTCACCGTCCTCGACGAGAGCTGAGCCGTGGCTGCCGTCATCCCGCCGCTTCGCTACGGCCTCATCATCGGGGACCTCAAGGACCGCCTCTCCAGTGACGTGGTGGAGGCGGTCCTCGACGACAACAACGACGGGACGGCGGACCTGAACCCGCTCTACCGCCTCTTCGCCGACGCCGTGAGCTTCGTCGAAGGGGTGGCAGGCGGGCACTACAACCTCACCGTCCTGCGCGGCGTCTCCCCGCCTCCGAACGAGATGGTCCGCCTCATCCTCGACGCCGCCGAGTGGATGGCTGCGAAGCGCGCCCCGGAAGTCCTCCGCGGGCACGACTGGATCAAGCTCCGCGAGGTGAACCGCCAGGACATCACCGACTGGGCGAAGGGGATGCGGCGCCTCGACACCGACGCGACGCCGGAACCGTCGCTCACCCAGGGTGGCAAGACGGTGAGCGAGATCGGCGTCACCCCCAACGCCTCGCCGCCCAAGGTCTTCGACGACATGGGCGACTACTGATCGAGCGAGCCCATGGACCTCTTCACCATCACCGTGGACTGCTCCGCGCTGGAGGACGAGGCCAACGCGCTCGGTGAACGGTGCGAGCAACTCCTGTCCTCCGGCATCGTCGCCGCCGTGGGAACCGCCGTGGAGTCGGGCGCCTCCTACGCGCGAGCCAACCACGGCTACAAGGACCAGACGGGCGCGCTCACCGCCTCGATCACCAGCGCGCTCGACGTCACCACCTCAAACGGCGCGGCCGGCTACATCGAGGCGGCGGAGAAGTACGCGAGCCTCGTCGAACGCGGGACGAGGGCGCACGACATCTGGCCGAAGGAAGGCCACGGCTTCGAGGGTCCGCTCCGCAAGGGGCAGAGCCGTCGGAAGAAGGACGACATCGGCACGCACCGGGTGGCGCTCCGCTGGACCTCGGGAGGGCAGACGCACTTCGCCGCGATGGTCCACCACCCTGGCACCGAGGCGATCCCGTTCATGAAAGACGCCGGTGACGCTGCCGCGCTCGTCCTGGACCACGAGATCGATCAGGTCGTCCAGGCGGTCTCGCGCTTGATCGAAGGCTGAGCGCAGACCCCATGACCGACCCCACCAACGACACCTACGGCGCGCTCGATGACGTCCCCGTCGCCTCGCGTGACCAGGCCGTCACCGACCCTGCGCTGTCGATCATCCTCGACTACTTCACCGCCGTCCTGAACGCGCGCCTCGCCGTCGCATGGCAGAGCGTGACGCCGGGGAAAGAGGTCGTCAGGCAGTCGTTCACCTACGACCCGGAGCGCGAGTGGTTCTCGAAGAAGAGCCTCCCCGCGATCTACGGCTACAGGGAGGGCGGCAAGCCCACGACGCGCATCGGCGACGACTGGCAGGATGCGGAGGACGTGCTCGTGCTGACGTGGGCCTTCCCGCTCGCCACGCAGAGCCACGCCAGCTTCCGCCGCGCCATCCTCAACGGGCTCAACAAGGTGCTCGACCGTGCGGTCATGCTCCTTCGCGACCCGGCCTACGTCGACCCGACGGACCCGGCGAAAGACGCGCCGACCTACGCCGCCGAGCCCGAGGCGATCAAGCTCAGCGTCGCCACCAACGTCGCCGCGCAGAGCTACAGCGGCGCCGCGCTCGACGGCGCGCGCGCGACGGCCACCCTCTCCCCGCCGCGGGGCTTCGAGGTGTCGCTCTCGGGCAGCTCTGCCGCCTTCGTCAACGGCTCGACGATCATCGCCACGGGGACCAACGCGCTCAACCTCGCGCAGTCGGTCACGATGACGATCGACACGTCGAAAATCCCCTACGTGCTCAAGGCGGGAGTCGACTTCAAGACTGTCACCCAGGTCAACGTGGCTGCGCAGGCGAGCGGCGCGGGGACCATCTCCTTCGGCCTTGGCGCGCGCAAGGGCTACGGCTCCCTGCTTACCGCCCGCGCGTCGCTCGTTCGCATGTGGGTCACCAAGGCAGCGCACCCCTACGAGCTGACGATCCGGAGGCCGAACCAGGAATCGCTCGTCTACCCGGCGATCCGGTGGGTGCTCGGCATCCGGGAGCGCCTCACCCGAAACCCGCTCGCCGAGGGCGCCGTCGAAAACGACTCCGCAGCCACCGGCAACCAGGCTTCCCTCACGACCACCCGCGCCGACGACGGCACCATCTTCCAGACCGCCATGTTCCCGCACGGGACGGTGGACCCAGAGCCCGAGTGACCATGCCCAAGTTCCTCCTCGTCATCCCGAACCGGTACATCCACCTCGACCACAACGGGCGCCCCGCCGGCATGGTCATCCAGGACGCGGGGCCCGGCGCTCCCCCTGGTCGACCTCGGTACATCGGCGCGCGCTTCGAGGCCGTGCCCATCGCGGAGAAGCGCAGCGACATCCCCAACCTCAACCTGCCGAAGCAGGACTCGTGGATGGTCTACGACGCCGCCCCCGCGAAGGTGCTCGACACCGACCACCACCGGGCCGCGCTCCGCACCGGCGAGCTGTTCGCCTGCGACGAGGCCACCTGGCGCACCGTGTTCTCGGGCAAGCCATTCGTCCCCGCAGCCACGCTCCTCGAAGCTGCCCGCCTCGAATCGATCGAGGAGTGGAAGCGCGAGCACGGCGGTGACCTCCCCTCGTTCGCCATCGAGCTCGAAGCGGCGCCCACCGAGCCGCCCCATCCACCCGCCCCGTCCACCGACCCCACCACCCCCGGCGACGACGCCGAGAAGGGCTGATCCAGCGCCATGGCCACCACCCTCGTCATCCCCGGCTTCCCCACGTCCTACAAGGTCCCCGGCGCCTACGGACAGACCCTCTTCGGGCAGGGCAAGTCCGCCACCGGGCTCGTCGGGCTCAAGCTGCTCCTCGTCGGCCTCCAGGCCACGAGCCCCGCGGCGGGCGCCTCCACCGTCGACACCGAAGTCTTCCCCATCGTCACCGAGACGGACGCCGATACCAAGGGCGGCGGCGCCGGCTGCGAGCTGGCGCGCATGGCCTACGTCGCGCTCAAGTACCCCGGGATCAAGGTCTACGGCATCTGCCCGACCCCCGGCGGCTCGGCGGTCGCTGCCACCGCCACCATCACGGTCGCCGGGAGCTGGACCACCAACGGGACGGTGCGCTTCCGCGTCGCGGGCGAGGTCATCGAGGCCGGTGTGCTCTCGACCGACAGCGCCGCCAACGTGGCGACGAGCATCGTCGCGGTGATCACCGGGAAGAAGAAGCTCCCCTTCACCGCGGCCGTGGGCGGCGGCGGGTCCGAGCACATCGTCACCCTCACGTGGAAGAGCGCTGGCATCCGCGGGAAGATGGCGACGCTCTTCAAGGACCTCACCGACGCGCCGAGCGGAATCACCACCGCCATCGCGGGCGGCTCGGCGATCACCGGCGGGACCTTCTTCGGGACGGGCTCCGTCTCCGAGGACGTCACCAACCTCATCGCGACGGTCAAGAAGGCCCGCTACGACGTCATCGTGATCGCGCAGAACGACGCGACCAACCTCGCGCTGTGGAAGGCGCACTTCGACGTCCAGGCAGGGCCGCTCATCGGCCTCATGGGCTCGGGTGTCTTCGCGGTCAACGCGGCACAGGCCACGGCGATCTCCCTCGCGCAGACGACCTGCAACGACGCCTACATGCGCTGCTTCCACCTCCTGTACTGCGAGACCCACCCGAGCGAGATCGCCGCGTCGGCTGGTGCGCTCCGGGTGCAGAGCGAGCAGGACAACCCGAACGCCGACTACGACGATGCGGTGCTCCTCGGCGTTCGCCCGCAGTCCCAGGTGGCCGACTGGCCCTCGCAGGCGACGCTCGCCGTGGCGCTCGATGCCGGCGTGACGCCGCTCAAGTCGACGGAGGACGGGACGGTGACCATCTGTCGGATGATCACCACCCTCTGCAAATCCGGGTCGGACCCCTACTACGGGACGCTCGACACCTATCAGGAGACCGTCCCCACCTACGTGCGCCGGCGCATCGCGACCCGGTGGCAGCTCCACCGAGCGGCCAACAAGTACCTCCGCGACGAGCCCGCGCAGGGGGAGCCGACCCCGCCACGGGGAGTCTCCACCCCGTCGCGCTGGAACGCCGAGATCACGAGCGAGCTGCGGCTGCTCGAAGCGGAGCAGCAGGTCTCCAACGTGAGCGCGAACCTCCCGAGCACCGAGTTCGATGCGACGGCGGAGCGGTTCATGTCCCGCGTCCCGGTCAAGGTGCTCGGGCACCAGCACCAGCTCGGCTACTCGATCGAGCAGCAGACCCCCGGCTGACCCCGCCCGTAACCGAGGCGTCCACACCCCACGGGCGCCTCGGTTACGCCTTCCTCCACACTCTCTCCCACTACCGATCCGAGGACTCCCATGGCGGACGAAAAGCCCGTTTCCATCATCCGACCGCTCAGCGTGTACATGGACAGCGACAAGATCGCGCGCGCCATGTCGGGCTCGTACAAGATCAGCTCGGGGCGCGACCCGGTGATCACCGACGGTGGGTACGAGGGGCACACCGGCGGCAGCCTCACCTGCACCGCGCAGATCAAGAGCCTCGTCGCTGTCGACGGCTTCGGCAACGCGCTGTTCGACGCGATCAAGAATCGCAAGTACGTCACCATCTCGATCCCGCTCGACGGCGGCATCCACGAGTTCACCGGCGTCCTCGTCGACCTCGGCGTGACCTGGGACCACGCCAAGGGAAGCTGCGAGGGGGACATCAACTTCTCCGGCGGCGAGCCCAAGGCCGTGTAATGGCGAAGCGCTTCTCCCAGCTCGCCCGCGGCGTCGCTCAGTTCGAGGTCGTCAAGGCTTCGACCATCGACGGGACGGAGGTCGAGTTCGGCCTTCGTCCGATGGACGCGGGGACCGATGGCGACGTGCTCGACGCGGCCCACAACGCGGCGACCGAGCGCAAGGCCACGCCGAAGGACGGGGAGCCCATCTACGACTACTGGATGGGGCTCTATACGCTCGTCAACGCCGCGGTGGACCCGGAGAGCGACCCGAAGAAGCCGGTCCTCTTCTTCGACGGCGGGGTGGAGGACATCCGAGGCGCCTTCGCCCGTGAGGAGATCGTCCGCCTCCTCCACAAGCAGCGCGAGATCCAGCGCCGGTGCAACCCTCGGCGCGACAAGCTCGCACCGAGCGAGTTCATGGCCTGGGTGATGAAGGAGGCCGTAGCCGAGGAGGGCGACGATTTCCCTTTCGAGCAATGGCTGCCGTCGTTGCAGAGAAGCTGTGTGCGTACTTTGGCCAGCCTGCATGTGACCTTACTTCGGGACAGGTCGCTCTCTTCCTCGGGCTCACCCTCGCCGGTCGCAGGCTCGCCGACGCAGAGCGAGGTCCAAAAGGCGCTCCTGACCCCGAGTGAGCAGGCATCGGCGCAGGCCGACGTGCAGCCGATCACCGACGACGAGTCGAAGGCCATCCTCGACGAGAACGACGACGACGCGCCCCCCGCGCCGGAGCAGGCGTAACCCGTGTCGACCTTCTCGAAGACCGTCGCGGCACCGAAGGCCGAGGCGCCGGGGAAGCGCCCGCCGACGGTCACCAAGACCATCCCGCTCAAGGCCTACGCCGACACGTGGAAGCAGCGCCCGACGGTGGCGCCCACGGTCGGCATCCGACAGCTCGCCGAGCGCGACTACGAGGTGGGCGCGAAGACGGCGATGGAGGATGCGTGGAAGGCCTTCCCCGACG